>ERZ651768.2326-NODE-2326-length-13264-cov-18.668537_pt1 | contig 13264 bp, 14 predicted proteins | sample MGYA00514754_ERZ651768 | MGnify/ENA metagenome assembly ERZ651768 | reverse complement strand
CCCCAGAAAACCCTGTTCCTCTCTCTCAATTTCCTTGGCCAACATCATGGTCACGTTCAATGAATCCCATAAGGCCATCAAGCCCAACTAGTCCGGTATCTTTTAAGGAGGCTAACAGTTGCCTCTGCTACATCTTGTGCCATGCCTTATTTTACAAGTAAGGATTCTTCCCTATTCAAACCGTGCCTGTGCCGAGACGCCTGATTGATGTTGGACGGTTATCGGTGATCTGCTATCGTTTGGCGCACGTCAGGCCTATGAAACAAATACCACTCACAATCATCGCAACCGTGTTGTTGGCGGGATGCGGGGAGTCGCAGCAGCAGACTGTTCCCGACCCCACTGAAGTGAAACTCGTTGAACCCGTAGCTGAAGCGGCAAAACCGGAACTGCCCGCAACCACGGCAACACCGGCGGAAGCACAACCCCCTCAGCCGGTTGCCGAGGTGCCAGTGCAGCAACCATCTCCTCCAGCAAAGGCAAAACCCGCTGAACCGGCTACCACAGATGCAAAACCAGAATCGCTGACGGTAAAACTGTCGGACCCAGCAGCGGACAGTGCACTGCGTAATGCTGCCATGAAGGGGAACATTGAATCCATCAAACAGCAACTTGATGCCGGTGCAAATGTGAGTGCGAAGGATGTGAATGACTGGACTCCCTTGTATTACGCAGCAAACAACGAAATCGCTGAACTGCTCATCACCAGGGGTGCGGATGTGAACGCGATTGATAAGCATGGCTGGAGTCCGCTGCATGCGGCTACGATGGGGGGGGAGGAAACCATTGAATTTCTTATCGCCAACGGCGCAAATGTGAATGCGAAAATTGCGTCTGGTTCCTACAAGGGAATGACACCGCTGGATTTGGCCTCCAAGGCCGAAATCGTCGACCTGATCCGCAAACACGGCGGCGAAAGCGGCAAATAGGATCAGGTGCGGTTGGCTTCTGCGACCCAGAAATCCAGACGATCGGCATCGTGGGCAGTCAGCCCAACGATTCAATGCAGGATACGTTTCTGCATGAGACGTTCCACGCCATCGCGCACGTGATGGGACTGAAGGAGACCGAGGAGGAGGAGAACTACGTTCGCCGTCTAGCCACGGGATTGTGCACGGTGTGGAACCACAACCCTGCTGCGTTCAAGTGGTGGAGCGGGTTGGTTTAGGCAGTAATTAAATTAATTTTTTTGGATTAATTTTGCAATTGCCGTGAAGTTTTTTTGTTGAGTCTGACAACAAAGCAACCCCCAAACTTCCCCTGGAGTAGATGAGCTACTTGATTCGCTTAAAAGTCCTGACGACCTTCGGGATCGGTTTCCCGTCCTGGTCAGTCCCCGTGATGACGTCGCGCAGGGTGTTCTCATCGACAACGGTCTGCTTGCCGGTTACGTAGCTGATCTTGCCATCGGTGTGCCGGATAGTGCCTGTGAAGGTCAAAACCATGCCGGGTTTGAACTTCGGGCCCTGGGGACGCGAGATCGTCATGGCGTAACGGCTTCCATCCTTCATGTGTCCAGCGCCCGTCCACTGCCTGGTTTTCGGGTCATAGCCCCAGATCGAGGTCTCTCTCTTGTCGACATAAATATTGCAGCCGCCAGCGGTGCCGTAGCACTCCGCTTTAATGGTTTCTTTTTTTCCCTCTGTTTCCTCCACAATCTCCCACTTGCTGTGGTAGTAGCTGTAGAAGTTGTAGAAATCCTCAGCTTCCTTGCTGCTGCCTTGCGCGAGTCCAGAAATGCCGAAGCATAATCCCAATACCAGTAGTAATGTTGTTTTCTTCATAGGCTTGATCTGCGCCAAACGCTAACAGGCCAAACGCAGTTTTCAAGCCGTTTTAACTGTTGCCGCAGAGGTAGGTTTGGTTACTTCCCTTCAGCTTTCAATTCTTCACCCGTCTTGCCGCCGTGTTTGCGGAGGAGGTCGGCAGTTTCGGGGTGGTTGTAGATATTGGCAAAATCTAACGGTGTCATTCCAGCAGCATCTTTCGTATTCACATCCGCACCTTTGCCGATTAGGAGTTCGGCAGCTTTCTTGTGACCTCCTGCGACCACATAATGCAAAGGAGTTGTTCTATGTTGATCCTTTGCACTCACATCCGCATTGTTGTCGATTAGCAGTTCGGCGATTTCTTTGTGACCACCGTAAGCCGCATAATGCAAAGGAGTCCATCCACCCGAACGCTTCTTTCTCACATCCGCCTGATGCAAAGGAGTCCATCCACGCCTATCGATTGCATTCACATCAGCACCAGCAGCCAAGTGCTGTTTGACGGCTTCGATGTTTCCGGCACCGGCAGCTTTGTGAAAATCCGACGGCTCACCACACCCCACCAGCACCACGGCTGCGATTGTTGTGATTAGTATGTTTTTCATTTCCCTTCAGCTTTCAACATCGGTAACTTCAAACTCAACCCCACCGAGCCCTTTGGCCAAAAAGTTATAGATGGCTGCAAAGATGGCAAAGAAAATGAATCCCAAAATAGCCATCCACACCGGCCCCAGAATGTAGATGATCGCTATCACTTTCATCGCGGTTTCCTCCCCACCGAAGGCAAGCATCAGAATGCCAATTAAAGTATAGATAAGGCCGATTAGGGCATACAGGGCAGTCGCAATTTTGCTCGATTGCAGGATAGAGATACGGGTTATTTGTTTTTTCATAGAGTTTGCTTGGGTTTAAGCGGATATGCTTCCACGGGCTAAAAATACTCTCTTGTAATATGACGGCAAGAGCAGAGTATTCCCACGCACAAGAAATGACCTCTCAGGCAACTGGATAATTAACGACCAAGTTCAATTTAGTGATTCAAATCTTTCTTGCACAAAATTTATCAAAGAATCCAAAACGTGTGCAGTGACGCTTCGGTAACTGGTTTCGCTTCTACTTGAGTAGACGACTGCTGCGACTCTCCACACCCCACCAGCACAGCTGCGATTGTTGTGAGTAGGAGGTGTTTCATCATTGTCTAATCCTCAACCACTACTCGATAGAAATGCTGCTGCTCAAGCGCGGGTTGTGGAAGTAATTTTCTTTTTAAGCCGATAAATCCCAAACGCGAGAATCATTGCCCAAGGAATCACAATGAACGGCACTTCAACTTTATCCAGTCCGACTAAATCAGGTATAGCTCCAAACTTCATTGCAAATAGAACTGAGAGCAGAATCCAAGCAAACAACAAAACTATTTTAATCTTGGACATTGAGGCGCAATTAGAAATCAATGCAAATTCACAGTCAATCATTTGCGGACTATGGAAATGATTTGGGCACCTTGGGGACTTCAGCCGGCAATTGATACAGAAGCACAGAGATCAGAGCACAGAGTTGGAGCGTCAAATTTCAGATGAAGCTCATTGAATCCGTTGTGAGAATCAGAAGCCTCACAACTCCATCGAAGCGGTAAACTGTTCAGACTGAAGGGTGGAGAAGTGGAGCGGGTGAAGGGAATCGAATCCTCTGCACAATCAAAACCCCAATAGACAATCGTCCGAGACAGTGCAAATCCCATCGTCTCTCCCATTTCTCAATGAATCTCACACTGTTTCAGTGAGTTGAGTTGCTACTGGAGAAGACGACTGCTGCGACTCCCCACACCCCACCAGAGCCACGGCTGCGATTGTTGTGAGTAGAAGCTGTTTCATAACGAGCCGACACTCATCCCGTTGAGTGCGGTTTTCAAGGCGTTTTAACTTTTGCCCCCGAACAAAAACCCTGCGGCGTTCAAGTGGTGGAGGGAGTTAGTCTAGTTCTTTTTAACTATAAGCCCATCCAATTCCTCTGTTGGCGCTTCTTTGCCACCTTCGGTAACTGAATCTAGTTTTCCTATGGATTTATTAAACTTGATGATAATTTTTTCAGAATGCTTTTCTGTTGTTCCTTCGCAAACCAGTAATTCGCCTTCAACTTTCCAAGAACCAATTAAGTCATCGTCTTTTTCCTTTGAGTTTGTGCCAATAAATGAACCGTCAGGCTTTAACTCAAAAGTTAATACCATGTCTTTTTTGAGATCAGACAAAGTGTACGTTCCCGAATGATCTGGCGATGAGACACACCCGATTAATAGAATAGCTGCGATTGTTGTCAGTAGGAGGTGTTTCATTTGCGTTCAGCTTTCAATTCTGCACCCGTCTTGCCGCCGTGTTTGCGAAGGAGGTCAGCGGTTTCGGGGTGTAGCTGTTTGATGGCCCAATCTAGCGGTGTTTTGCCGCTACTTTTCACATTCACATCCGCCCCTTTAGCGATAAGCAGTTCGACGATTTCATTGATCCCTTCCTTAGCATCGTTATGAATTGGAATCGCTTTTTTCACATTTATCGCATGTTGCTCGGATTTGCGCTGCCTCAATTCAATCAACAAACTTATGGTAGTCGCCTTGGCGAGTTGGGCTTTGTTCACTATGGATTCAAACACCCGCTTCTCCGGTTGGCGACTCCATCTTTTAACGACACGATCTTACCCCGCTTCTGGACGACCTTGGGATGTTTTTTCAGACTACTGCAGCCAGAGAAGGCATCCCTCCCAATGCTGGTGACGCTGTCGGGGATCGTCACGCTCGTAAGACTTCTGCAGCCCCAGAAGGCCTGATTCCCAATGCTGGTGACGCTGTCGGGGATGCTATAGTGATCGCTTTTTTTACCCGCAAGATATTGAATTAATGTTGTCTTGTTTTTGTCGAATAAAACCCCGTCCTGAGAAGTGTATTCGCTATTACCATCAACAACGCCAATGTTCGTAAGACTACTGCAGCCCAAGAAGGCCCCATCCCCAATGCTGGTGACGCTGTCTGGGATCGTCACGCTCCTCAGCCTACTGCAGGATTCGAAGGCTCTATCCTTAATACTAGTGACCGGTTTACCCTCATAGGTGGATGGAATCACCAACGCTCCTGATGCCTTTTGATCGCAGTCCGTAATGGTGACGCTGTTGCCTTCAACTGAGTATGTCAGGGCGGTATTGGCATCCACCGTCTGGGCGTGACCACTCATCAACACGAGGCAGAACAAGGCTCCTGCCACTAGCAACGACCCAGCGATGGGCCTCGCCGTACTACCAACAAATGGATCAATCTTACCGTTTATCATCTTCTTTTTTACCGTTTAAATATTCGCTTATAATACTCAACCCGCTGAACTCTAATCCCAGTCAATGCCCGCCCAAACACCCAGTTAAGCCATTAGGGCCTTCATGTTTACATCTGCGCCATTTGCAACCAGATATTCAAGAAAATCCGCGCTGATATTGGTTATGTTTTTATACAGGATGGTTTGTCCCCCACCTTGCGTCATGTTTAAGTCTGCACCTTCTGAAATGAGTAATTTGGCAATTTTATAATTTCTAAATTTATGCCCATAAACATCAGTTCCCCGGTGCAAATAAAATGTTCTCCTCTCCCACCTAATCGCCAAGTGCAATGGTGTTCCACCAGAACTGGTAGCATTTAAATCCCCCCCATTCGCTATAAGATATTTTATCACTGGCTCGTGTCCATTCATTGCCGCCAAATGCAAGGGGGAGTATCCTTTGAACCAATAATTCCCTGAATAACCCTGTAGTCTTTCTTTGACCTCAACTATGAATTCGCGACGTTCAAGCTTCCCTTCATACTTTTTATTAACGTCTTCTCCTGCTGCAATTAAGTCTTTTATGCGATTAAGGTTGCCTTGTGTTGCCGCCTCGTGAATCGAGATGCCCGGAGCCGTTTTGCCACACCCCACCAACAGCACGGCTGCGATTGTTGTGAGTAGGAGGTGTTTCATATCCCTTCAGCTTTTAATTCTTCAGTGGGTCAATGAAATGATTACGGGTTCGGTTGCTCGGTGGGCACCGGTTTTGGTTCGTTGGGGGAGATGCTCTGGAGCCAACGGGTGTTGCTTGGGCGGTTGAATTTCTCCCAGCCTTCCGTGCCGACCACTTGCTGGATGGCCGACTCGGTCTCATTGCGGATTTGCCGTAGGCGTTCGCGCCGCTCGGCTTCGTTAAGCGTCTGGTTTCCCCGCAGTTGCAGGGCGGCGTCTTGGGCGACTTTTTGCATGTCGTACACTTGAATCGCCTCGCCGGTGCCGAGGTCGGCTTTTTTCAGCGAGCTGTGAATCTGCTGGAATTGATAATCCTGTGCCCGCTCGTAGTCGGCGTAGCGCTCGTCACCCAGCGATTGGCGGATTTGTTCGTTGAGTGTTTTTTGAGCTTTCAGTTGTTCTTCGAGTAGGTCAAGGTTTATACCTATCTCCCCGTATTCCTCGTCGAATGCTCGTTTAAGTTTGAACACCGTCCGAAATTCCTCCTCGGAAGGATCAAAACCGGCAATTTGGCTACGCAATTGATGGGCGGTGTTGGACCTGCGCAAGAGGTAGCCCGTGTATTCATCCTCGGAAAGCATGCCCTTGATGGACTCCTCCGTTTCCCGTTGAGCCTTCCAAACCATCTCAATGTCTGCAGAGCCATCTTCGCTGAGTTCTGCTATGCGTGACTGTATGCCCTGCAGTTCCTTCATCACGGCGACCTGCTTTTGTTCCGGCAGAAAACCTAGGCTTTGCTGGAGCGGATTCAGTATTAGGGACATCTCGCTTTCGAAGCTGGACTCGATGCCAAGTTGCTTGAGCAGTTCGTCGCGTTCGGCGTTGAGTTCGCGCATGGTCTCGACGTTATCCTTGTCCATCCCCATTCCAAACATCGCATTGGCCTTCCAGAACTCGAATTTTTTCTGTCCACTGGCTGCGCGGCGCTTGGTTTTGTAGAGCTTGTTGACGTCGGCGAGGATGATGTCGCGGATGGTTTTCTCCGGGCAGCCGATGCGGCGGAGGTTGTCGATGTAGTCGAGATAACTCGACGCCTCGACGGTTTCCCACGTCATCTGCTTGACGACGGTGTTGGTGACGACTTGCTGCGGGTGCGCCGCCGCTTGGCCAAGCGGCGAGTCGGTGGCCGGCAGCGCTTGGCCAAGCGGGAGTTCCTCCACCGACTGCACGCCGGCGAAGATGAAAAAGCCGCCGACCACGTTCAGCGTCACCGACACGATCAGCGCCAGCGACACGATCAACAGGTGTTTGTTGTTCATTGCGGGAAAGAGTCAACCCGAGCGCTTGGCCAAGTCAACACTGTTACGCTTGTTTTTTGGATTGCATAGCCAACTAACAGCACAGCTGCGATTGTTGTAGTGAGTGTTCGTTTCATTTTGCTTTATCTTTCAATTCTTCACCCGTCTTGCCGCCGTGTTTGCGGAGCAATTCTAATATTTTTTTATTGTCAACAACCCAGTCTAACGGCGTGGTTCCCGCTTTGGTGCGCGCATTTATTTTAGCCCCATGAGAAATCAATTGTTCAACTAATTCCGGCGAAGGAGATTTAGCCGCCGCTGCTCGGTGAAGAGGAGTAAACCCTTTCGCGTTCTTCGCGTTTACATCTGCGCCTTTTGCAATCAGATAATCAAGAAAATCCGGGCTTAAATAGGCAAGTTCTTTGTAAAGAATGGTTTCTCCCCATGCATCAGTCATATTTAAGTCTGCGCCTTCTGATATGAGTAGTTTGGCAATTTCGTAATTTCCGAATTTGTGACCATGATAAACATTAGGTTCTTCCTGCCAATGATGTATTCTTCCCACCGCCCAATTAATTGCCATGTACAGAGGTGTTCCGTCGGTACTGAAGGCGTCTAAATCAGCCCCATTCACTATAAGATATTTTACCACCTGCTCGTGCCCATTCATAGCAGCTAAATGCAATGGAGTGCATCCTTTGAGCCATGAATCCTTTGGATAACCGTATAGTGTGTCTTTGACCTCTTCTATGAATTCACGTCGATAAGGCTTTCCTTCATACTTTTTATTAACGTCTTCTCCTGCTGCAATTCGGTCTTTTATGCGGTTGAGATTACCTTGTATTGCAGCCTCGTGAATTGAGATGCCGGGTGCTGTGTTGCCACACCCCACCAGTAGCACGGCTGCGATTGTTGTGAGTAGGGTTTTCATTTGTTGTGTTAAGTATGAGTTAAAGCTCACATAGGAAAAATAGTGGTTTCCATTACAGATATCCAACCCAAAAATGTGGAAATAACAGTGGATTTCTCCTTCGGAGCATCGATAATTAAAGGATGAAAGGAAGATTCGAAGGGATAATTCAGAAGGTAAACGAACCTAAATACTCTGAAAAATACGGTGTTTGGTCGATCTCACTCAAAGAGAACGGCAAATGGACTTCAGTTTGGAGAAAAGACCAATCAAAGGCCGATGAACTTTACCGATTGTTGGTAAAGAGGATGAAGAGCAACGGATTAGGCATTGATCTCAAACCAACAACACTCTCTCAGAAGCAACTGGAGATCAGTCAGCTCTGCTTCAACAGACTCGAAGCCAATGAATTTCTAAAGATGGATGACGACTCAACAGCCACAAAGATGCTCAGTGCTGTCGATTTCTTCATACAGCATTACTACGAGCACGAAGTCCCAAAGGTCAAAGATGTAGTGCAAATGTTCTTAGAGAAGCAGGAGCAGCGAAATCTGTCCGAATTCACACTCAGAGATTATCGCAACGTCCTTTCATTGTTTGTCGTAGAATACGCTGAAGCACGCATTTCAATGATTAAGCCAATGGACTGTAAAAAGTTCGTTCAGGAAAAGGTTAGTCCAAACAATCGAAAGCACCGTCAAATATATCTCAAAGCCTTCTTTGAGTTCTGTTGTGGCAAAAATAATCCCTACTGCGAAGACGAAGCCTGGCTGCGTAAGAATCCCGTTAATTGGGAACTACCGAAGATCGAAGCAAATGAAATCACCTGCCTCACCTATGATGACATCGTAAAACTACTCAGACTGAGTTTCCAAAAGGGTCTCTTAGGGTTTTACGTCTTTCGTTTATTCTCAATGATGAGGAGAGAGGAACATCTGAGATTCGTTGAGATAGGTGGAAACAAAGTAGAGGAGAACAACTACATCAATTTGGATGAACGAAGGATTACCATCAACAATCAGGTCTACAAAAAGCGTTCGTCATACGAAAACAGAGGTCGTCACTACAATGAAATCGAAGACACCTTTATGGAATGGCTGCACTACCTCAAAGACAACAACATCCCAATCAGTGCATCCAAAAGGGACGAACAGCTTATCCGAAACTTGGTGAAGGGCAAAAAGAGAAACATACTCAGACACACAGCCATTACCTACCACACACTCAAATTCAGAGATCCAATGAGAACAGCCTACGTAGCTGGCAATTCAGTAGAGATGATCCAACGGCATTATCTGAATATGAACGTTCCGAAGGACGACATTAAGAGGTTCTTCGAACTTACACCCACAAAAGCAAAGAAGATCGGTATTATTGATTAACAAAAACAATGTGGATTCTGAGAAAAACCAATAGTTTTGTTTCAAATATGAGTGTTTTTTCGTAAGATTAGGTAGAATATAAAATTAGTACTTTGCGGTGCCTTCTCTCCCTATACGATAAAGTACTAATTTTATTAAGGATTTAACCTGTGTTCTAATATATTGATTATCAATGGTTTAGAAATACAGAAATACGGGTATATCGATAAGGGCATAGGGACAATATATGAAAAATTAATACTTTACCGTATAGGGAGTGCGCTGCGCTAAAAGTATTAATTTTTCTTCTCCCCTTCCTTTCCGATTTGTAGGCTTCTTTGTTCCGTACATCAATACTTTAAGGCAATGGACTTACATTTAGAGAAAAAGAAGTCGTTAAAGCTTAAGATACCTTTCAGCAAACGAAATCTAATACTTCCCTCTGTTAATCTACCATTGTCGGATAACGTTTTAACAATTGGTTTCGATACGGAGTTTAAGCAAATTTCAGAGGAACAGAACTTTGTATTGTCCTATCAATATTATGCAGAAGTTGGTTCACCGAACACAGAAGTCTTTAAGCATTATGAGGGTATTTTGTTCTCTGACAATGAAAGGCTAAATCTGACTGACTTTGTTCATTGGGTGCTCTTTGAAGGGATAAAGAAGGTTAAGCTAAAGGTATTGCCACAGAAGATTTATTTGGTGTGTCATTTTTCAGTGGTCGATGTGTCGTTGTTTGCAGATTTTAACCAATTCAAAAACCAGATAGACAACGTAAGAAGAACCTTTGTGTCCTCAAAGAATGGTTTGAATCTGTTCTTATCAGCCAAAGAGACCAATGCTGATGAGAAGGTAAACATTTTCTTTAGGGATACCTTCGTATTGGCTCCACTCAATTTCAAATCGTTGAAGGCGTTGGGTGATTTGGTTGACTTTAAAAAGTTGGAGATGACGCAGGATGAAATCGAAAATATGGATGTCATCAGAAAGGAAGATCCAAACCGATTCATCGATTACGCTTTGAGGGATGCTGTCATTTGTGTGAAGTATCTAAATGAGATCAGAGCAATTTACTCAGAGCTGGGTTTAGGCAGATCAAGCAATGATTCCAATGATGTTACAGACACTCCGATAACATTGACTTCAATTGGTGTAGATTCCCTTTTGAAACTCTGGTCTGAGAAAGGCATCGATCATCAGACTGTGCTCGGCATCTACGAAAGTAAGGAGAGGTTTTTCAACAAAAGGATCGGTAAGTGGTATTACGCAAAGAAGGTGGCTCTTCACCATAAGAGGAACATTGGTGAGCAGTTCGCTGTTGAGACTTATCACGGTGGCAGAAGTGAAACATACCAATTTGGGCCAACGGCAACTGGTCAATGGATTGATTATGATTTGTGCGGTGCCTACACCACTGCTATGGCTTCAATTGGCGTCCCTTTATGGGATCAGATGAATTATACCGATGATTTAAAAGTGCTTACCGACCTGAACAATCTCTCCTTTATTTGCTGTAACTTTAAATTTCCGAAAACAATCCGTTATCCATCTCTTCCAGTCCGTACTGAGTTTGGTTTGATCTTTCCTTACGAAGGCAGATCTTATTGTGGAGGGCCTGAGTTGTTATTGGCTAAACGATTAGGTGCAGAAATCAAAATTGAGTTAGGTCTTTACCTTCCAACAGATCAATCAACAAAACCGTATTTAGCTTTTGTTAAGGACTGTCGCAAACGAAGAAGCCAATACAGAAAGGAAACGTTGAATAATATGTTTTGGAAAGAGATTGGTAATTCCACTTACGGCAAGACAGCGCAGGGCTTAAGAAAGAAAAACGTTTTTGACACTCGATCGGGTGAGTCTACTACTTTGCCTTCTTCCAAAATTACCAATCCATTTCTTGCTTCATACATTACATCATTGGTCAGAGGTGTTGTTTCCGAACTTCTCAATGCTTTGCCTAAAGCTGTTGAGGTATGCAACGTAACAACCGATGGATTCCTATGCACACTGCCTAAAAGCAAAGTAGATTCGATTACAAAAGGTCCTTTGTCCAAATACTTTGGACAATGTGCTAAGTCGGTTACAGGTAAAGCAACGGTGTTGGAGATCAAGCACAGCGTTAAGCAGGTTTTAGGTTGGAGGACGAGAGGGCAATTGACCATTGAGTCAGATGGTGAGAAGCCGATGGTATTGGCGAGGGGTGGAATCAAACCTCCAACAACGGAACGAACTGAAGCCAATAAATGGATTTTGGATCAATTCTTAAAGAGGACACCTCAAACCAAATACACCGTTAATTATATTCGATCTATTCGAAGCATTTATGGTGATGAGTTTGATGCAACCAACATTGTTTTAAATCGAAGGTTGTCAATGGAGTACGATTGGAAGCGTAAGCCAATACCAGAATCGGTGGAGATGCGTAGCGCAAAACGAAGAAAACACGTTTTCTTTAACACCGTTGCGTGGAACAATGTCGATGAGTTCATTGAGTGCAGGAGGTTGTGGGAGGATTATCGTAACAACGATGAGGTTGGTGTGATTAAGACGATTGAACAATTCAATGATTGGTGGGCGTGCTATCAGTTTGCAGTTCAAAAGATAAACCTCAACAAACCAACAAAAAACACCACTGATAAGATTTTTGTGACAACATTAAGTCGTTGCTTTGCCTTTGGTCAGTTTGGTTTTACTACGAAACCTAAAGTGATGAAGGCAACTGACTTTGTAGGTGTTTTGAAACAATTCGATTTACCCATCAAAGTGCATCAAGTTTACAACGCTAATACAAATAAGGTAAAACCGTTGGAGAAACTTCCTCAGTTTCCACCGAAGAAGAAGTATTTGAATGCACTAAAGCATCTGAAAAAGATTTATCCCACCATCGAAGTCGAAGACTTCATCGATCAATCGCTTAAATAATTATGTGGGATTATTTAACAACAAATTCAAATCTATACTTACGGGTAAATCGATGGGTAACGATTACGTTGAGCGAGAGCGTAAGAGCAACATCGACATTAATGAGAGGCGAAGATTGCTCAGAACGAAGCAATCCAATGAGATGAACCGTCTTAGACAGCGGCAGCAACAGCAGATCCATCAATTGATACAGAAGCACAGAGATCAGAGCACAGAGTTAGAACGTCAGATCTCAGATGAAGCTCATTGAATCCGTTGTGAGAATCAGAATCCCCACGACTCCATCGAAGCTGTAAACCGTTCAGACTGAAGGGTGGAGAAGTGGAGCGGGTGAAGGGAATCGAACCCTCTCTCACCTTATAAATCAATAGACGATCGTCTGAGACACTGCAAATCCCACTGTCTCTCCCCTAATCTCAATGAATCTCACACTGTTTCAGTGAGTTGATGCACTGATTCAATGACTGGCGTTGTGAATGTTTGTGCGATAGTTGTGAGTAGGAGGTGTTTCATAACATATTGATTTCCGTGAAGATTCTAATCCCCCTAAAGTCCCTCATAACATTGCACAAGACTGTAAATCTAATGATCGGTTACAACTTATAAACGTTATTTGCTTTTTTAGTCTATTAACTGATGGCTGAGCCATAAGAGGTTCAGTCAAAAAACTTAACCGTCGAAAAAACTTTCTGTAATTTTTAGCGCTTGGGCGACGTTTATGTCACAATCGCTGACAAGGGTTGGTGTGAAGTAGAAAAACTGAAACAGAAAGGGTATATTTTATGAAGATAAAAACCATGAAAAACCTCGGCATATTTCTCATGCTTTCCCTGGCTTCCTCCAGTTTGTTTGCCCAGGAGAAATTGGCGTATTTTGAAACCCATATCCGGCCGGCATTGGTAAAGTATTGCTACGAATGTCACTCCGAAGAGACCGGCAAGACGAAAGGCGGCCTTTTGCTGGACACGAAGGAGGGCATGCTGCAGGGAGGCGACAACGGCAATGTCCTGGCCGGCGACCCCTACACGAAATC
>ERZ651768.2325-NODE-2325-length-13265-cov-14.859039_pt1 | contig 13265 bp, 9 predicted proteins | sample MGYA00514754_ERZ651768 | MGnify/ENA metagenome assembly ERZ651768 | reverse complement strand
GCCGGCCGAAGCGAGCACGTGCCGGTCACCCCGGAACAGATCGCAGCGTCGGCACTGGACGCAGCCTCGGCCGGGGCGGCGATCGTGCACTGCCACGTGCGCGACCTCGAGTCCGGAAAGGGCACGCGGACCGTGGACCTCTACCGGGAGGTGGTGGAAAGGATCCGGGAGAAGAACGAAGAGGTGGTCATCAACCTGACGGCCGGCATGGGTGGTGACCTGAACGTGGGTCCGGACGACGACCCGATGGCGTGGCAGCCCGGCACCGACCTGGTCGGTGGCCTCGAACGCCTGGCACACGTGGAGGCCATCCGGCCCGACATCTGTTCCATGGACTGCGGGTCGCTGAACTTCGGCGATGACAACGAGGTGTACGTCTCCACCCCGTCGATGCTGCGGATAATGGCGAAGCGGGTCCGGGAGCTGGGCGTCCGGCCCGAGCTGGAGGTCTTCGACACCGGAAACCTGTGGTTCGCCGAGACGATGATCGCCGAGGGCCTGATCGACGCCCCGTACTGGATCCAGCTCTGCCTGTCGATCCCCTACGGAACGCCCCTGGACATCGGGATCCTGCAGGCCATGGTGAACCGCCTGCCTGACGAGGCCGAGTTCACGTCGTTCGGCCTGGGGGCCATGCAGATGCCCATGGCCACCCAGTCGGTGATGCTGGGAGGCCACGTACGGGTCGGCCTGGAGGACAACCTCTACCTGGAGCGTGGGGTCCTGGCCACCAACGCACAACTGGTCTCCAAGGCCGTGATGCTCATCGAGCTCATGGGTGCTCGGATCCAGACGCCGGCCGACGCCCGCCGGACCCTGAAGATCGGCTGATCCGGGAGCCGAGTGGAGAGGTATGTGCCGGTGACGGAACCGCGCACCATCGGGGTGGTCGGCACCGGGGTCATCGGCGCCGGCTGGGCCGTCCGGGCACTGGCCCGGGGCCATGACGTCGTGGCCTGGGATCCGGCCCCCGGTGCGTCCGACAGGCTCGGGTCCGCCGTTCGGAGGGCCTGGCCGTCGGCCGCCAGGCTGGGGCTGTTCCCCGGCGCCGATCCGTCCCGCCTGACGTGGGCCGACTCCGCCGAGGGGTTGGCGGCCCGAGTGGACTGGATCCAGGAGAGCGCTCCGGAGGACGAGGAGGTGAAGCGGCCGCTGATCCGGTCGCTGGCCGCCCACTCGGGGCCCGAGGTGGTGATCGCCTCCAGTTCCTCGGGCCTGCTCCCCACCCGGCTCCAGGACGGTTGCGAGCATCCGGAGCGGATCCTCATCGGCCATCCCTTCAACCCCGTGTACCTGCTGCCGCTTGTCGAGGTGGTGGCTGGGGAGCAGACCTCCCGGGCCGGCATGGACGCGGCGGTAGCCCACTACGACGACCTGGTGATGTACCCGCTCGTGGTACGCACCGAGATCGAGGGCTACCTGTCGGACCGCCTACAGGAGGCGCTGTGGCGCGAGGTCCTCCACCTGGTCAACGACGGCGTGGCCACGACCCGGGAACTGGACGACGCCGTGAGCTACGGCCCGGGGCTCCGGTGGGCAGGCATGGGCACCAACCTCACCTTCCACCTGGCCGGGGGAGAACAGGGCATGCGGCACATGCTCCGGCAGTTCGGACCGGCCCTGAAGCTGCCCTGGACGAAACTGGAGGCGCCCGAACTGACCGACGAGCTGATCGAGGCCATGGCGGATGGTTGCGAGGCACAGGCCGACGGCCGGAGCATCGACGAGCTGGAGCGACTCCGGGACGACTACGTGATCGGCGTGATGCGCTCGTTGCGCCCCCTCGACCTGGGCGCCGGTCGCCTCATTGCAGAACGGGAGGCTCGTATCCACGAGGCCTCGGGCGTGTCGACCTGGGCCACCGGCGATCCGGTGGCGGCACCGTTGGCCCTGTACGAGGCGCCGGTCGAGCCGGACTGGGTGGACTACAACGGCCACATGTCCGAGTGGGCCTTCCTGACCGCGTTCGGCTGGGCCAGCGACAAGCTGTTCCGGTACATCGGGATCGACGAGGACTACCGTGCGGCCGGCCACTCCCTCTTCACCGTGGAGACCCACCTCAACTACCTGAAGGAGGCCTCCCTCGGGGATCCGTTGCGCTTCACGACCCAGGTGCTGGGCGTCGACGCCAGGCGGGTCCACTTCTTCCACGCCATGGAGCACGCGGGTACCGGCGAGCTGCTGTGCACCACCGAGCAGATGCTGCTCCACCTGGACACCGGTGCCGGTGCCACTACGCCGATCCTGTCGGGTCCGGCCGCCGCGCTGGCCGCCATCGCCGATGCCCACGCCGATCTGCCCGTCCCACCCCAGGTGGGGCGGGTGATGGGCCTCACCTGAACACCTGACCGGTACCCGAACCCCGGAGCACGCCATGGACTTCGCCCTGACAGACGAACAGGAGATGATCGTCGAGACGGTCCGTTCCTTCGTCGAGCGCGAGCTGGTTCCCCACGAGGACGAGGTCGAGCGGCTCGGCGACGTGGAGCCGGACCTGGTGGCCCGTATCCGCGAACGGTCGTTGGCCGCCGGCATCTACGCGGCCAACATGCCTGCCGAACTGGGTGGCGGCGGTCTGGACAACCTCACCATGGCGCTGGTGGACAGGGCCTTCGGCTGGACGCAGTATGCGCTGCACTACGTGGTGGCCCGTCCCTCCAACATCCTGCAGGCCTGCATCGGCGACCAGGTCGAGGAGTACCTGCTCCCGACGATCAGGGGCGAGCGGGTCGACTGCCTTGCCATGAGCGAACCGGGCGCCGGCTCGGACGTGAGGGGCATGTCATGTCGGGCCGTCCGGGACGGCGACGACTTCGTCGTCAACGGCACCAAGCACTTCATCAGCCACGCCGACCTCGCCGACTACACGATCCTGTTCGCCGCGACCGGGGAGGAGAACACCCCCAGGGGGCCCAAGAAGCTGATCACGTCATTCCTCGTAGACCACGACACGCCGGGCCTCGAGTTGGCGCCCGGCTACAACTCGGTGTCCAACCGCGGCTACCACAATCTGATCCTGAACTTCGACGACTGTCGGGTGCCGGCGTCGAAGGTGCTGGGCGAGGAGAACCGGGGCTTCGAGGTGGCCAACGAGTGGCTGGGCTCCACCCGCCTGCAGGTTGCCTCGGTGTGCCTGGGGCGGGCCGACCGGGCGATGTCGGTGGCGCTGGACTGGGCCGCGTCCCGGGAGCAGTTCGGCCAGAAGATCGGAAAGTTCCAGGGTGTGTCGTTCAAGTTGGCCGACATGCGCACCAGGATGGTCGAGGCCGAGCTGATGACCTACCGGGCGGCGTGGTTGATGGACCATGGCGACATGTCGGACGGCGACGCGGCCATGGCCAAGATCTCGTCCACCGAGATGCTGCAGTTCGTATCCGACGAGGCCATCCAGATCCTGGGTGGGATGGGCCTGATGGAGGAGTTGCCGCTGGAGCGCATCTGGCGGGATGCCCGTGTCGACCGGATCTGGGACGGCACGAGCGAGATCCAACGTCACATCCTTAGCCGCGAGATGCTCCGCCCGTTGGGCGCCTGAGTGATTGCCCACTGGCAGGATCGACGTGAACCGACTGGCCCGCCTCCTGGCCCCGGGTTCGATCGCTGTGATCGGTGGCCGCCCGGCCGCCCTGGCCGTCGAGCAGTGCCTGGCGCTCGGCTTCGAGGGCGAAATCTGGCCGGTCCATCCGACGCGGTCGGATCTGGCGGGCATTCCGACCGTGCCGACCGTGGCCGACCTGCCCGGGTCGCCGGACGCCGCCCTGGTGGCGGTCAACCGCCACGCCACCATCGACGCGGTGGCAGCCCTTGCCGCCCTCGGAGCCGGTGCGGCGGTCTGCTACGCCTCGGGCTTCGCCGAGGTGGGTGGGGTCGGGGGCGACCTCCAGGCCGATCTGGTCGCAGCGGCCCGTTCGATGCCGGTGGTGGGTCCCAACTGCTACGGCACGGTGGCCGCAACGGTCGGGGCGGCCCTCTGGCCCGACCAGCAGGGCCTGCGACGTACCGGACGCGGGGTGGCCCTCGTGACCCAGAGCGGCAACATCGCCCTGAACCTCACGATGCAGAGCCGCCGAATGGCCATCAGCCACGTGCTGACGGTTGGTAACCAGGCCGACGTCGGTCTCGAGGAGTGCGTCGAGGTCCTGGTGGGCGACCCGACGGTATCGGCCATCGGCCTGCACATGGAGGCCCTGGGCGACGTGGCCCGATTCGAGTCGGCCTGCCTGCGGGCCTCAGCGGCAGATGTGCCGGTGGTGGTGCTCAAGACCGGGTCCTCGACGCTGGCGGCTGGCATCGCCGTGTCGCACACCGCCTCGCTGGTCGGCGACGCCACCGCCTACCGGGCGCTGTTCGAACGCCTAGGCGTGCGACAGGTCCGGTCGATCCCGGAGCTGCTGGACACGCTGGCCGTCCTGGACCGGCTGGGTGGGATCGGCGGACGCCGACTGGTCTCGATGAGCTGCTCGGGTGGCGAGGCATCGGTGGTGGCGGATCGGGCCGAGTCCATGGACGTGGACTTCCCGGCCTTCGACGACGGTCATGCTGCCCGGATCACCGACACCCTCTCCGACCTGGTGACGGTCTCCAACCCGCTCGACTACCACACCTTCATCTGGGGTGACCGGGAGCGCCTCTCCGCCACGTTCACAGCGGTGCTGGACGGACCCCTCGACGCAGCCATGCTCGTCCTCGACTTTCCATCTGCAGGCCTCGACGGCTCGGGCTGGTGGCCGACGCTGGGTGCCTTTGCCGACGCTGGTCAGGCCACCGGGACCCCCGGGGTGGTGGTGGCATCGATGGCCGAGAACCTCCCCCCGGAGGTTGAGGCGGCGGCCGACGAGGCCGGTCTGGTCGCCGTCCGGGGCATCGGTGAGGCGCTCACCGCCCTCGAGGCCTCGGCATGGTGGGGTGGACGGCGGGACCGGCCGCCGCTCCTGGTCGTCGATCCGTTCGATCCGACTGCCACGCGTACCCTGTACGAGGTCGAGGCCAAGGACCTGCTGGAAGCGGTTGGGGTACCGGTTCCCCGGCGTCAGGTGGTCACGGCCGTCGATGCGGTGGGTGCCTGGGAGCGCGGGGCCGCCACGGTTGTGGTCAAGGCCACCGGGATTACACACAAGACCGAGGCAGGCGGTGTGGCCGTGGGGTTGGCCGACGCCGCCGCGGTAAGTGCCGCCATTGAGTCCATGGGCCTCGACGACGACGATCAGGTGTTGGTGGAGGAGTTCGTGGATGACGCCGTCGCCGAGTTGCTGGTCAGCGTCCGTCGGGAGCCTCCGGTGGGTTGGCTCCTGACCCTGGGTATCGGCGGCACTCTGGTCGAGTTGTTGAGCGACACCGCCGGCCTGCTGCTCCCCGTCGATTCCGAGGACGTCCTGGCCGCCCTTCAGGGTCTGGCCGCCTGGCCACTGCTCGTCGGACACCGCGGGAGCCCACCCGCCGACCTCGACGCACTGGTCGGGACCATCATGGGCATAGCGGGCGCGCTGCACGCCCGTCCCGACCTGGTGGAGCTCGAATGCAACCCGGTGCTGGCTCGCCCGTGCGGGGCGGTCGTCGTCGACGCCCTGGCGACCGTGGTGGACTGCCGGTGAGGAGGACCCCCGAATGACCGATGCCCACGATGCCTCCAGGTCGCCGGTCAGCACGCGGATCCACGACGGCGTGCTGGAGGTGGTCCTGGACCGTCCGAAGGCCAACGCCATCGACGCTGCCGCCAGCCGGGAGCTGGGGCGGGTGTTCGCCGGGTTCCGGGACGATCCGTCTCTGCGGGTCGCCGTGTTCACGGGTGCCGGGGACCGCTTCTTCTCGGCTGGCTGGGACCTCGGCGCCGCGGCGGCCGGTGAGGAGTTCGAGGCCGACTACGGAGAGGGCGGTTTCGGGGGGTTCGGTGAGTTGCCGGGGCGGAACAAGCCGGTGGTTTGTGCCGTGAACGGCCTGGCGGTGGGCGGCGGCTTCGAGATCGCCATGGCGGCCGAGTTCGTGCTGGCCGCCGACCACGCCCAGTTCTTCCTGCCCGAGACCAGCCTGGGGATCATCCCGGACGTGGGCGCCATCCGCCTGCCCCGGATGCTGCCACCGGTGGTGGCCAACGAGGTGCTCTTCGGCGGCCGGAGGCTGGATGCGATGGAGGCCGAACGGTGGGGCCTGGTCAACCGGGTCGTGCCGGCTTCCGACCTGCGGGATGCCGCCCTCGAGCTGGCCGGCCGTATCGCCGCCGCCGCACCACTGGCCGTCGAGGCGGTGATGGCCATCGACCGGGCCACCCGCCAGCTGTCCACCGACGAGGCGTTTGTTCACCTCAGGTCCGGCGATCTGGAGGCCTATGGGCGGATGCTGACGTCGGAGGACGCCCAGGAGGGTCCGAGGGCGTTCGCCGAGAAGCGAGATCCCCACTGGCAGGGTCGTTGATTCACTGGTAGGAAACTCCCAGTGGCGTGAAACCGCGCTAGGTTCCGGGCCGACGGCGGCCCTCCGACAGGGGGCCTGTCGTCGAGGCCGGTCGACGGAGACTGGTCGGACGCCACTGATGGGGGACACATGAGCCAGCGTCTGACAACGCCGATGGTCCGCGAGGACGGGGTGCTCCGCGAGGCGACCTGGGAGGAGGCCCTCCAGCGGGCCGCCGACGGGTTTCGCTCCGTGGTCGACGCCCACGGCCCCACGGCCTTCGGCATGTTCAGCTGCTCGAAGACCACCAACGAGGTGAACTACGCCGCACAGCGTTTTGCCCGGAGGGTCGTCGGCTCGAACAACATCGACAGCTGCAATCGAACTTGACACGCTCCCAGCGTCGTCGGTCTGGCGACGGTCTTCGGAGCGGGCGGCGGCACCTCCTCGTATGAGGAGATCGAGAACGCCGACGTCATCCTCATGTGGGGTACCAACGCGCGCAACGCGCACCCGATCTTCTTCCACCATGTCCTGAAGGGCATCGGCAACGGTGCCCGATCGTGGACCATCGACCCCCGTCGGACCGGCACGGCCAGGTTCACCGACACATGGCTGGGCCTGAACGTCGGATCCGACATAGGCCTGGCCCACGGCGTGGCCCGGGAGATCATCCACGCCGGCCTCACCGACGAGGAGTTCATCCGGAACGCCACCACCGGCTACGAGGAGTTCGTCGAGTTCGTGGAGCCGTGGACGCTGGAGCACACCGAAGAGGTCACCGGCGTGCCCGCCGAGGCCATCCGGGAACTGGCCCATGGCTACGCCACGGCGGCCACCGCCCAGATCTGCTGGACGCTGGGCATCACCGAACACCACACCGGGGTCGACAACGTCCAGTCGCTCTGCAACCTGGCCCTGCTGACCGGCCACGTGGGCCGCTGGGGTTCTGGCCTGGTGCCACTTCGGGGCCAGAACAACGTTCAGGGCGGCGGTGACATGGGCGCCCTGCCCAACAAGCTGACCGGGTTCCAGGACGTCGAGGACGACGAGGTCCGGGCAAGGTTCGAGGCGGCCTGGGGGTGCGAGATCCCGCCCGCCAACGGCTGGAACCTCACCCAGATGTTCGAGGCCATGGAGCGCGACGAGCTTCGCGCCATCTACTGCATCGGCGAGAACCCCGCTGACTCGGAGGCCAACGTCAAGCACGCACGGGCCATGCTGGAACGGCTCGACGTGCTGGTGGTCCAGGACGTGTTCATGACCAGGACTGCGCAGATGGCCGACGTGGTCCTGCCCGCCGCCCTGGGCTGGGCCGAGTCGGACGGCACGGCCACCAACAGCGAGCGTCGGGTCCAGCGCATGCGGGCCGCCGTGTCGCCACCCGGCCAGGCCCGCCAGGAGATAGGGATCATCAACGACCTGGCGGCGCTAATGGGTGACGACCGCTGGGGGAACCCGACGGCCGAGGAACTCTGGGAGGAACTCCGGACCGTCTCGCCGATGCACGGAGGTATGTCGTGGGAGCGCCTGGAGGCCGAGGGCGGCCTCCAGTGGCCGTGTCCGACCGAGGACCATCCGGGTAGCCCGTTCCTCCACGGACGGCTCTGGGAGCGGCCGGTCGGGGGTCGGCTTGCCCCGTTCTCGTGCGTCGAGGACAGCCCGCCGCTGGACCTACTCACTGAGGAGTTCCCGTTGCGCCTGACGACCGTCCGGGCCCTGGACTCGTACAACACCGGCGTACAGACGAGCAGGTACGCGTCGCCAATTCGCACCGGGGAGGCTCTCGAGATATCGGTGGCCGACGCGGCCGACCTGGGTGTCGTGGCGGGCGAGCGGGTACGGGTCTCGTCCCGACGGGGGGCGATCGAGATGACCATCGGGATCGACCGGGAGTTGGCGGTGGGCCTCTGCCACACGACGTTCCACTTTCCGGAGCTGGCGGACGTCAACCAGATCACCAGCGATGCCGTGGATCCCAAGTCTGGGACCGCCGAGTTCAAGGCCGCGGCGATCCGTATCGAGCGGCTGGACGGGAACGACCGGCTGGACGTGGACCACAGGGTGGGGGCCGGTGCCTGACCTCTACTTCGGCGCTGCCGCCGACGCCACCGAGGCCGAGAAGGCGGCGATCGACGAGGCCATTGCCGGATGGGGTCCGGTCACGGTGCGGGTATCGGAGCGGCTCGTCCATGCCGGGCTGACCCGCGCCAGGGAGCGTCGCCACCTGTTGCTACCGGCCCTCCATGCCCTTCAGCGGGCCGCCGGCTGGATAAGCCCCGGAGGTCTCGACCACGCCTGCCGGGCCCTCGAGGTGCCGCCGGCCGAGGGCTACGGCGTGGCGACCTTCTACCACCTGTTCACACACGAACCGCCGGTCGCCACCGACACGGTCCACGTTTGCGACGACGTGGCCTGTCGCCTCGTCGGGGCCATAGACCTGATCGACGACCTGAGGGCCGAGGGCCACCACGTGAAGGCCAGCCCCTGCCTCGGCCAGTGTGAGCGGGGGCCGGCGATCATGGTCCAGCGCACCGGCCGATCGGACGTGACCGTCGCCGCAGTCGACGGCGGACCCGTCACCCCCTCGGAGGTGGCCGTGGCCGTCGGATCGGGCGCGTCGACGCCCTCCGTCACGGTTCCCCAGGCAGGCGATCCGGGCCTGCGTCTGCTGTCCCGGATAGGGGTGGTCGACCCGACCAGCCTCGATGACTACCGGACCCACGGCGGCTACCTTGCGCTGGATGCCTCGGTGGCGATGGGTGGCGACCGGGTCATCGCCGAGGTCACGACCGCCGGCCTGTCCGGGCGTGGCGGCGCTGCCTTCCCTACCGGCATCAAGTGGCGTGGCGTGGCCGACCAGGAGGGGCGCCCGCGCCACCTGGTGTGCAACGCCGACGAGTCCGAGCCCGGGACCTTCAAGGACCGGGTGATCATGGAGGGCGATCCGTTCTCCCTGGTCGAGGCCATGACGGTGGCCGGCCTGGCAATCGGGGCCGAACAGGGCTGGTTGTACATCCGGGGGGAGTATCCCGTGGCGATCGAGCGCCTCGCCGGCGCCATCGCGGCGGCTCGGGACGCCGGGCTGCTGGGCGACGACGTCGCCGGGTCCGGCCGGCGCTTCGACATCTCGCTGCGCAGGGGCGCCGGTGCCTACATATGCGGTGAGGAGACGGCCCTCTTCAACTCGATCGAGGGGTTCCGGGGTGAGCCGCGCAACAAGCCGCCCTTCCCGACCACCCACGGCCTGTTCGGGGAACCGACGGCCATCAACAACGTGGAGACGCTGGTCAACGTCCTGCCCATCGTGCTGGCCGGTGGAGCGTCCTACGCGGCGGAGGGCACCGAGCGCTCACCGGGGACCAAGTTGTTCTGCCTCAGTGGTCGGGTAAACCGGCCCGGCACCTACGAGGTCGAGTTCGGCGCAACCCTGGGCGACCTCATCGACCTTGCCGGCGGCCTGACCGAGGGCAGCCGGCTACGGGCCATCATGCTGGGCGGTGCGGCGGGCAGCTTCGTGGGGCCGGAGTCCCTGGACCTCCCGTTGACGTTGGAGGCCACGCGGGAGGCCGGGGTGTCGCTGGGGTCGGGCGTGATCATGGTCTTCGACGAGTCCGACGACATGGTGGACACGGTGCGTCGGATCGCCGAGTTCTTCCGTGACGAGTCGTGCGGCCAGTGCGTGCCGTGTCGTGTGGGCACCGTGCGCCAGGAGGAGGTCCTGGTCCGCCTGGGCAGGGGAACCGCCCTCGAGGATGAACGTGACCTGCTCGACGACCTGGCAACCGTCATGAAGGATGCCTCGATCTGCGGCCTGGGCCAGACTGCGTCCGGCGCCGTGAGGAGCGCCCTGGACCTCGGCCTCCTGGCCGGGATCGCGGAAGGGGGAGGGCGATGAACGAGACGCCGGTGTCCGTGCCGACCACCCTGGTCGAGCTCACCATCGACGGTGAGTCCGTGAGGATTCCCGCGGGCTCGACGATCCTGGATGCCTGTCGCCGCGAGGGGATCGACACCCCGACGCTCTGCTGGGCCGAGAACCTCACCCCTGTGAACGTCTGCCGTGTCTGCGTCGTCGAGGTCGAGGGCTCGCGGGTCCTTGTGCCGTCGTGCTCCCGGCCGGTGGAGGACGGCATGGTCGTGGCCACCGACTCCGAACGGGTCCGGACCAGCCGCCGGATGGTCTACGAGCTGCTCGCCTCGTCGGTCGAGATGGACCGGGCCGACCGCGAGGTCCACGACTGGATGGAGCACTACGGGGCCCGTCCGGAGCGGATGGGGAAGCGTTCGGAGATCGCCACCGTGGCCCAACCGGTGAAGGTCCAGGACGACCTCTACGTCCGTGACTACGAGCGCTGCATCCTCTGCTACAAGTGCGTAGAGGCGTGTGGGGACGATGCACAGCAGACCTACGCCATCGCCACGGCCGGTCGTGGCTTCGGTGCCCACATATCCACCGAGCACGACGTCACCCTGCCCGACTCGGCCTGCGTCTACTGCGGCAACTGCATCGGCGTCTGCCCGACGGGCGCCCTGGCCTTCAAGACCGAGCACGACATGCGCCTGGCCGGCACGTGGAACGAGGAGGCCCAGGAGGTCACCACCACCATCTGCTCCTTCTGTGGGGTGGGCTGCAACCTGGAGCTGCACACCCAGGACGACCGCATAGTGAAGGTGACGTCACCGTCGGACCATTCGGTGACCCACGGGCACCTCTGCATCAAGGGCCGGTTCGGCTGGCAGCACGCCCACGCCTGACGCGACGTCGGCTGCAGTGACCGGGTCGCAGTGCCACCGGGTCCGGCAACGAGTCAGTTCCCGGACCTGACCAGGACGATGACCCAGCCCATGATGGCGGCTCCCGGCAGGTGTTCGCCGTGCTCCCGGGACGCCACGGACGCCAGGCCGTCCGCCTCGATGGCGTCCAACTCGGCGGGGAGTTCGCCCACTTCCCAGAAATGGTCGTTGACGCCCACCACCACGGCGCCACCCGGCCGTACCACCCGGAGCACCTCGCGCAGGGCATCCGGCCTGATGTGGCCGAAGGAGAACACGCCGACGGCCACAGCGTGGTCGTAGGCGTCGCCGTCGATGTCCAGACCGGCGTTGAGGTCAGCCTCGAAGAGTTGCCGGTAGACGCCGGTCTCCGCCGCCCGCTCCAGCATGGGTGGCGAGAAGTCGCAGCCGTCCAGGCGGGTGAAGCCCGAGTCCCGCAGGGCGAGGCCCGAAAGGCCGGTTCCACAGCCCACGTCGAGGACATGACCGCAGGGGTCGGCCACCCCGGCCAGGGCTGCGGCGCACCTGGCCGGTTGTGCGTACCCGTTGTCGACGCCGACCTCCTGGTCATAGGTCTCGGCCCACCGCTGGTAGTGGTCGAGGGTCTGCTCGCCGGTCTCCAGGTCGTATGCGGTGCCCAGGAGGCCTTCGGAGGGAGGGTTGGACATATGGCTTGGACCCTACGGACAGGGGAGCCGGTCGGGGGCGCTGGCTGCCTGCCGGAGACTGCTTCCCGACAGGCGGGATGGTCTCACCGTATTACGAAAAGGTGACGGTTGCGGCAGTTTTGTGTGACAGGTGTCCCATTCGCGCTTAGCCTCGTCCGTCGGTGGCTGAGCGCCGCTGACCGGTCGCCGAACTGACGGCATGGGCCGGGGATCCACCCCATGGAGGGAAATGACGATGTTTCGACGTGTGCGCGTTCCACTCGCGCTGCTGTTGGGCTTCTCGCTGATCGCCGGGGCCTGTGGCTCCGACGATGCCGAGGAGGCCTCGACCGGTGGCGGTGAATCTGCGGCCACTACTGCGGCTCCGGCTGCCACTACTGCTGCTCCTGCAGCTACGACGGCGGCTCCGGCGACTACGGCTGCTCCGGCCCAGGAAGAGGTCGCCACTGTCGAGGACCATCTGGGTGATGGTTCTCTCGGGACTGTGGAGGTTGGTGCCGGTGAGGAGATCCAGATCAGGTCTCTGAACGCCATTTCCGGTGATGTGGCGTTCCTGGGTATTCCGAACCAGCGTGGCGTCGAGTTGGCGATCGCGGACTACGGGCCCATTGGTGGCCATGACGTCACGATCGGCACCGGCCTCGACGACCTGTGTAGCGCTGATGGCGGCCAGGCTGCCGCCCAGACGATCGTCGCCGACGAGCAGGTCGTGGGTGTGATCGGTACCAGTTGTTCTGGTGCTGCGACTGCTGCTTCGCCTCTGATCTCTGAGGCCGGGATGGTGATGATCTCGGGTTCGAACACGAGCCCGGCTCTGACGTCTGATCTGGCTGGTACTGCTGGTCCGAACTATCACGCCGGCTACTACCGCACGGCGCACAACGACCTGTACCAGGGTGCTGCTGCTGCGAACTTCGCTATTGACGTGCTCGGTGTGAGCACTGCTGCGGCTATCCATGATGGTGACCCGTACACGAACGGCCTGGCACAGGCGTTCGCGGACGCGTTCGAGGCTGCCGGTGGGACAATCACCGGGTTCACGGCCGTGAACAAGGGCGACACCGACATGGTCCCGGTGTTGACCGAGATCGCCTCGGGCGCCCCGGAGATGTTGTTCTTCCCGATCTTCCAGCCTGAGGGCGACTTCATTGTCCAGCAGGTGCGTGGCGTGGCCGGCATGGAGGAGACGATCCTCATGGCAGCCGACGGCCTGTTGAACTCGAACTACATGGCCCTCGAGGAGACCGAGGGCATGTACTTCTCGGGTCCGGACATCCGCTACGGGGCCAACACGAACCAGTCGACCGGCCAGACCGCCGATTCGTTCCTGGCTGCGTACAACGACGAGTGGGGTGAGGATCCTGCTGCACCGTTCTGGGCGCATTCCTATGACGCCACGACGCTGCTGCTCGACGCCATTGCTGCTGCGTCCTA
>ERZ651768.2321-NODE-2321-length-13276-cov-6.524888_pt1 | contig 13276 bp, 7 predicted proteins | sample MGYA00514754_ERZ651768 | MGnify/ENA metagenome assembly ERZ651768 | reverse complement strand
GCAGCTCCGACAATCCCTATAACTGATATTTTCATCAGGGCTTTCTTGAACATGTTATAAAGTCCCCCAGCAATTTCCAGATAATAACTTACGTGATTTGGTTAAGTTATGTTTCAGGTCTAATCCACTCAGAATACAAGTTATAGAACACCAGCAAGTCTGCAGCCAGGCGTTAGACAACACCAATAATAAAACCATTGGGCGAATAACAGTATTCATCTCACCAATTTAACCATCATTCGGCGCACTATAATCCCACACTGAAAGCCAAGCAAGGGTGGAAATACTTGCTCATTAATTGACATTCCATATGTAATTATCTTAAGTTGCCGGTATACAGCTACACTGGAGGTTATCAGCGGCTGACTGGCGTCTTGCTTCGACTTTGTAATGCGGGGTTAGGCCACTAGAATCCTTCCCTTATAAAGTCAGATATCTTTTCACCTATAGCCATTACCGTAACGTTTATATTAGCTCTCACACAGTCCGGCATTATTGAGGCATCTGCAACTCTGAGATTTTTAACTCCATAGACTTTGCCGTGTTGATCGACCACTGCCATAGGGTCAGACTCAGGTCCCATTTTGTTCGTGCATGAAACGTGATGACCAGTCCCTACATTTTTTCTAATCCAAGCATCAAGGTTCTCATCAGAGGCAAGATCTTCGTCGGTTGGTTCCAGGCGGTAATCGACCAGTTCACGCATCGAAGGGTGGGCTTCTAACGATATAAGCATTCTTACCCCGTCGCGATACCTTCTCATATCCTCGGGGTTATCCAACAGGTTATAGTCAAGATATGGTTGGTCGGTATGGTTTGTGGTTGATAGTTTAAGTTCACCTTTCGACAATGCAAGATTTAAACCTAACCCGGCCCCTATTCCGATTGGCTCTGACTTGGCTCCACCTTGGTCTCTTCTTTTGCTGGTTACAGCTCCAAAATATACGATCATGTCATTTTTCAACGACGATTGGTTCGCAGTGTATCTCAAAAGAATTTGCCCGCTAGGGCCAAATGGATCTAATGTAACACTTGGTTTTGTGGCCCATTTCAAAGGGAGCAAGGGATGATCTCTTAAATTTTGACCTACTCCAGGTGAATCAAATACGCATTTTATTCCGTGTTCTGCCAGATCAGATTTTGGTCCCACTCCGGAGAGCAAAAGTAGGTGGGGACTTCCAATAGCTCCAGCACACAGCACGATCTCTTCCCCTTCTACTGTAAAATTTTCGCCTTGGGATAGGACTTCTACACCGTATGCCTGAGGCTTGTCATTAGAGGTGTCAAATAAGATCTTTTTGACAGACACATTTGCCCTGATGGTCAAATTAAGTCTTGATCGAGACATACTTAGATAGCCAATTGCTGTTGACCATCTGATACCGTCTGGATTATTTAGAGGTATCGGTCCCACCCCATCGGTGTCTGGAAGATTTGCATCTTCACAATACGGATAACCTGATTCCAAGCAAGCATCAAGAAAAGCCTTCGACCCAGGAAGCCATTCTTCTTCTGGAAATCTATGACAAATTATTGGTCCTTCTGAACCATGGAAATCCCCTGGGTTTTCCTGGTAAGTCATGTCTGTTTCTATCTTATTATAGTAAGGGAGCACATCTTGAAAACTCCACTTGTCATTTCCCCATGACACCCAGTCGTCGAAGTCTTCTGGTATCGCTCTAAGGAAGATTTGGCCGTTTATGGCACTAGAACCTCCGGTTATCCTCCCCCTTGGGATATCAATGGTGGCGTTTTCCGTGCCACGCGCAGTAAATTGCCAGTTATGCTCGCTCGTCCAGATTTCATTACTAGTTTTGTAACCGTATTTGACTTCCTCTGGAAGACTATCTATTTCTGAAAAATCGTCTCCAGCCTCGAGTAGTAATACAGAATGGTTAGGGTCTTCAGTGAGCCTAGTTGCAAGAATTGAGCCAGCTGAGCCTGAACCAATAATTATGGTGTCGTACTTCATGCTTTTTCCTTATGATCACATCGTATTTAATTGGCAAGGTATTTGAGATGGACAGATCTTAGCCTCACTGAGTTCGATGTGACAACTTAAAATCCGCTTCTCGGTAAGAGAGTGGGGATTCGAGTCCCTTCCGGGGCACCATTTTTTCGCACCCCTACCCTGTTGGGTTTGTCGACATTTTCCGTAAGTAATTAATTTATGTTGTATCTGAGCACGTTCGGGCTTACTATGGGGGAGATTTTCCCGCTAAGACACTGGTAATGCTGACACACAGGAGAGAACGATGACCGAAGAGAAAACACTCAGGCAGCGCATCCGGGGCGGAGAAGTGCTGGTTGCCTTGATTGGATCGCTGCACACAACCAAGAGTCAGTTGGCTGATATTTGGGCAACGGGCCGCTACGACTATATCTGGATCGATGGTCAACACACAGCCTTTAGCGAAGAGTCATTTGTAGCCTATTGTACCGCCGCTGAAGAGTTGGGCATTGACGTGCAGCTACGCATCCCTCACACGCGCCATGCCTACTTGGTCGGGCGATATCTGGACCTGGGATGCAGTGCGGTTCTGGTGCCTGAAGTGATGGAAGAGGAGACGGTCGATGATGCCGTTGCCTACGCCTACTACCCGCAGATCGGGCGGCGGAGTTGGGGTGGAGAGGCACGCCGAGGTATGCGTGGCGTGGCGCAAGGCATGGATCGGCTGGCGTATGCAGCGTGGTGGAACGACTATGTGATCTTGAGCATTCAGGTGGAGTCGGTCGAGGCGGTGACCAACATTCGGAAATTGGCCAAACCAGGGGTGAGCGTCGTGACGTTTGGGCCCAATGATCTCACCTTCAACATGGAAGGGCATGTGGGGTATCCGTTGACAAGTGTGGACGACTGTATGCGCAATGTGGCGGCCCAATTGGATGGCACGGGTATCCGCCTCGCCATGGGCACGGGAACCAAGCCCGAAGAACGGGAAAAGTATCGGGATATGGGGATCACGCTGTTTCAAGAAGTTGCGCCCGCGTAGGTGTAGATATGCATTTCCAGGGAAGTTTAGGAATGGCTTTACGCCTCACACCGTATTGAGAATGAAATCGCTCTAAACTACTTGAGAAAGGCAGTTGCTTTAAGCAATAGGGCACTAAAGTTAAGTAGAGATTATATGACGGTAATAGCCAGTATTTATCTGGCAGCTTTCCAGGAGGTTTCAATTGGGAATTACTCTGATACGTGGAAAGTATGTAATCAGCGAAATCACTGGTCCAAGTTCAGCAGTTGTTTTATCAGATGGTGCTGTCTGCCAGCGGGACGGCGAGATAATAGATGTTGGGCAGTATGAAGAGCTTAGAGATCGATATCAATACGATGAAATAATCGGCTCGAGCAGTTTTGTAGTGATGCCAGGGTTAGTCAATGATCATTTTCACGTTGGCTTAACACCATTTCAGCACGGTGCTCCCGACTTACCACTGGAGCTTTGGGCATTTTCCCGGATGCGTGCAAAAGATGTGGACCCGTATTTAGATCATCTTTATGGGGCTGCTCTCATGATCAAGTCAGGAACCACAACGGTACAAGCTCTACATTTGCCGGCAAAAGGAAAAGGGCCCTTCAATCTTGAAAACTCGGAAAAAGTAATTCAAGCATATCGCGAATCGGGGATGCGAGTTTCGTATGCTCCTATGTTGGCGAACAAAGATTTTCTGCTAGTAGGCGGTCGAGGCGGAGAGGATGAGTTTGCAGCCGAACTACCTGAAGACTTATCCAGACGATTCAAGGAACTTACTGCTCCATCTTATCTACCAGCTGAAGAAATAACAGCCATGGTGGAGGATCTTTACGCAAAATATGATGAAAGACCTGAGGAAAAAATCCGTGTAACAGTGGCGCCTAGCAATGTTCATCGGTGCACTGACAATTTGCTTGTAGGACTACGTGAGCTTGCTTCAAAGTACGAAACCGGGATTCATATTCATCTCCAAGAGACGATATACCAGAAACTGTATGGACTGCGCACCTGGAATAAAACGCCACTTCAACACCTTAAGGATCTCGATTTCTTGGGATCAGACGTGGTTTGTGGCCATGGTGTGTGGGTTACAGATGAAGATATCGAAACAATGGCTTCTCATAGGGTGTCTTTGTGTCACAATGCCAGCTCTAATCTGAGATTGAAGTCAGGGATAGCCCCGGTGAATTATTTTCTTGACAAGGGTTTAAGAATTGCTCTTGGTAGTGACGAGGCAGGTCTTAACGATGATAAAGACATGGTGCAGGAGATGCGACTTGCTCTCAACCTTCATAGAGTTCCTGGAGTGGACAAAACTCCGCCGACGGCGCACCAAATATTTCAGATGGCTACCGTTAACGGTGCATATGCCAGTTCCTTCGGTGATCGTGTGGGAACGTTGAAGGTGGGTAAGAGGGCAGATATTGTATTGATGAATCTAGAGAATATTGAGAAGCCATATCTGAATCCAGAGGTATCAATTATAGACGCTGTGGTACATCGGGGGAGGAGTGTGGATATAGATACGGTCCTCGTTGAGGGTGAGGTAATTATGAGAGGGAGGAAGTTAACCCAAATTGACGAGGAAATCTTATACAAGGAAGTTGAAGATATGATGTCTCGCTCCCCTACCCAGGACGAATTAAACCGAAGGGATTTGGCAGAGAAACTAGAGCCTTACCTAGGGAATTTTCTTGAAGGTGCTGTGCCGTCGTCAAACCAGACACATTATTACTACAACGCAAAATATTAGTCTTTAATTCCAAAGGCATTGTTTGAATGGCACACCGCACGCCAGTTAGGATGGTAAATTTTTCCAATGCACACGATTAGTGTCGCACTGCATTATGTGAGATTAGCCACATTTTGAAGAGGCATATCTGGAGGATACGTGCTAATGTGGAAGGTGCGACACTCAAACGCTTGAATGAGGAGGATTCAGATCAATGACGACAATTGGAATTGTAGGATGTGGGGCGATAGGTCAGGCACTTCTCAAAGCTTCGGAGGTCGGGTCTCTTACACTCCCCATAACGGGCATCGCTAGTAGGACAGAGGAATCTGCCCGCGCCTTTCTCGCTACTCTCAATGAGCCTCCCGAATACTGTTCACAGACTGAACTTATAGCCAAAGCAGACCTTATTGTCGAGGCTGCTGGCGGCGACGTTTTACCTGAACTTGCCTGTGCGACTTTTCAATCGGGTAAGGACCTTATGGCTATAAGCGTTGGAGCCTTAGTAACACATCCAGAGATATTGGACATGGCTAGGGAGCGATGCTGCAAAATTTATGCCCCTTCGGGAGCGATAGCCGGGTTGGACGGTATCAAGTCCGCATCGTCGGGAAGAATAGACAGTGTGATAATGACCACGCGAAAACCCCTGGAGGCATTAGAGGGTTCTCCTTACCTAGTGGAGAGAGGCATATCAGTCTTGGGATTGACTGAAGAACAGGAAATTTTCTCGGGTACGGCAAGAGAGGCGTGCGTCGGATTTCCAGCCAACGTTAATGTTTCAGCTGCTGTTAGCTTTGCAGGAATTGGTCCCGATAGGACTCAAATTCGCATAATAGCTGTTCCTGGGTTGGACAGAAATTGTCACGACATAGTAGTGGAAGGTGAGTTCGGTAGGTTACATATAGAAATAGAGAATATCCCTACTGAAAACCCTCGTACGGGCAGGCTAACGGTGATGTCTATTATCCGGACACTGCAGGGCATCTCTGACCCACTGCAGATAGGGACATAGTCTTATATATATTCGGTAACAAATCCTGGAGTTCACAAAAATCCCCCTTTTTTCTATATCAACATCGATTCCTGTGATTATTCTTTTGCTGGGAATGACCTTATCCATTAACAGTCTCATACCATTATGTTGGTTCAGTGGCGGTATACACTGTTGACCTAAGGTCTATCATGATGGAAATAAGGTGTGCATCCGACTATAAGGGAGGAAATAAAACGTGAGAATCGGAATCGACGTCGGGGGAACATTTACAGATCTAGTGGTGACTAGGGTTGAAGGTGGAATCACTCAGTTCAAAACTCCTTCCACTCCCAAGGACCCCTCGATAGGAGTGTTTCGTGGTTTGACGGAGATATCTGAAACCTACGGTGTCACTCTAGATCAACTACTCCTTGATGTGGAATTGATTGTTCATGGGACGACAGTTGCGACCAACACATTGGTTGAGAGGAAGGGAGCTAACGTAGCTCTGATAACTACAAGTGGTTTCAGGGATTTATTGGAGATGCGTGAGGGCTTAAAAGAGGATCGATATAACCTTCGAATGGCCTCTGTTGAACCACTGATTCCCCGTTACTTGCGAATGGGTATATCTGAGAGGGTCAAGTATGACGGCAGTGTTCACACCCCCCTGGATGTTGAATCCTTGAGAAAAGCTCTTCTGAAGTTGAAGGATGAAGGAGTGGAATCGATAGCGGTCTGTTTCCTTTTTTCGTTTATGAACCCTGATCACGAGTTAAAGGCTGAGGCGGAAATCAGGAAGGTTTTTCCTGACGCCTTTGTTTCCCTATCTCATGAGGTTCTGCCTCAAATCAAAGAATTTGACCGAATCAGCACGACCGCACTGAATGCCTACGTTGGTCCCGAATTAGGTAAATATCTCGGTAATCTTCAACAACGTATGGTTGATCATGGGGATCAAAGGAAAATATTAATAATCCAGTCTAACGGTGGTTCAGCTCCAATCGAGGATTCTATAAAGTTCGCCGTTAGATCTATTCTTTCCGGACCCGCTGGTGGCGCTAAAGGCGCAGCGAAGGTAGCTTCTTCCTTAGGTGAAGAAAATGTCATCGCACTTGATATGGGGGGTACCAGTACTGATATCTCAATCATAGAGGGTGGTAGACCCCATGTTACTAATGAAAAATTTGAGTCCGGTTGGAAAATATCTGTGCCGATGATAGACATTCATACTCTTGGAGCTGGTGGTGGGAGCATCGCACGAGTGGACATTGGAGGTGTCCTGCGGGTTGGCCCAGATAGTGCGGGAGCTGAGCCAGGCCCAGCCTGCTATGGGCTTGGAGGAGAGGATCCCACTGTCACTGATGCCGCACTATTGCTTGGTCTTCTCGATGGGACATCGTTCCTAGGTGGGAAGGCTAGTCTAGACAAAAACCTATCCGAACAGGCAATAAAATATAAAGTAGCTGATCCACTAGGGTTGTCAATAACTGATGCAGCTGAAGGAATCTTGCGAGTTGTATCCAACTCAATCGCAGAAGGGATACGCCTAGCTTCTGTTCGCAAAGGACTGGATCCACGTGAGTTCAGTATGGTGGCATTTGGAGGAGCTGCAGGAATCCTGGCCAATCAGGTGGCCAGAGAAGTTGGGATACACAAAGTGTTAGTGCCTCAGGCTGCTCCTGTGTTATCGGCGTTCGGGATGTTGACGTCGGAACTACGATACGACTTTTCTCAATCATATCCTTCGGGGTTGAATGTATTGGATCTTGAGGAAATGACTTCTCGACTGAGAATTATGGAAAAACAGGGAAAAGATCAACTCAGAGAAAATGGGGTGACAGACGAGGAAATAAATGTAGAGTTTAGCGCTGACATGCGTTACTTAGACCAGATATATGAAGTCACTGTTCCAATCCCTGATCTTGATCTGGATGGACCTCGGCTCAAGGAGGATTGGGCTGACAACTTTCACCAGCGATTTGAGGAATTGTATTCTTACAGGCAGTCTGATCAGGAGATTCGACTCGTTACGCTCAGGGTGACTGTATCAGCACCACTACCCGAAATTGACGACGGTGGTAGTACAGGTAATTCAGTTGTTGATTTCGATCAGGACGACGCTGAACTGAGGCAGGTCTATATTGGAGGTTGGGAAAGCGTTCCCGTTCTCAAATCTGACACTATACCGATAGGTCAAAAAGTTCGTGGTCCCGCTATCATTGAGTCAGAGTTCACCACTGTTGTCTTGAATCAGTTTAATGAGGTCACGAAAAACTCTGATGGGACATTAATAATTGGGCTAGAAGATCTTGTGTCAGATGGTTCGAAGGGAGGGGTTGCAGCGGGATCTGATCCTGTGACCCTATCGGTTGTTGAGAATCGGTTGGAGTCTATAGCTATTGAGATGATGGATGTAATGCTTCGCACGTCCATGTCTCAGATTCTTAATTCCAGTCGGGATTTTTCTACAGCCATTCTAGATAGCAAATGTAGGCTTATTGCCCAAGGTGAGGGGATACCAGTACATGTGAGCGCCTTACCCATAGCTGGGGAAGCTATCTTGAATACTTTTGGCGACGACATTCATCCAGGTGATATGTTCGCGTTGAACGATCCGTACAACGGGGGAAGCCATCTACCCGACATAACCGTAATAAAACCCGTGTTCAAGAATGGTGAACTATTATACCTAACCATCAACCGCGCCCATCACAGTGATGTCGGAGGGGCTACCCATGGCGGTTATAACCCGTCGGCTACCGAGATTTTTCACGAAGGATTGCGGATACCCCCCTTACGTATCCATGATAAAGGCCGGCCAAGGGATGATTTACTAGCTATGCTTTCCGCTAATGTGCGTCTCCCTGAGAACTTTCTTGGTGATCTAAATGCGCAAATAGGCTCCGTCTCTACTGCAGAACGCCGTATTTTGGAGTTGGTTGATCATTACGATTCGGGAACATTGTCGGCCATCATTGATGGAATATTGTCCGCTACTGAGCGACAGGTTAGACAGTTCATATCCGACTGGCCAGATGGAGTATTTAAAGGTGAATCCCACGTCGACGATGATGGCTTTGATTCTAAGATGATTCCCATTCGCGCTGAGGTCACTATAAAGGGTGACACGATGAAAATAGATCTCAGTAGCTCCTCACCTCAGGTGACCGGTTTTATAAATAGTGCTTACGCGAACACTCGTTCAATTGCCCATGCGGCAATAATGTATCTGGCACCTTACGATGTAGCCAAGAACGAAGGGTCTATGGGGCCCTTGACGGTTATTGCTCCTAGAGGATTGATAGTAAACGCAAACCCTCCCGCTCCAGTTTGTATGAGTACTAACCACTGCGCAGAGGAGATAATTGAGGCGGTGTTTAAAGCATTGGCAAATGCTGTGCCAGCGGCCGTAAACGCGGGGTTTTCAAGAAGGCTTCGGTACGCGATTACCGGTACGGACCCTCGTACTGGCCGATATTTTATATGGCATTTTTTTATGGCTCGTGGTGGTGGTGGTGCTTCTTCAGGAAATGATGGATGGACAGGTGTGGGTGAAGTAAATGTTGCAGGAGGCATTCGCTCCCCCAGTGTTGAGGTTACCGAGGAGCGCTTTCCGCTATTCGTGGTGAATCATGAATTACGGCCCGACTCTGCAGGCGAAGGTCAGTGGCGAGGAGGGTTAGGGGCTGAATGTGAAATTATATATGAAGGGGAAGGAGAGGCCCTCATGAACACCGCAGGTGATGGCGTTGTAGTACCACCATTCGGATTGTTTGGAGGATCTCCGGGACTACCACATCGCTATAGTTTGGTGTCCAAGGGGGAAGAACGGGTACTGGGATCTAAAGAAACGGGGATCCCTGTTTCACCAGGCGACCACATTATTGCTTTATCTTCAGGCGGAGGGGGATATGGTGACCCAAAGAAGCGAGATGAGAAATCTTTGATTTGGGACGATAAAAATGGATATGTTTCTAGTTGATAGGAATATATAATTTGAGGCTACAACCATTGCATTTAGTTAACTTCAGATAAGAAACTTATCGAATGTTTGAGTACTGCGTCGGGTTGTTCTTGCTGTACCCAGTGATCGGCATTATCCATGCCCAACAGTACGATTTCGAATCACACCGTGTGTTATTAAAAATGGTAATATCTGCTAAATCCTAGTATTGCAAAAGTTGAGGAATACGATCCTAGTTTATAGATCTAACGACATTGGAGGTAAGTGATGGATTTTGGATTTGGAATACCGATGAGGGGACCCTTAGCAAATGTCGAATCAATCTCTGAAATAGTCACTTCAGGTGAAGAGCTGGGCTTTGACATAGTTACAGTAAGCGATCATGTGGTGGTTCCAAGACATATCACTTCTATCTACCCATATAACGAAGATGGTAGTTTCGCGGGCCAGGATACTGGCGAGTGCCTTGAGCAATTAACCACCTTGATGGCTATAGCAGCGATTACTAAGAACCTCAGACTGCTTACCTCCGTCATGGTACTTCCACACCGTAACCCAGTCCTGACAGCAAAAATTTTGGCTACCATAGATGTACTTTCAAAGGGTCGCCTAAACGTCGGCTGCGGCGTAGGTTGGATGAGGGAAGAATTCGAGGCCCTCGCTGCGCCCTCCTTCGATGAAAGGGGTGCGGTAGGAAGTGAGTATATTCAAATTTTCAAGGAGTTGTGGACCGAAGAGGATCCGGTATTTGAGGGGACTTATGCAAATTTTTCCAATATAAGTTTCTTGCCTAAACCGGTTCAAACTCCCCATCCTCCGATCTGGGTGGGTGGAGAGAGTAATCCAGCCTTACGTAGAGCAGCAGAGCTGGGGGATTGTTGGTATCCGATCGGAACAAATCCCAAATTCCCGCTCGACTCAGCAGAACTGCTCAGGAAAAGAATAGAACGCCTGCACCACTATGCTGAATCTAACAATAGAGATCCCGCGACAATAGATCTGGCATATAGTGCAAATTGGTTCAACATGGTTAGTCAGAGCCCAGGTAAAAGAGCCCGCTGGTTCGAAGGTGAATCAGGCCAAATTCAGGAAGACATAGGACAACTTATGGACTTGGGAGTAAATCACCTCATTCTTAGTTTTACAGGCGAATCTACCTCAGAAATTACGGACAATATGTCAAAATTCATATCAGAAGTCGCAACGAATATTCCCAAATAGATTTATTGCAGGAATATTTGCAAACGTTTGATAGACGGGGTTAGTGTGAACTCGCCAATTTCGAGGCATTACAACGATCCTGCAATGGTGGAATTTTTGCATGACATAGTTATAGTCCCAAATAAACCTCTAATCTGTGAATATACCTTCTTCGACAAAGATAAATAACCCACTGCACTAATCCTTTAGGGGAATAGTCTGAGCTACTAAATACCAATATAAAGGACATTACCCATGGCAGATCACCATCACGGAGACAACGACCAAAAGCAGGACTACCCCGACCATCATGGCCATGCTGTTAGTGATTCTCCTTCAGGCATCCGTGGGAGGGGAAATTTTATTATTGCGGGTTTAACCGGTGGTCATGGGGTTTTTCACTGGTTCCTGCAGTCATTCATTGTCTTGCTACCGGAGGTTGAGGCTACTTTTGGACTGTCAAAAGTTGGCGTTGGTTCCATATCAACAGTCAGGGAACTGGTTTCAGGACTGATAACCCTTCCCGGGGGAATAATTGCAGACGGATTGAGAAAGTACTGGGGGTTAATTCTGGCTTTGTGTATGGCCGGATTCGGACTAGGTTGGCTCATCGTGGGGCAAGCACCTGTGTTTCCATTACTCCTTTTGGGGGTAGCAATTGTCGCCGCGGCAGCATCTCTTTGGCACCTTCCGGCCATGGCTTCTCTTTCTCATCATCACTCTCGTAGAAGAGGTACAGCCCTATCTTTTCACGGCATAGGAGGAAACATTGGTGATGCAATCAGCCCCGTTGCCACAGGATTTTTACTTGGTTATTTGGCATGGCAAGACATTCTAAGCATCTATGCTGCCGCTCCTATATTTATAGCCTTTCTCGTTTACTGGGCCTTTAAAAATATCGGTCGTGCAGTTTCAGATGAAGAGGAGTCTAATTCTGGTCAAGATCGAATGGGCCAGACAAAAGCTATTTTAAAAAATCCGCTTATTTGGGTAATTACATTTGCAGGTGGTATACGGGCTATGGCATTTATAGCCTTAATCACCTTTTTACCATCATATTTATCTAATGACCTGGGGTTAACCGACTTCAGAAGAGGGGTGTATTTCGGGTTGCTAGTCGCTGCAGGCATAGTGTTTACACCACTTATGGGATATCTTTCGGACAAATTCGGTCGAAAAATAGTCCTAGTCCCGGGAATGCTTTTCGACGCGACAATAGTTCTATTGATGGCCAGTTTCGGTGAAGGAGTCCCACTCATAATACTACTGATATTGCTTGGTGCTTTCTTCTACAGTGACCAACCGATACTAACAGCGTCTGCACTTGATATCGTTGGAAGTGGAGTTGCGACCACAACATTAGGTGCTCTCTCATTTGCCAGATTTGGGCTAAGCGCTATTTCTCCAATAATAGCCGGTTATCTATACGACACCTATTCAATGGATTCCGTCTTCTACTATGTAGCTTCATTAATGATATTTTCAGCAGTCGTATTAGCTTTCACAAATTTAAGGTCTCCTGAAAGAACGGCTGAACACACAGGCTAAAATAAATGGAGTTATTCCAGATAAATCTCTGGTGACAATTGACCAACGAGCAATGAAGTTCAACGAACCTGTAACATTTCGTATAGCCCTGGGAATTGTAGGAGTTGATGAGTTGGCTAAAAACTTACAAACCATTTAATCTGCATTGGCTTAAAAGAATCTCAATAAATTAATAACCTCGAATTATAGAGTAGGTCTTGATATGGACTATGGAATAGCGATCCCTTCATACATAAATGCATGGAAAGATGTCCAGGCCGCTGAAAAAATGGGGTTCACCCACGCGTGGTTTTATGATTCTCAACTTATTTACTCAGACGTATGGGCAACAATGGCATTGGCGGCCGAAAATACAGAAAAGATAAAATTAGGTACCTTGGTTGCAATCCCAAGCAATCGTATCGCCCCCGTAACAGCTGCCGCGGCAGCCACCATAAACAAACTCGCACCAGGCAGGGTAATAGTGGGGATTGGAACAGGCTACACAGGTAGGAATACTATGGGTTTACCTGCTTTGAAGATGAAAGAATTTACAACTTATGCATCTCAATTGAAAGACTTGTTGGCTGGAAAAGATGTCCTGTTTAAAGAGGGAGATCGAGAAAGATGGATAAGACTAATACATAGTAAGAAAAACTCCGGACGTGACGATTTTTTCAATATAGAAGATCCCATTCCGGTAATGGTGGCAGCAAACGGCCCAAGAGGGCAAAAAATTGTAGGGGAAATATCCGACGGTTGGATCACTACTGGACGTTCTCTAAACGTTCCTGAAGGTCTTCCCAATATCATGAAAAGTGCGAGAAGAACTGGTAATTCATTCGATCAATTTGGAGGTACAGATACAAAACCGTATGTGACAGTGTTAACTTCATCAT
>ERZ651768.2319-NODE-2319-length-13281-cov-11.742881_pt1 | contig 13281 bp, 11 predicted proteins | sample MGYA00514754_ERZ651768 | MGnify/ENA metagenome assembly ERZ651768 | reverse complement strand
TAAGGGAAAAGATTTTGGCTCATCTTTCGGCCCATGGCTGGTGACTAAAGATGAACTAGAAAATTACAGACAATCTTCACCTAATGGTGATCGTTATAATTTGAAAATGAAAGCATATGTTAATGGAATTCAGGTGTCAGAAGACACTCTTGCAAACATGACTTGGACATTCGCACAGATCATTGAACGGGTGAGTTACGGAGTTAATATTTTCCCGGGAGATATCATTGGTTCAGGTACCTGCGGTACTGGGTGCTTTCTGGAATTAAATGGGTCTAAAATTACGGATAATCAATGGCTGAAAACTGATGATACTGTGTCCCTAACAATTGAAACCCTGGGCAAATTAACCAATAAAATTGTACTTACAGATTAGTCAAACAATCTGCTGAAACCATACTAGATATTTTAATTTAAAAAATTTAATCCAAAGGAATTAGATGAGACACACACTCTATCTGCTATTGGACAGTGTAGCTTCCTTCCCACTAGGGTTTTCTGCCAGGATGAGTAAAGACGGCCTTATAAATAAAGCAATGTTTAGTTATCATAATATATTTAGTTCTAATTAGGGTGTCTCTCCTGAACTTAGAAGACGAACAGACGAATACAAGAGAACTGCAAACATGAATGAAATAACATTCCCACTGGAGGTGGCTGTCCTAGACCAATTGCTGCAGTTTAATGAAATCGATCTTCGCACTGTCAGCATTCGAGAACTTGGTATTCTTGTCAATGAGTTAGAAACTCATTTTGGTATGGAGTTTATCCGAATGGAGTTTGGAATTCCTGGACTACCGGCAGAACGGATCGGTCCCGAAGAAGAAATTCGTGTATTAAAAGATCAAAATAAATTACCCTCTACATATCCTCCATTTGATGGTGTCCCAAGGCTGAAAAAAGCCGCCGCATTGTTTGTAAAGAAATTCCTAAATATAGATGTTTTTTCGGAAAATTGTGTTCCCACAGTTGGTGCCATGCATGGATGCTTAATCAGCATGGCTATTGCAGGACGAAGGATGAAAAAATCAGATACTATACTATTCCTTGATCCGGGATTTCCTGTTAATAAGTTGCAGACTAAATTTCTGGGTTTAAAAACAGAATCGATAGATATGTATGATTATAGAGGAAAAAAACTGCTGAAAAAACTTAAAGAAAAGTTTTCCACAGGCGAAATTGGCGGTATACTCTGGTCAAATCCCAACAATCCTGCTTGGGTTTGCCTAGAGGAAGAAGAATTGGAAGGAATCGGAAAATTATCAACGGAATATGATGTGATCTGTATTGAAGATGTTGCATATTTTGGAATGGATTTCCGCAGTGATTATAGTGTACCTGGAAAGCCGCCTTTCCAACCTACTGTTGCGCGATACACAGATAATTATTTCATTATTATATCCAGTTCAAAGGTTTTTAGTTATGCTGGACAGCGTATTGGTTTTACAGTGATATCACCTGAATTAAGTAAAAAGAGATATCCGTATTTAAAAAAATATACTAATACTGAAATCCTTGGCCGCGCATTTGTTCATGGGGGCATTTATCCAACTACATCAGGAGTGCCGCAAACCACACAGCACGGACTTGCCGCGATACTGGAATCGGTTTGTGTTGGTACCTACAATTTTCTTGAAAAGATGCACTTTTATAAAGATAAATCCAAGAAGGCAAAACAAATTTTTCTATCCAATGGATTTGATTTTGTATATGCTGATGATTTAGGAAATGAAATTGCTGATGGATTCTATTTTACCATTAGATGGAAAAATTTATCAGGAAAACGGCTTCTTCATAATATGCTTCTTTTTGGTTTGGCAGGGATTCCTCTCAGTATAACCGGTTCTTCCCGGGAGGGAATACGAATCTGTGTTTCTCTTTTAAAAGAAGATCAGCTTTGTGAATTAAACAAAAGAGTTATTGGTTTGGCTAATTTTTTGAACTCACTAGAGTAGTATCGGATTTTTAACATGAAGAATATAGAGGTGATTAATACTTGAGCTAAAACACAGGTCATCTTCAATTTGATGGTGCAAAATAAATCTAGTGTTAATTAGAATTTTTCAGGAGTTTTGTTCTAAATCCAACAATCGCATCATTTTCCTGTGAAAATTCGATGAAAAATAGAGTTTTTATAAAACTATTATATGTTACAATTTCAATTATTTTTATGATCAGTTGTGAACAACGCCAGGTAACCGTATTTAATAATTGTGTTATACCTTCTTACCCATCAGCAAATTCCATTGCCTGCGCTGATGGAAAAATAATATCTATTGGTAAGGATTTGACCGGTGACATAAGTATCAACCTTGAAATGGGTGTGGTGTATCCCGGTTTTACGGATGCACATATGCACCTTGTTGGATATGGCAAGGCTATGGAAATACTTGATTTAGTCGGGACCAAAAGTGCTGCAGAAGTCACCCGCATCGTTGCTAACGTTTATGATGGGACTGATCGGTGGATATTAGGTCGTGGCTGGGATCAAAATGACTGGCAAGAAATACAATATCCCACTAAAGAAAGGCTCGATAAGGTAGCAGTCGATCAACCGGTCTATTTGCGTAGAATAGATGGACACGCTGCTTGGGTGAATTCAAAAGTGCTATCCATTTGCGGTTTAGACCACAATACGAAGGATCCTAAAGGAGGCAAAATCGTACGTGACAGGAGCGGCAATCCAACCGGAATATTAATTGATAATGCCATGGACCTAATAAAAAAATTTGTTCCTGCCAATAGTAAGGACGATAAACGTAGACAGATAAAGAACGCTGTCAAAAAATTAAATCAATTTGGGTTGACCGCAATCCATGATGCTGGAACAGATATAGAGACAATTCAAATATTGAAAGAATTAATCCAGCAAGAACAATTGACGATCCGTATCAACGCTATGCTGAATAATAACTCTGAGGATTATCTGGAATTTTTAGATAAAGGTCCAGATATCACTGACAAATTTCTATCCGTCCGTACTGTAAAAATATATTTTGATGGGGCGATGGGTTCACGAGGCGCAGCGCTTTTAAAACCATATGCAGATGATCCTGAAAATATTGGGCTGAATTTAACGGATGAAAAAAATATAACTGAAAAGGTAAGCCGATTCAATGCAGCAGGTTTTCAAGTTGCAATCCATTGTATTGGTGATCGAGCAAACCGACTGGCTCTTGATATATTTGAAGAATCTGGCTCCCTCAATGCCAGAAACAGAATTGAACATGCACAAATTATCCACAGCGATGATCTGCCCCGTTTTTTCGATTTGGGGGTTATCCCTTCGATGCAAGCGACACATTGTACCAGCGACATGTATTGGATAGATGAACGATTAGGAGAACAACGCCTTCATGAAGCATATACTTGGCAATCGCTATTACAAACAGGTAGCATTATTAGCGGCGGATCTGATGCACCAGTGGAAATCCCAAATCCACTATTAGGAATACATGCCGCCGTAACCAGGCAAGACACCAGTGGTTGGCCCGTTGGAGGTTGGCAAGCAAATGAACGAATGAGCATAGACCAGGCACTTGCCTCCATTACCAATTGGGCTGCATACAGTATGTTCGCCGAATCCTACCTTGGGAAAATAAAACCAGGATATATGGCCGATTTCACGGTTCTGTCCCAGGATCTGAGTACAATTGAACCAGCAGAAATTCCCAGTGTAAAAGTTCATTTTACAATTGTAAACGGCAAAGTGGTCTACAAACGATGATAAGTAAAACTGAAATAAAACAACTGTCTAGGCTGTCTACCAAAAAAGGTCGTAATGAATACGGGCTATATTTGATTGAAGGATTACGCATAATTCGATCTGCTTTACGCGCCAAGGTCCTAATCAATAGAATATTTGTCACCGCCAGATTTGAGAAATCTGTTGATTATCAATCAATATCTAATCGGTTTAACAAGGCACTGAAACCAGAATTCATAGATGAAAAAACTATGAAGCAGATTACTCAAACAGTGAATCCATCGGGAATTCTAGCTGTTTGTTCAATACCCAGGAAAACAAAATTACCTTCAACTATGGCCTCTAATTGGCTCTATTTAGATAAAATTGCCGATCCTGGCAACCTTGGCACATTATTACGATCTGCAGCGTGGTTCGGCACAACGCAGGTAGCGTTGTCACCACACTGCGCTGATCCTTTTAATCCAAAAGTAATGCGTAGCGGTATGGGCGCACATTTTTTTATACAAATGGTGACAAATTGCAATCTACGTCAATTTAAAAATTCAGATCATTTAATCATTGGTGCAGATCACAGAGGAATGTCTATTGTAGATTTTAATCATAGTGCTAAGGACTGGGTGTTAGTTATAGGCAGCGAAGCCCATGGTATTTCAAAAGAAAATAGTAACCAAATCGAATATTCCTTATCCATACCAGCAAAAGGATCTGGGAATACGCTAAATGCTGCGGTAGCGGGCAGTATAATGCTATATTGCTTAAATAATCTGTAATTTCGAGCCTAATTGAACTTCTTTCCTTTCATAGTCAATAACCGTAATTTTTCAGAAATGGATAAACCTGAATCTGAACTGACAAATGAACCAAACTGTCTCAGTAAAACTAGCATTTGGAGTGGTCATTTTTTCTGTGCTCTCCTCGCTGGCGATAGCATCAATTATCGCCGCCGCAGGCACCGTACAATCAAACGAGCATAACCAAAACTTCTATAATTATACCGCCCTGTTTGTTGGGCAGGGCTTCATGGTTGTCCCCCTATTACTATTTTTAATCAGTAGAAAAGAACCAATTCTTAGCCGGCTTCGCATCAGATCTATAAGCTATCCGGTTGTCGTTAGCGTTGTACTTATATCCTTGGGATTGATACCCTTAGTGGATGAGATGGATCGCATCCTAGCATACGCATTTGGACACGAACAAGTATTGGCTGAACTATCAGATATTTTGATCATAGACTCGACACTTATTGGCCTATTATTGGCAATAACTGTGGTTATATTAGCACCGCTAGGTGAAGAGATCCTTTTTAGGGGGTTTTTACAAAAACTACTGGAAGAAACATGGCAGGATATAACCCGTGCTGTATTGATAACCAGCTTATTTTTTGCGTTTATACATATGAATCCAGTGTGGGTTATACAAATCTATTTCTTGGGGGTAGTGCTTGGTTATTTGGCCTGGAGGACAGGTTCAATATTAACTAGTCTAATTTTGCATAGCTTAAATAATGGTACGGCTCTGATACTTACAAATTATTCAGGTACAATTGAACAATATTATTTATGGAATAATCATGTATCCCCGATTTTTCTTTGCTTGGCTGCCATCAGCCTGTGGGCTGGTTTCATGCGCTTAAATAAATTTTCTGAGGTGGTGTCATGAGACAGAAAATGATAAGCAATGAAATTATTATCCTACGGGATACTTTTCGCCGTCTCTTAAGACGTAAAGCAAATACCAATTTGACCAAATTGATCGAAAAAACGCATCCTGCTGATATGGCCTTACTATTCCGGTTCTTTAGTGAAATTGAACAAAATGAACTATTTACAATAATGCGGCCTTGTGAACATACTGGTGAATTTTTAGGTGAACTCGATGAATTGATAATCAAACGATTAATTGAAAATGAAACACCGCAACATGTCGCAAAGCTAATAGAATTCACCAGTTCAAATGACCAGGCGTCTATACTTGGTGTGATTGATGAAAATGCGGCACAAGCTATTCTAGAGTTATTGAAAAGCGAAGAACAAGAAGAAGTTGAAGAGATTATGGGGTACCCGGAAGACAGTGCCGGTACACTTATGTACACCGATGTATTTACGCTACATGAAAATACTATAGCAAAAGAGGCAATTAACGCACTTCAGGATCATGAGTCTTCAGAGATGGTATTTTACCTCTATGTAATTGATGAGGATGAAAGGCTAGTCGGTATCATTTCTTTGCGTGATCTTGTAACGACACCGCCAGATACTAGGCTAAAGGATATCATGATCAGATACCTACAAACTGTACGCCCTGAAACTGATCAGGAAGAAGTCGCCAGAATTGTTTCTCAATATAATTTTTTAGCCGTTCCTGTTATCGATCAAGAAGGTCAATTACTGGGTATCGTTACTGTGGATGAAATTGTGGATGTCATCCGGGAAGAAGCAACCGAAGATTTCTTACAAATGGCTGGTGCGGGTAAGGATAGGGAAATTCTCATGAAATCATCATGGGACAATGCCCGTAGCCGTTTACCCTGGCTCTTTGCTAGTTGGGTTGGTGGTGTTTGCGCCGCAGCGATAATCGGTATCTTTGACAATACCTTGCAAAGTACACTGGCACTGGCTGCATTTATACCGGTGGTAATTGGAATGGGTGGTAATATAGGTACACAAACATCAACATTGGTCGTTCGCGGTTTAGCTACCGGTAGGGTAAATGTGGGCAACAATATCAACATTATTTTCAAGGAAATCCGTGTCGGTCTAATACTAGGCATTCTATATGGTTTATTATTAGGATTATTCGCTATAATGAGTTTTGTGGATATTTCACCATACTTGGGGCTTGTAGTTGGCTTAGGAATAGCCTGTTCAATGCTTATAGCTACCGCATTTGGATCTTTGGTGCCATTACTATTGCACCGCATGGACATCGATCCCGCTATTGCAACCGGCCCTTTTGTTACAACAAGTATAGATATACTTGGTGTAACGCTCTATTTTGTCATAGCAAAGATATTTCTGCCGGTTTAACATGACCCTTACTTACCTTTTTTGGGGAAGTATCTGCGCATACCTTTTGTTCACACTATACTTTACTGCAGGTTTACACCGGTTAAGAAATAACAGCACCCCTAATTACCTGCCCGGAGTATCCGTTGTTATAGCAGCACGAAATGAAGCTGACACACTACAGGAACTGCTAAAGGATCTGGTACAGCAAGATTACCCAAAGGAAAAATTGGATATTACTATCGTAAGTGACCGATCCACGGATGGAACCTGGAATATAATTCAAGACTATACACAATTGTATCCCTCTGTGCGGGGGATAAAAATTGAAGATACCGATCCCCAGATGACACCTAAAAAACGCGCATTAACGTGCGGAATTGAAAAAACAAGTGGTGAGGTAATTATATCAACCGATGGTGACTGCAGTGTGCCTACTGGATGGATACGAAGCATGGTGGAGACATTTGATGATGATACCGGCATAGTAGTAGGTAGATCCACAATCGATACCACGAAACATTCCTTCCTTCATTTCTACCAGCGCATAGATTTTTTGGGCATTATGGCGGCAAATGCAGGAGTTATTGGTTGGGGACTGGGTTGGTCGGGATCCGGACAAAATATTGCCTACCGCAGAAAAGCGTTTGAACATGTAAATGGCTTTCACCCTGTAGCACAAAAACGGTCTGGGGACGATATGTATCTGGTACAATCCATTTCCAAAGATTTCGGAATAAAATTTAATGCGGATCCAGCTAGTTTTGTTATTACACAACCAATGAATACTGTAAAAGATTTCATTAGTCAACGTACACGCTGGTCATCTAATTCACGTTCATTATGGCAAACAAAAATATTCTTCCTGTTATTTTTAATAATAGCATTCATTTGTAACAGCGTGTTGCTGATTGGTTGGTTTATTAAACAAACCACTTTTATAATGCCTCTATTATTCATTATTAAAATGATTAGTGATGGTCTAGTGCTTTTTACAGGCTCAGCCAAGTTAGATATTCCAATTCGAACAAAAGATTACCTAATCTGGAGCCTACTGCAGCCGCTTTATATACCATATATTGGCATTATGGGTCTTGCTGGTCAGTTTCGATGGAAGGAATGACCATCAGGATGTATGCTAAGCCAATGCTAATTTTTCTTTTGTTTAATAGTATTTTTATTTATGGTCAGGAATACAAAATAACGCTTTGGTCATTTCCTATTGTTGCTGTAGAAATGAATATTGAAGCATCCGGCAAGATTGCCTATAACACTGAATCTATTGGTATTATGGATTATATCTGGCCCCATGATAACAGTTATACCACCCATTATGACACAACCAATTTTGGATTACGCCATTTTTCCAAAAAGATAAAACAGGGTAGTTTCAAGCAGAAACTATCATGTGATTTTAACCATGATGATAGCACATTGATTTACGACGGCAACACTGTACACGTGCCTGATTCTATCCAAACAATATTTACTCTGCTGGCACGTATTACCGTTGATTCACTTGAATACATCGACACAAAGTGGTTTCCAATGGATCATGAAGGATGTTCATATCTGGGGCGTTTCTTATGGTCAGATACGGTAACTGTAAGGGCAATGGATAAATACATTCTTTGTGATCATTTCCGGTTGGATCTTATTCCAAATGAGGATAATGAGTGTTTGTTTGAAAAATCCGATTATTTTATGAAAAATATCGTTGCAGAAAATACAGTTAGACAATTATGGGTGGAAAAAAACAATAATAAACGTATTATTAAAGCATCAGCCAAGGTGTCTGGCTTAACGCTGGAAGCCATAATTCAAGATGAGTAAAAAAATATCATTCTTCAAGAATTACAAATTCCATATTCTTCTTTGGATATTAATTGGTGTAGCTGTTATTGTTGCACTGCAATACGGTGTGGATGAAAAAATTGTGGTTTTTACCACACTAATCCTGGGGGTATTTACACAAGTATTTGCTGGGTTGGGTGCCTTGATTGCCATGATCCCGATCATTGGTCCCATATTGATTAAAGTAATAACCATACCATTCTTTTGGATGATCAACGCCTTAGGTCATGGGGTCAGTATTGTAGCAATCAAAAAAGGGTATACTAATGAATTGGTTAAATCACGTGTACTGACTATTGCTCTGTTGATCGGTATTGTCCTAGGGTATATCATGGGTAACCTAATACCGTTGCAATAAAGTAGAGACATAATCATGAATATTCTTATTGTGCAAGGCCCTAATCTCAATCTAATTGGGTTGCGATCTGCGAAGAGCGGAGATCAGATAACGTTGGATAAAATAAATCGTAGTCTGCGGCAGCAGGCCAATAAGCGACCAGAAGATTTGACAGTGAAAATTCTACAGACACATAAGATCGAAAAGGCCATGACCACCATACACCGTAATCGTAAATGGGCAAATGGTATCATTCTAGCACCTATGGCTTGGGCACGCTATGAATATGCATTGCGGGATTGCCTTGATACCGTTGCTATACCAACAATTGAAGTATTCTTAGCGGATCAGTACGAATCAGAGGAAGATAAAGTTATGTCAATCTTATCCGCGGTATGCATGGACTCAATGAGCGGACATCCGCTAAGCATATTTACTGATGCCCTGGACCGACTAGTTAATCATTTAACTGAATGATCCGCTTAAATTATTTATACTTATTGGTTATCCTTGCCCTATTTACCGGTTGCAATACCCCACCGGATTCATCGCCATATATATCACCGAAAACACATTCCATCAGTAAGGCAGGAAATGTATCAATTTTGACATTTTCGGAAGACAAATTCCATGCTACAATTACCATGCCGCACGGCTCACAATCAGTAGGCCCAATTTTAAAAAAGTTGATGGCAGATGATAATACTAATGTACTGGACCAATATTTGGATGGTACAGTCAATGAAGATACTGCCCCAGAAATCAAAGATGTAATCATTGCTTCATTACCAGATGGTGCGCTGGATTATCGATTTATAGAATTCACGACAACGCCAAGTTCTAGTATTTTACAGTTGGCATTAGACCGTAATCTCATTGAGGAAATTGCGTTGCCCATAATTAAGAAATATACCTATCCTGGGGCCGTACCCATTCTGCCATTATTTTCCGTTTCAACTACACCCCCTATTCCAAATGATCTAAAAAATTTGAAATTACTTTTACCATGTGAAAATGTACCAGTGCCCGAACGACCGCTACTCTTACCAAATGCACCACGGGCCTATAGGCACGGCACGCACAGGGGTATTGATTTCTATGTCAACTGGGGAACGCCTGTCCGAGCAGTAGCTAATGGTGTAATAATTCGTGCGGAACACGGTTATAAGGAAATGTCAGCAGATTTCCGGCTAGATGTTTTGAGTGATGCAAAAATACTGGGCCGTACACCATCTGATGTTTTTGAACATCTGTTGTTAGGGCAAGCAGTATATATTGATCATGGTTTTGATCTGGTGCCCGGTTATCGTGCAGTTACTATATATGCGCATATGTCGCATATAAATTCCAACATCACTGTTGGATCAATGGTGCGTCGCGGCGAGGTAATAGGGCAATCGGGAAACACAGGAACCAAGGATAGCACCCTCAAGAAAAAAACAGGTGCTCACTTGCACTGGGAAATGATATTACAGAATAAAGTGGGTGAATATTATTTAGGACAGGGATTGAAGGGTGATTCTTTATACGTGTTATTTCAAAACATTTTTTAACAGTATAAATATATCCAATTAGAACATAATGGTTATTTACAGTTTGAATGGGTTTTACTGTCTGTTTTTAACCGCAAAGTCAATATTAGTGAGCTTTGAAATACATGTTAAGTAATTATCGATTAACTTGATATTATAGAATTATAATGGGCTGAGGCGCAGCCTATTAGCATTGCCAATGACAGTAATAGAAGACAGCGCCATGGCTATTTCAGCAATTACAGGGTGCAGTATACCACAAATTGCTAATGGAATGGCAACAAGGTTATAGATAAATGCCCAAAATAGATTTTGCCGTATTTTTTTGAATGTTGACAACGATAACTTTACAGCACGATAAAGAACCTGCAGATTTTTACCAGACAATACAATATCTCCTGCTTCCACAGCTATATCTGTCCCCCCGGCCATTGCAAAACCAACATCTGCATTAGCTAATGCAGGCGCATCGTTAATACCATCACCTACCATGGCTACCGTATGGCCATCCTGTTGATACGACAAAATAACTTCCATTTTTTTATCCGGGGTCAATTCAGTATGCACATTTGTAATGCCCAGTTTCTCGGCTAAAGGTGCTGCAACATTATGACTGTCACCAGTGAGTAATACGCAATGGTAGCCATCCTGTTTTAGCTTTGCTATAATATCTTGCGCATCTGGTTTTAGAATATCTTCAAGCTCGAAAATACCAATCAGTTCATCATTGCGGTTCATATAGACTGACATGTTATTGGGTTTTACTCCTGAATCCGCAGCGGTGTATTGTCTGCTGCCAATTTTCAGGCTGTCTTGTTTATAGTCTCCACTTAATCCTTCTCCCGGCGTAATCTTGATGTTTCTTACTGTATGAAGGGAATAGCCCTCTTTTTTTGCTAGTTCTACGATTGCGCGAGAAAGTGGGTGGGTGGATTCTTTACTCAGTGAGGCGGCCATGGTGATCAGGTCTTTCTCGGTGAAATCCGCAGTCTGATGGATTTTTGTTACAGTAGGTTTCCCTGTTGTAAGTGTCCCTGTTTTATCAAATAAGATTGTACTTACACTACTAAGTCTTTGAATGGCCGCGCCATCACGAATAAGAATACCCATTTCTGCGCCTAGACCAGTACCGACCATTAGCGCTGTAGGCGTTGCTAACCCCAAGGCGCAAGGACAGGAAATAACCAATACTGCAATAGCGGCAATAATAGCTAATTCTGTAGGAGATCGAAATGGATCAACCCAAGGGAGGTATCCTGCAAAAACATTTAATACAGCAGCCATTGCTTCTGGGAAAATTATCCAGATCAAAAAAGTCATGGTCGCTAGTACGAGTATACTAGGCACAAAATAACTAACAATACGATCAGCAAATATCTGAATTGGTACTTTCGTTGTCTGAGTTTGTGCCACCAACTGAATAACCTTAGCTAGAAATGTGTCCGCACCTGTTTTAGTGACTTTGATCTTTACAGTACTATCGGTGCAAATCGTTCCACCCAATACTTCATCATTTATACTTTTTACCACTGGAATAAACTCACCGCTCACCAACGCTTCATCTATTGCAGCCTGTCCTTCGATAATTACACCATCTGTCGGAATTACATCCCCAGCACGTACGATCATAACTTGATCGAGCAGCAAATCTCGAACATCCACTTTCTGTTCTCTATTATTTGTGTCCAAAATGGTGGCTTTTTTTGCCGTGCGATCCATTAGCTTCCGGATCGCTTTAGATGATCGGCCACGTGCTTTTGATTCAATATATCGTCCAGTTAAGTGAAAAGCCATGATCATGCCTCCAATACCAGCGAAGGAGTACATACCTATTGTGAAATGCAATATCCCTGTTGAAAAAGCAGCTGTGGAACCCAGCGCAATAAGTACGTCCATATTGGGTGACCAGTACAATAATGATTTCCAAGCACTTGAAATGGTTCTTCGCCCCGGGCCAAAGAGTACAGCGCCGGACAAGATGGTTATGACTAAATGAAAAAAGTCTGTGCCGGCTTGATCTAATTGCCAGAAAATTTCCGCGGCCATTAATACCATGGCTGGCGCGGTAATGGCCCAAGAAGTCACCATATTGTTTTTTGCCCCTACTGTGTTCGTATCATGTTGTAAGTACTCTCTTTTTGCAGCACCTGATTTCGCGCCATAGCCAGTGTTTAAAACAGCAGTCACAAGGTCATTTTCAGATGCGCTACCCACAACGCGCGCGCTACCCATGGTAAGATTAATTATTACATCTTCTACACCGTTTATTTTTCTCAGTGCATTCTCAACCGTGGCAACACAGGCGGCACAGTGCATTCCCTCAATGCGTAATTCAGTAATATCACTCATTGTTTAATTTGCATACTATTAAGAATCGCTGAATATGAATAATACAAATAACTATGCTATTATTGCCGGGAATAAGCGACTATTCATCTAATTACTAAATGAGGTTTATGTTTAAGAAACTGACAAAGGTAAGATTTCGCAATAGTTCTACCAATAAATTCTATTTGCGCAGTTTCGCTTTTGAGAAACGGCTTTCCGGTATATCCAAATCAAACTCAATATCATCAATATGCCACTCTGTCCCCTTGCTATTGCGCTTCAATTCATCCTTGAATATAAATCGTGAGGGGAACCATCTTCCTTGAACCTTTTTGATCCCATCCATGGTGGATGTTTTTAGTAACTTACCGCTTTTCCCATAGAGTTCTTCTTTCATAGGCAACAGGTATTCCTTATCGATCCAGGCGCGGCGCTTGGGATATGATAACCCTTTCACTTTTGCTTCCAGATGCATGATCCAATGATCACGTCCATCAATTAATACCGATCCTTCCA
>ERZ651768.2316-NODE-2316-length-13285-cov-97.035887_pt1 | contig 13285 bp, 10 predicted proteins | sample MGYA00514754_ERZ651768 | MGnify/ENA metagenome assembly ERZ651768 | reverse complement strand
CAAAGTTTGGGAAAATACTGATGGAATCCGGAAACGCGCCCGCCGAGTGTAGGAGATTTTTCGACGAGGATCACATCTCGACCAACCTCAGAGGCTTCGATGGCCGTTGTGATGCCGCTGATTCCACCACCGATCACCAATATTTTACCTTGCTCTTTCATTAACTTGCCTCTGTATTAAATGTTTTAAACTTAAGCGGAAACTTTGGCACATGCATAGTACAGGATCGCTAAATCGGCAGGATAATTTTATTAGAAAAAATTCTGAAAAATATATCCAGATGGATTGAATAAGGGGATCTCCCATCCGGAAAGATTTAACTTAAGGAATCAACTGGTGATATTCCCTTTTGAAAATATCCCATTCACCAGATTCCTTGTCATAAGTTGAATTTACAAAACATTTCCAGTTTTCATCGTCAATAGCCAGGTGGTCTCCTCTGTAGTAATAACCTGGATAACGAGTTTCTTCACGGAAATGAATGTGGCGTGCGTGCGCCTCTCCAGCAAGAATACGGTGAAAATTTTCCCAGGCGCGAAGCAATTCATGAAGATTTTCTGCGCACATGTGGTAGGAGTCCTCCTTGAGGAGACCCAAATAGTAGAAACCTTCTTCGAGCATGTATTTACTTGTCATGTACCATGTTCCAACACCACCTACGTATTCATCCATTATTTTTTGGAGTCTTTGCTGCAACATGGCAGGACGAATGTAATGAGGATTGATGTTTGGGTCAGTCGTATATCCATTGAATTTGCCCCAGGTTTCCATGGGCATGAAGATTTCTTTTGCTAGATCTTCAGGGTTCTCTATGAATTCTACGGTCTCATCCTTATGGTCCATGCAGTATGCCGCCATCATCTTTCCAACAATTCTGCCTTCTGTGTGGGATCCTGAAGAGAATTTGTGTCCCGAAGCTCCTACTCCATCACCGGCAGTAAACAAACCGTTGATTGTGGTCATACGATTATATCCCCAGTGCCACTCTTCCGGTCCAAAATCACCAGGCCCACTTGTCCATAATCCTGCACAACCAGCATGGGAACCAAGTAGATAAGGTTCTGAAGGCATCAGCTCTGAAGGAACTTTTTCCGGTTCCATGTTGTTAGCTGCCCAGACGCCAGCCTGAGTAATCGTCATGTCAAGAAAATCTTCCCACGCCTCTGCTTCCAAATGTTTGATTTCCTTTTTAGACATTGTCTCAGCGGCAGCCTGCAAAGCCTTGTCAGTGTGAATCTTAATTGGTCCTTTTCCAGCCTTCATGTCAATCATCATCATATGATTACGCATGCAAGTACCCATTGAATCAACATACTTCCCGTACAATTTCCTGCTTTCTTCTTTATTGGTCTCCTGATAGTCTTCACCAAGTGCATTGGTGGCTTTTGCCTTAAACAGAAGGAACCAAGCACCCACAGGACCATAGCCATCCTTAAAACGTGCTGGAACGAATCTGTTTTCCATCATTGTCATTTCAGCGCCTATTTCAGCAGCCATTGCATATGTTGATCCACTATTCCAGACAGGGAACCATGCTCTACCCTGTCCCTCTCCTGTAGCACGGGTTTTGAAAACGTTCACGCAACCACCAGCAGCAAGGAGTCCAGTTCTGCACTTAAAAACGTGAAGCTTCTTCTCCCTGACACTAAAGCCGACTGCTCCTGCTATTCTCTTTGGATCATTTTTATCGGAGAGAAGCTTAACAATGAAAACACGTTCAAAGTGATTTTGATCTACTCCGGTTTTTTCCCTGTTGTTAGCTAGTGCTAATTTACCAGCTTCTGCTACTATAACCTTGTATGATTCTCCATTGATCATAATCTGCCATCTTCCAGAACGAACCGGGTTCCCACCATCTCTCAAAGAAGGCATCTCATTTCTTTGTGAAGTAAACCCATCGATTCGGTTACCCTCTTCATCTTTTTTCCATATAGGGAGGCCCCAGTCCTCAAACAAATGGACTGAGTCATCAACTAGGCGCCCAACGTCATAAACAAGATCTTCTCTTATAATTCCCATTAAATCATTACGAACATAGCGAACGTAATCCTCTGCTGTATTTTCTTGTCCTATGTATGTGTTAATAGCTGAAAGTCCCATTGCTACTGCACCACTTCGGTCCGTTGCAGCTTTGTCAACCATGGTGATTCTCAATCCCTGCGGAGTGGCCCAGCGATCACATTCAAAAGCACAACCGCATGCGGCCATTCCTCCACCGATGATCAGGATATCAGTTTCATGTACTTCTATTTCAGGTTTTTCCGAATGTTCAAAATTGTTTACTTTGGGTTCAAGCATTTTTTCTCTTTTGAAAGTTTAGATTTTTTATGAAGAAATTAAGCAGGAACGGGAAGTTGACTCCCTTTTGCCTGGTGAGTGAAAAATCCCTGATCTTTGATCTTTGATAAGTCTGCCTCAGCTGCCCCTTCACCTGCAAAAATATCAACCTCTCCAGGGTTTACAGTTCTGGTAGGAAATTTAAAACGTTTTATAGTTCCGTTTCTGAATTTTACTGTCCACATAATGCTGTCTGATCCAGGCAATGGTATGACAGATCCTCCCAGAGGAGCGAAATCGGCATAACAGCGAATCTCAATCGCCTGTTGAGGGCAAATTTTGACACAGCTGTAACATTCCCAACACTGTTCAGGTTCCTGGTTGACTGCTTTTCTTGTGTCTTTATTCAAAGTCATCAGATCATGAGGGCAAATATACATACACGCAGTTTTGTCCTGACCTTGACAACCGTCGCATTTTTCAGTGATTACAAAGCTTGGCATTATTAATCTCTATGTGGATTCAAATTTGATTGTTATAAAGTACGTTAAAAATTTGTTAAATGTACTGTGTTTTTTCTTATTTATTAATTCAGTTGATCAAAACTTGGGAAAAAGTTTACTTTAAATCCATTAATCATTCTCAATAATTCAATGTAAAAGATTCCTTCAATTAAAATTAAATCAGACCAGATCTATAGCATTAATGATTAAATTACAAATACTCCATATTTTTTTAAAAAATCAAGTCTTGCTGACCAAAACAAAATCAATATTTATGTTCTAAAATTCATTCTCTCACTTACATTTTACAATTATTTTGAAGCTTGTCAAAATAAATTGTCATCTCTTTACCGAAATACATATCTTTTTCAAATTAATTGGAGAAAAAGACATTCTGGAGGTCAGGATTTTTATATCAGGGGGACAAAGGAAAAAAGGCCGTGAGAGCTGGTTTGAAAATGTTCCGGGGAGGTTTTACATAACTTGAGCATCTCGCAGCCGTGCGTAGCACCAACTGGAGCAACGAGGAATCCTCCGACGGCAAGCTGATCTTTCAGTTGCGGTGGAACCTGATAAGCAGCCGCAGTTACTATTATTCTGTCATAAGGCGCAAGCCTGGCGCAGCCCTTTTTTCCGTCACCCGCAATGACTACGACATTTTCCAGACCGGCCAGTTTTAAATTTTCACGAGCCAGTTCCGCAAGTTTCTCGTGCCGCTCCACCGTTACGACCGTTCCTGCCAGCTTAGCCAGCAGCGCCGCGTTGTATCCGCTTCCCGTACCAATTTCGAGAACACGCTGTCCCGGAAGTACGTCCAGCAGCTGGAGCATCAGAATGACAGTGGTTGGTTGGGAAATGGTTTGTCCGCAGAAAATCGGCAGAGGGTGATCGGCATAGGACTCATCCCGAAAAGAACGTTCGACGAACAGTTCCCGCGGCACCTCCAGAAAGGCATCCAGTACCGAATCATTACTAATCATCCGGCTGTTTTTCCAGTAACCGTACAGGCGCTGTTTCTCTTGTTCGAGATCAGTGTTTAGTTTTTGTTCAGTCTTTTCTAAGAGAACTGCCATTTCCAAACCGAATCACAAAAGGTTTGAGTATTTGATCATCGAGCATCCCGGTGTCTGAATCAAAATTTTTAGAAACAGGCGATAATCAATCCGTTCCGGCTAAAGCGGACTTTCTTTAAACCACCGGATTGCCGACAAACAAGTTGCGCAGTAATTTACGTGTAAGGTCCAGTGGTATGATTGTAATAGCAAAGGCCAGCACGTAAAACCACTCCTCCAAAGTCAAGCCGACTGTACGCAAAACTTCTCCTCCGAAATAAGTAAATGATGTTTGCAGGAAGAAAATAAGAATGACCACAACCAAAAAATTGCGATTTTCGGTGATGTGTTCAAAAAGATTTAGTCCTTCGGTTCGGGCGTTAAATTTATTGAAGTTATTCATAAAGACAAAGAAACCGAAGAAACCGGTGAGAAGTACAAGGTTGAGCTCAGGATCCGGACAGCGTACCGCATCGCAGACGAATAATCCGGCAACAAAATCAGAAGTGAGAAAATAGATACTGATTGATGCCATGAAAATTCCGTCAATCAGGATTGCCGACCACATGTCTCCGGAAATGAGTGATTCACCTTTTGGTATCGGTTTTTCGTTCATGTAGCGTTTGAGAGCCGCTTCACCTGAAAAGGCAAATGCTGCCAGGGTGTCCATCACAATGTTGACCCACAAAAGTTGAGTCATGGTCAGCGGTAAATCAATACCAAAAAATGGTCCCAAAAAAGCCACTAAAATGGCGGCAACGTTGACGGTCAATTGAAAAATCAAAAATTTTCTAATTGATTTTAATAGTGTCCGCCCATAACGAACTGCATTTGTAAGTGAGATAAAATTATTATCAAGAATGACAATATCGCTCGATTCTTTTGTCATGTCCGTTCCATCACCCATTGAGAAACCAACGTCCGCGTTTTTTACGGCTGGTGCATCATTGACTCCATCTCCGGTCATGCCGACCACCCAGTTCATGGATTTTGCCAATTTAACCAAACGGTTTTTATCCGCGGGAAGTGCACGGGCAACGACCCTCATATCCGGAAGTATTTTTATTAACTCTTCATCAGAAATTTCGCCAAGTTCTTTGGAAGTAAGAACAAGCGCTTGTTCTTTTTCTAGAATTCCGACTTCTCTGGCAATCGCTTGAGCAGTATCTTTTGCATCGCCGGTAATCATTACTACCTGTATTCCAGCTCGCCGGGCTGTCTCCACTGCTGTCTTTGATTCCTTTCGCATTTCGTCACGCAGGCCGAAGATTCCCACTAAAGTCAAATCGGAAGGAAGAACATTTTCCTCCCCCAAATCTTGATTTGAAACAGCCAGTCCAATGAGCCGCATTGCGCGTTCGGAAAGCCCCAGCATTTCTTCTTTGAGTTTTTCGGAATCCAGTTCGACCTTGTTACCGTCCACATCCAAATAATGTGTACATCCGGCGAGCACGATTTCTGCGGCCCCCTTGACCATAGTTAAATTTTGCGAACCTTCAACCTGTGTAGCTGAAAATTTATAAGCACTGTTAAAAGGAATATTTACCTTTACTTTTACATCATCCTGCTTGTCTAAATCTGCGCCGAGGAAACGCAATAAAGCTTGTCCTGTTGGATTAGCGCCAACGATTTTCGGGTTTTCCGGATCTCCAGTATCAATCAAAGCCGGGGTATTGTTTCGCAGGGCAAAGGACACGGTTTCACGCAAATTTTCGGGAATTTCTTTGTAAGATTGTAAATGTTCAGCATTACCCAGAAGAAGCTCTGAAACTGTTAATTTACCTTGAGTCAGTGTTCCTGTTTTGTCGGTAAACAGGATTGTCAGGCTTCCGGATGTTTCAATGCCGAGAAGTTTCCGCACCAGAACTTTCGCTTTGAGAAGCTTGTGCATATTCATCGAAAGCACGACTGCAATCATCATTGGCAACCCTTCCGGAACAGCTACGACAATAATGATGATTGCTAAAATAATAGCTGTCACTATATTATAAATTATTTCACCGTCAGGTTTGCTGAAATAAATTTCCCATCCTCCGCCTTCCAGAAAAATATGATTAAACATGAATGAAAAGGCGATAAACAGCGCTCCAACATAACCAAAACGACTGATTTGCCGGCCAAGAGTTGCCAGTTTTTCCTGCAGTGGAGAGGGTCTGGTTTCCGCTGAGGTCAATTCTTTGAGTGTTGCACCATACTTTGTTTTGTCTCCAACCTCCAAAACTTTCATTACAGCTTCACCGTCCACCACCAGGGCAGCACGTGACATTTCATACTTCTCTTCTGCCTCAGAATGTTTTTCATCATCAGCCCCTGTTTTTTTTACGGTTTCAGATTCACCCGTGAGTGCAGATTCATTCAACTCAATTTCTCCAGTGAGCAAATAGCCATCTGCGGGTACTGTGTCTCCAGGCTGCAGAAGAACCAAATCGTTGACTACCAGATCGTCAATTAATATTTCAACCAGTGTACTGTTACGGAAGACTTTTACTTTTACCTTTGAAGCTTCCTCAAGCAAACGCTGAAATTCATTTTCATTACTGTATTCAGACCAGGTGGCGATCAAGGTTGCCATCACCACAGCAAACGCAATTCCGAGTCCTTCATACCACGGAGCAAATCCCATGGCGGCCAAAAAAACCGTTACTGCCAGGGCAACAATCAAAATGACGATGATCGGATCTTTTAAGTTGGTTCGCAGTTTATCAAAAAATCCCTCTGCTTCCTGCGTTGTAACAACATTCGCACCGTAAATATTTCGAGATTCAGAAACCGCATTGTCGCTTAGTCCTGGATAACTAAATTTCATTGATTGACTCTCTTGGAAAAGGTTGGGAAAATATCATTAAGATTTCCCCTAGGGTCGAAATGACTCCGCACCTAAACAGTCTCTGGATTATTCTTTTTTTCATTTCCGGATTTCTGATTCAGGTGCGGGGTGGATTTCAAACTATTTACTGAACTACCTCGGCATAACAATTATCAAAAGCAAGTTTGACATATAAGAGTAGTAAAAGCAAAAAATCATTTTGAAAGATATAGAATCAGGATGAAACATGGATTTACGCTGGTTGAGGTGATGTTTGCAAATGCGATGCTGCTGATTTTAGTGGCAGGATTTGCCAAAATAACAGAACAGACATTTGAGCAAATACAGCTCAAAACGCTCAAAAATGAACTAGCCTCACATTTGGATGAGTGGACTCTGGCAAAGCTGAATAACACATTAAATGCAGGAAATTACCAGGAAAATATTTCTTTGTCAGGTAAGAACGCCGAACTGCATTGGCAGGTCAAACAAGTGAACCCAAACCTAATTACACTTTTGTTTCAGGTAAAAACAAGTGATACGGTTCCAAAAGTGCTGGCGCAGTGGCAAACAGCGCTGAAAACACAATGATGAAAAAGCGTCAAGGTTGCCTTGAATACAATTCCGCTTATACCTTAATTGAAGTGATGCTTGTCCTGGCAATCGTTTCTGTTGTTCTTATTGCGGCACAACGGCCTTTACTTGAATTTCATCGAATCGCGGTTCTGGAGCAGCAGAAAGAAGTGCTGCAGGGTGACTTTCAACGTTTCCTTCTGCTGCTTAAATCAGAGCTGATTCAAGCCGGTTATGCGCTTAGTTCCGGAAGTGAAACTGCTGTCGAAATTTCTACCCATTCGCTGGTCTTCAAAGCAGACCGCAACAGGGACGGAGACGTTGCAGATACACGTGAAAAAATCGCCTATCGTTATGATCCGGAAACGAAAGTACTCTACCGAAAATCAGGGAATGCTGCTTACCAAACATTGATTGAATCCATTTATGACCTTAAATTTGAAATAGCTCAAGCTCCACCTCAAACTTGCATAAAGGTATCGGTTCAAGTAATAATTGACGCACCGGAACAAGAAACCGTTTTGTGCCAGTTGGTCTGGTGAATCTTAAATGATGGTTTAGTGAAAAGGCTGAAATCCTAATTTTTTGATTTCGACCAAAGGGAAAAAATCTTAATAATATTAGTGCAGTAGGTTATACAGGATTTCTCTCTTCGCTCGAAATGACACAGTTTTAGGGCTTTTTCCAAGTTCAGTTTAAATGATAAGAAAGGAAAAAATGAAATATTTACATACTATGATCCGTGTTCAAAATCTTGATTCAGCACTTGATTTTTTCATTGACAAACTTGGAATGAAAGAAGTGAGACGCAAGGAAGTCCCTGAAGGAAAATTTACCCTGGTTTTTCTGGCAGCAGATGATAATGAATCTCAACTGGAGTTAACCTACAACTGGGACCAGAATGAACCCTACAGCGGCGGAGATAATTTTGGACATGTCGCCTACTCTGTTGAAAATATTTATGATTATTGTGAGAAACTGGAAAAAAAAGGTGTAACCATTTTGCGTCCTCCAAGGGACGGAAAAATGGCATTCATCCGCAGTCCGGATCAAATATCGATTGAATTACTACAACAAGGTGACCCTCTACCTATACAGGAACCTTGGTCTTCCATGAAGAACCGGGGGAAGTGGTAGAATGAAGAAAAAAATAGAAAAGATTATTCAAGAGAAATTAATTAATCCGGTTTTACATTCCAGGGCTCCTGTTTCAGAAGTGAGTTTGGGAGTTGCGGTTGGTGTTTTTCTTGGTTTAACTCCAACTGTTGGAGTGCAAATGTATTTGGTGGCCGTTGTCTGGAGTATCTACCGTTACATTTTCCGCAGACATTTTAATTTGCCGGTGGGAGTGGCAATGGTTTGGATTTCCAATCCACTCACGATGGTGCCTCTTTATTATTTATTTTTAGTGACAGGATATTGGTTGCTTGAAACTAAACATATTCTTTCATATCAGCATTTTGCGGACACACTTGGACGAATTTCTGAAACCGGGGGAACATGGGAAATAATAGTTGAAGGCGCACGTTTTTTATTGATTGATCTTGGCTGGCCCATGATTATCGGCGGTTTTGTTTATGCAGTTCCAGGATTTTTTATCAGCTATTTTCTTACAAAAAGTATTGCGACATCGCACCGAAAAAGTATGGCCCGCATTGCCGGAATGAGCTACGAAGACTGGCAAACTGAAAATGAGACTCAACATTAAACGCTGTATGTCTCAGACCTCTTACAGTGTTATTGAATCTGCATTTCCAGAAGATATTATAACTTCCGGCGATTATGAATCTGCTGAAAATTTGTTAACTAAGGAGTCAATCCCCTCTGAAATTCTCGCTGAGAGTTTCTACCGTCTGGGTAACCGTTTCTATTCTTCAGAACAAAAACAGGCTGCGGAACTGGCCTGGCAAAAATCCCGTGAGCTTACAGATATTACTGCAGAATTCGCCTCGATCACGGTTCCGGTTTCCCGCAATCAGAAAAAATATTATTTGCAAACAATTGGGTCAGTTATACTTTTAATCGTCTGCCTGTATGTCTTTGTCTTCACCTTGTTTCCGCGCGAACCTGAACCTTTCCAATTCACAACTTTCCGTTCTACTTCCGGGGAACTTTCTTTCTGGGATGAATGGTGGAACACAGGACGGCCGGTAACGCGGTCAATGAGACAGCGGTTTGGTCCAGAGCAGTTATGGCCCATGCTGCAGAGAACCTTGGAGAATCTATTTGGTACTCAAAATGATGAACTGTCTGAAGACATTCGTGAAAAATTAAAGCGCTGGCTGGAACTTTCACGGAAACCGCAATTTAGTAAGGGACCCGTGGATTATTATGCTTTGACCGGAAGAGGCTTGTTTGAGGCAAGGGAATTTGAAGATGCACTATCAACTTTGAACGACGGGCTGCATTATGCTGAATCAACAGAACAGTTAGAGCAGTTGTATCAGGATTTGGGAACCGTCTATTATTACAAAGGATACAAACTCCAGCCGAATGGTTTGGCAAAGTATGATTTAGATGCTGTCAGGAATTCAGTTGAATCATACGAAATGGCACTGCGCTTTGGTGAAGACCCTTATTTGTACGGAAATTTGGGTTGGGGATACTATCTGCTGGGTGATTATTCTTCCTCTATAGAAAGCAGTCTTCACTCGTTGGCCCTCAAACCGGATTTAAATTATGCCCGTATGAATTTGGGAATTGCGCAACTAAAAAAGGGGGATTATGAATTGGCATTTTCAGCATATGCATCGCTCAAGCAGCACAGTCCGGAACTTGATGAATATGAAGGTGGAATCCGTGATTTACGGGAGTTACAGCAGGAATTTCCCGGTCTTCATCCTTTCAGCAATTTTATAATGGGACTATTATATTTGCAGCAGGGTCGTCACAAAGAAGCACGGACTGCATGGCAAAAATTTGTCAGTCAAAATTTTTCAGAACCCTTTTGGCAGCATAGAGCACGTTTGCTGTTAAAAAAAATGGAAACGGAATAACAAAAAACGAAAAACAAAATATGCAAAAAAACATTGTTGCTGAACCTCAACTTGCTGGACAGGGAAAACAGAAAATTGAGTGGGTCAAACGCAACATGCCAATTCTGAGGCAAATTGAAGACGATTTTCGCAAGCATCAGTATTTCAGCGGTTTGCGGGTTTTGGTCTGCATTCACCTGGAAGCTAAAACCGCATATTTGGCACAGGTTTTTGCTGCAGGTGGAGCAGAGGTGGCGGTTACAGGCAGCAATCCACATTCAACTAAGGACGACGTTGTGGCTGCACTGGCCGAGGAAGGAATGCACGTTTATGCACGCTATGGAGCGACACCGGAAGAGATGCGGCAGTATATGAACCGGGCACTCGATGTTCGGCCGAATATTATGATTGACGATGGGGGTGATATTGCTGAATTACTGCATACGGAACGTCAGGAACTGCTTCCGGAAGTGCTGGGTGCCTGCGAAGAAACCACTACCGGGGTTTTGCGTGCCAAAGCCAGGGCAAAAGCAGGAGTACTTGAATTTCCAGTTGTTTTGATCAACGACGCCCGCTGTAAATATCTGTTTGACAACTATCACGGTACAGGACAATCAGTTTGGGACGGAGTAATGCGAACCACAAATTTGGTGGTCAGCGGGAAAACGGTGGTGATAATCGGTTACGGCTGGTGTGGTAAAGGTTGTGCTGAACGAGCTCAGGGTTTGGGAGCAAATGTGATCGTTTGTGAAGTGGATCCGATAAAGGCAGCCGATGCCCTGATGCACGGATTACGGGTGATGCCCCTGAATCAAGCCGTACCGGAAGGTGATATTATTTTGACCGTTACAGGTGGAAAACACGTCATCCGCCAGGAACATTACGAACGCATGAAGGACGGAGTAATTCTGGCCAATGCCGGACATTTCAAAATCGAATTCGATTTGGATGCTTTGCTAAATCTATCCGTGGAACAAAAAGAAATGCGTCACAATATTACCGGTTTTCTGATGGCAGACGGACGCTGGCTTAATCTGCTCGGAGACGGAGATCTGGTAAATATCGCCTGTGCCGACGGTCATCCTGCGGAAATCATGGATACCAGTTTTGCTCTGCAGGCTCTGTCCGGAAAATATGTGGCGCTTCATCATGAGGATTTGCACAAAGATGTATATCGGGTTCCGGATGAAATTGACGAAGAAGTTGCCAGACTCAAACTTAAAGGTTCTGGCGTTTCCATTGACGAGTTGCTTCCGGAACAAAAAGCGTATCTGGAAAGTTGGGAAGATTGATATAAATCGAGTCCCAATAATTATATTAATTTTCTGCTCTTCATTTGTTGGAGTCAATCCCAATCCTAGTTGATTATTCCACATGCCCACTTTAGTCGATGGAACTTATGATCAATTCTTGATAATACAGATTTTGGCGATACGGTTACACCTGTTGATGTGGCAAACAAATCAGTTAACATTTCGTACACAATAAAGGCAAAGTAGTTTTCACATTGAGTCGTTAGAACAGATAAGAATGAATTTCAAAACGTAAAAATTCCAACAAAAATATTCAGTCGAATTTGACAGAGGAAAATTTAACAAACCTGGTCAAAATGTTGCTAGCTCATTGGCATTATTCATGTGCATCAATGCTGTCTAATCAATTGATCTAGGAAGTTATACATAATATAATTTAAGACTATGCAGTACAAATACTACATTTGTGATGTTTTCACGACTAAACGATTTGGAGGAAATCCACTGGCAGTATTACCAGATGCAGAAGGTCTCACAGTGGTGCAAATGCAGCAAATTGCGAGGGAGTTTAATTTTTCTGAGAGTACATTTGTTTTTCCTCCAGAAAAAGGAAATACTCGAAAAGTTCGTATTTTCACTCCTTCTACAGAGGTTCCGTTTGCAGGTCATCCAAATATTGGAACTGCATTTGTATTCGCATCAGCAGGCATAATTGAAGAATTTTACGAAACAACGGAAATTGTCTTTGAGGAAAAAGCAGGTTTAGTTATGGTAACTTTGCAAAAACTTCATGATGGCTCGTTTTGGTCTGAACTTCAGGCTCCGGAGAAAATATCGATTGGAAAAACCATTCCTACTGAACTATTAGCATCCGCAATATCATTGCCTCCTGACAAAATAATTACAGATATACATCCTCCTCAGATTGTTTCAGTTGGCTTGCCGTTTCTTATAGCAGAATTAGAAGATAAGGCTGCCTTGGAGAAGGCAAGTGTTAATCTGGAAGGATTTAATAAGTTAGCTGGTCAAGGCATCACCCCTGATATTCACATCTACACCCGAAGTAATGATGAGTTTGATATTCGGGCACGAATGTTTGCGCCTTTTGATGGAGTTCCGGAAGATCCTGCTACTGGAAGTGCTAATTGTGCGTTAGGTGGGTTACTGACCCATTACAACTCTGCGAGGTCAGGTAATTTTGAATGGAAAATTGCTCAGGGTGTTGAGATGGGACGCCCCAGTTCTTTGAAGGCTCGTACTCAGAAAAAAGATGGTAAAGTAATTTCTACGTATATTGGTGGAAGCAGTGTGATGGTCAGCGAAGGAGTTATATACGTGGACTGAATGGCTGACAATTCGTTTCAACTAAATTTTTGGGAACGGCCTTTGAGTGGGGTTGTTTCCCTCATAAATTCCGTGGCAATTTTGAAGTTACAGAGTTCTGACATAGGCCTCAGTTCGCAGTTGGACATAGTCGTTAGGCTCTCGCAATATTTATGAAAAAATTTTAAATATTACAAACGGAGATTGTGTACGCACGAGGAAAATTTTGTGCCCATTTTGTGCTATGAAGTTCTATTTTGATTGACCCCACTAATTCTTCACAGTCAGACTCCCTCCAAGTAAAATCCCCATACATTGTAAAACAATCCGATTAATGTTAATTGTTGGGTATAGTGGACTATAGTGGCCCCATAAATGAGAATGATCTAGGTTAATAGATATATCTAACATATTAGGTATTTCTTGTTTCATATTAATGATTTATCATATTTTAAATAAATTATTAATATAGGGAAGATACTTAATATTGTTGTAATTAATATAATGAAAGAATAACTATTAA
>ERZ651768.2315-NODE-2315-length-13287-cov-4.047086_pt1 | contig 13287 bp, 13 predicted proteins | sample MGYA00514754_ERZ651768 | MGnify/ENA metagenome assembly ERZ651768 | reverse complement strand
AAACTGTGGATCTTAAAAAACCGGCATGTTTAAGGCGGGCTGCCCTGCAAGGCATTTGGCATTGATATCGAGTTTTTACTTGTAATTATGGTCGGATACAAAGGATGGACTACGCATGGAAAGACGAAAGATCCCGCTGCTAAATTCAGCGATCCGATATTGCATGTTTATGGAATTAACTTCTAACCCGTAGAGCCAAAACAGGACGTTAGCGGAATTAGTTCAGCTTTTGAAAATGAAGGACATACCCGTAAATCCGCCGCATGATTGATGGGCGCAGCGTACGGGTAACAAACCGGAATAGTTCAATAGTTAGCTGAAATCTTTCTCCATATCGAGAACTTTATCCAATCTCCGTTGGTGGCGTTCCTCCCCCGTATATTTCGCTGTGATGAACGCTTTAACCAGCTCCCTAGCAACTTCGCTTCCCACTATCCTCGATCCCAGGCAAAGTACGTTCATATCGTCGTGCTCCACCCCCTGATGGGCCGAGTAAATATCGTGACACACAGCAGCTCTTATGCCTTTTACCTTGTTTGAGGCCACGGATGCTCCAACTCCGCTTCCACAAATCATGATTCCCCTAAGGGATTCGCCACGGGAGACACTATCCGCGAGTTTCTTGGCATAATCAGGGTAATCATCCAGAGGATCATGAGAGTGTGGACCTACGTCAATCACTTCATGTCCCTCGTTTTCCAACTGATCTGAGATCTCTTTTTTTAAATCGAAGCCGTTATGATCGGCTGCTAACGATATCTTCATAAGGCTCTCCGAGATTGAGAATAGATGATAATTTGGGATTTAAAAAGGGCACATTGAAGCTTAATGATTCTTGGAAGAGTTTAGGTTGCTCAAGAGAGGAGAGTCAATATGCCCATTTTCTGATCGGGTGTTAGAATCACGGCGCTTTCAATTTGGAGGGAAATAATGCCTGTCACACGTTTGGATATAACACATAGAGCGCCATTTGAGTTAGGTAGGACATTTGGAGAAATTGGATCCTACTCATATCTTGAGGGGAAAGCATATTTTGAAATAAATCCCTCGCATGATGCCAATACTCGAATAACAGATATAGAGTTAGGTCCTCTGAATTCATCGGGGAACATTGAGTTTTCCGCAGATTTTTCAATGCTTCGTCCGGTAGATCCTGAGAAGGGCAGGCGAACCATGTTTCTCGATGTCGTTAACAGGGGCAATAAAACTGTTCTTTCGAGCTTCAACAAAGGTATGAGGGCACCTAACCTCGCGTCTCAGGCGATCTCAGGTAATGGGTTCCTTATGCGTCACGGTTACACCGTCGTATTTTGCGGTTGGCAGGCCGATGTTCCCCCGATCCCAGGCCTTATATCGCTCGATGTACCTCAAGCTACAGAAAATGGCAGACCTCTTGTTGGACGAGTGCTGAATCAATATCAAGCGAATTCAGACACAAATGTTTTCCCATTGGCTGACAGGTACCACATGGTGAATCCTGCCCAAGAAATAGATGACGCAAGGTTGATGGTAGGTGATCATCCCAACGGAGAATTTAAGGAAATTTCTAGAGAGAAATGGTCCATTATTCGAGTTGAAGATGAGGAGGTAGAGCCAGATCCAAGTCATGTTTATATGAAAGAAGGGTTCGAACCTGGAAGAATTTATCAACTCGTTTACACGGCCAAGGGCAGCCGGTTAGTTGGACTGGGATTTGCAGCAGTAAGAGACATTTGCTCTTTCATAAAGTACGGTCGAGGATCAGACGGTAACCCGTCCGAAGGCGAGATCGATCATGCTGTCTCATTCGGAAGCTCCCAGTGTGGTAGGTTCCTACGACAATACATACATACGGGGATGAATGTAGATGAAGACGGCAGGCAAGGGATGGATGGCATCATCGCTCATGTAGGAGGTGGAATGAGGGGAGAGTTCAACCTTCGCTTCGGCCAGCCGTCGAAGGACGTTTGCTACATTATTCCGGAGCTATTTCCTTTCACCGATCTTCCTCAAACAGACCCTGTAACCGGTAACGAGGGCGGGCTTCTCGACCTTATGATCGATCAGGGGCAAGTTCCTAAAATAATGTTCACGAACTCTTCGGGAGAGTACTGGAGGGGTGACGCAGCTCTAATTCATACAAATTTAATAGGCCCAGGGGATGCTCTTGAACATGAAAATGTTCGCCGATATCACTTTGCAGGAACTCAACACGGCCAGGGATCTTATCCCCCAGAAGTGACGCGGGAGAGTGACGGTGTAAGAGGGCATCTTCCATTTAATGCCGTCGATTATTCACCCTTGCTGAGAGCCTGTCTCAATAATCTTGACGAGTGGATTAAAGGTGGCAAGGAGGCACCTCAAAGTCAGCACCCCAGGCAATTTGATGGCACTGCCGTGCAATCTCAGTCGCTTCTGCGAAGGTTTGACCAGGTGTCAGATGTCCGTATACCTCCCCGGACGTTAAACCCAATGAGGCTGGACTATGGCGACGAACAACACCTCGGAAGAACAGTGAAACTACCGGCAGAAAGGAGAGAGCAGTACCCTGCCTTTGTATCAGATATAGATGAGACTCTTAATGAGATTTCTGGAATCAGGTTGCCTGACGTTTCGGTCCCTGTTACTACCAACACCGGTTGGAATCCCCGCCATTCATCGATCGGTAACGAGGATCTGCTGATAGGAATTACTGGTGGGCTTGCAGGATGGACACTACCACTTCCAAATACAGAGGCAGAAAAGAAACTCACAGGTGATCCACGCCCATCGATCGAATCCCTATACGTTTCAAAAGAGAACTATCTGTCCCAGGTCAAACAGGCTGCTGAGCAATTGGCAGACCAGCGATACATATTGGCTGAAGATGTGGAAGAAATCATCGAAAAGGCGGAGCTTCGTTACGACGATATTTCCAACAGCTAGATTCCACATCTTATTTCAACCTTGAAATTGAGGGAACGATATGGAGATCTCCCAGACAAAAGATATACGTCTTAGCCGGTCGGCGCTTTTTGGGCATCTTAGTGCCAGAGAAGATGACTCATGGACCGAACGAACCGTGTACATCACCCCTGAATCCCTTCAAGGAAAATCTGCCACTCCTGTTCTCTCGGGCCCTGCAATAGAGGCGGTTATTAAGCACGTGGGTACTTCAGACACCGGGCTCGTCTTGTTCAGAAGGGAAGAGGAAGTGGAGGTAGTTGAACCACCAGTACCGGTTCCTATGGATGCCATATTGGAAGACCAAGACTTGCTACTTTTAGAAGATATATTTGATGATGCTCCCACTGTCGGTGTAATTCTTTTGAGACTCGGAAGATTCGCAGTTGGTGTTCTCGAAGGAGAAACCCTGTTGGCAACAAAAACGGAGGGAAGATACGTCAAGAACAGACACAAGGCAGGCGGGTCTTCCCAGCGCCGATTTGAAAGAAGCCGAGAGCGACTGGTTCGGGAACTCTACGATAAGACCTGTGAGGTGGCCAAGGATATATTTGAACCTAGACAGAGCAGTATAAACCACGTCTTTCTTGGGGGGGAGAGGCATATCTTGAACGGTTTCCGCAAACGCTGTGGTTTTCTAAAGATGATGGACGAAAGAATCATGAAAAGGATTCTTGAAGTAGGCGAGCCAAATCAGTCCGCGCTGGAGTCCATCCACAAGGAAGTGTTCAGTAGTCGACTGAGAACATTCCGTGTATCAATTTAGGGATCACTGGGCCGTATACCCTCCGTCAATAACCAGAGACGAGCCTGTTATGAAAGATGCTTCATCAGATGCGAGAAATAATGCGGCATTCGCGATTTCCTCGGGTCTTCCCAGCCTTCCCATTGGGTGAAGGCTCTTAAGGTATTCGTTAGAGTCGGCATCACTGGTAAGTGATTCTGTTAGAGATGTTTCAACGTATCCTGGACAAAGGCAGTTTACTCTTATCCCTTTATTGGCGAGGTCATTTGCAAGTGTTTTCGTGAACAAAACCACGCCACCTTTGGAAGGCGGATATGCATTGAATCCTCCCCCCAGACCCGGAGGGTAGCCCACAAGCCCCATGATAGAGGCCAAGTTCACTATCGACCCTCCTCCCGACCTTTCTATAACGGGGACAGAATGCCAAGAGACTAGGTAAGTTCCCTTGAGGTTTACCTCGACCACCCTGTCCCAAATACTCTCAGGGTCGGCTGTTTCGGGTAAAGCGTTTCTTCCGCTGACCCCTGCGCTGTTGACAACAATGTGAAGACCACCGAAGGCGGATAAGGCCATTTCTACCATGGCCGCTGAGTCAGAATTTGAGGCGACATCCCCCTCAAATGTAACAACAGAATCATTTGAATAACTTCCCATGTCACTGGTAGCAATATCAGATGCTACTACTCTTGCACCTTCTTCGATGAATCGAGCCACACAAGATTGTCCTATTCCAGAACTTGCCCCTGTGACTAGGGCTACTTTCCCTTCGAGTCTTCCTTCTTTTGCAGGTTTAGAGTTCATTTTGTCTACTCCACTTCGCAGTTTTCGCCAACATTAACACGGTAGGCTTCCCCAGTCTCTTCCAGGTTTGTTAGGTCTCGCGAAAAACGACTATTTATTGATAGAATCGGTTAGGATGCATAACAGTTAGATGAAAGAGGAGAGTATTTATGCCCACGTTCAAAGGTCATATTATGGTCTGTGACGTTGTCAATGATGATGGCGCCCACTGCGGCAATAAGGGAGGTGCGGAAGTCAAAGCCAAGGTAATGCAGACAATCTCAAAGCACAAACTACGCAGGAGCGTATATGTGTCCAGTACCGGATGTACGAGCCAACACAGGCTTTGCGATATGAATCAGTGCACGATGATAGTGTATGGTTCGGATGGGGAAGGTACCTGGTACGTCGCGAATCCTGACGATGTGGAAACTATCGTACAGGAGCACATAATCGGTGGAAGAAAGGTTGACGCTCTTGTAAATGACGGCATGAAAATCGATCTGGAAAATCAGGAATAATTGAAGATAATCTGCCCAGTTAAGTATTCCTTCCAGCCTTCCGAGTTGTAAACAACCACACGACCGGTCCCGTGGACAGAAAGGGTAATGTTGTCTGATACTACGCCGGTACTAGTGTCGATTCCGAAGATGGTTATTCCCCTCTTAGTTAATTCCTTGACTTGACCGTATGTCTCCTCCGGATTCCTGTTTTCGTGATGAGGAATGATTATCGTATTGGAAACTATTCCGAAGGCGTTGGATTCGTTTCTATAGCGCATTTCGCTTCCCATGGCCATGGCACCTGCGCTTGAACCAGCGAGAACCAGATCTTTTGCGGCATGGGTACGAATTGTCTCCAGGAAGAGAGAACCAGTCATTACGTTGACAAGGTGACTGGGATCACCACCGGTTAGGTAAACAACATCCGAATTATCTATTTGGGCAGCCATTGAGTCATCATTGGCGTCTTTTCGGGTCAACACATAGATAGGGAATGCAGTTGCCCCTAGAGCAGTAAAATGTTGTATTCCATTATTCGCGGCCAGTTCTGGTCTTTCGTTTGCCGCAGCCGTTGGAACAACGGCTATCCTCGGCGAATCTGAGGTGCACACTGACAAAATTGCGAGATCGAGTTCTGCGCAAGAGTGGCGAAACTCGCCTCCGCCAATAAGGGCGAACCTCTTTATGGAAGCTGAATGAAGGTTCATGTTGCTATTATCATATTCTTCCAGTTTAGTTCAAAGATAGTCTTCTGGAGAAAAAAATGTTTAAGACCGCAGATGCCGTAATTATTGGCGGGGGAGTCATGGGATGTTCGATTCAGTATAACCTCGCTGAAATGGGGATGACCAAAACACAACTTTTAGAAAAAAATGTGCTTGCTTCCGGATCGACAAGCAGGTCGCAGGCTATTTTACGAATGCATTATTCGAACGAGGTCACGGCAAGGATGGCCTGGGAAAGCCTGAAGGTGTTTCAGAATTTCAACGAAATAGTAGGCTCAACTTCCGGTTACACGAGGACAGGCTACCTTCTTGTAGTTAGTGACGAAGATGCATCTGCGATGCGAGAAAATTTGTCAATGCAAAGGGAATTAGGAATTGACGCTGATGAAATTACAGCATCGGAACTATCTGAAATTTGTCCTATGGTCACTACTCTTGAAAATGAGGTCTATTCTTGGGAACCTCAGTCAGGCTATGCCGATCCATATTCCGTGACAACTGGATATGCGCGGAAGTCGAGGGAATTAGGATGCTCCATTGAAGACTCCATGGAGGTTCGGAGCATTGATGTTAAAGGTAGTCGCGTCGTTGGAGTTAGAACGGATGCGGGACTAATCTCTACAGACAAGGTTGTCGTAGCTGCTGGCCCATGGTCTGGGCCTCTCCTAAAATCGGTCGGAGTAGATCTTCATCTTAAGACAATTCGGCATCAAGTTGTTCTGCTAAGAAGGCCTGACGATCTGGTGCCAGAGCATCCTTGTATAGGAGATGTTATCCATGATCTTTCAGCACGTCCGGATGTAGGGGGTCTTACCATGATCGGTGTGGGTGAGGAGGAAAGTATAGGCCCTGATAAGTTTAACCAGGGGGTAGATATGCCGGTTGTAGAACGGGCATTTGAAAACATGGTCAGGAGAGTTCCTGGACTCGCTACGTCCCTGTTCAGAGGAGGATGGTCAGGGCTCTTTACTACCACCCCAGACTGGCACCCTGTCCTCGATGCTATCGAGGGCATCTCGGGATTGTATGTCGCAGTGGGATTTAGTGGCCACGGGTTTAAATTGTCTCCCATGGTAGGAAAAGCCATAGGAGAAATCATGACGTCTGATCACTCGAAAACGATCGATGTTTCCGTTTTGAATGCCAAAAGATTTGTGTCTGGGGCCCGACTCAAATCCCGATATGGAATGCAGGTGTTGGCTTAGTCAGAAATTTCCGCGATCAGCTCAATTTCGATCGGAATTCCACCAGGGAGCGTAGCTACTCCGATAGCAGATCTGGCATGCCGTCCCCTGTCTCCAAACACCTCTACCAATAAATCGGAACAACCGTTGGAGACAGCCGGAGGCTCGATGAAGTCTGGTGTAGCATTGACCATGGAGAGAAGTTTGACTATCTGAGTAACCCTGTCCAGATCGCCCAAATATCCTTTAAGTCGAGCTATTAAATTCACTGCAGTGAGTCGTGCAGCATCATATCCTTCGTCTACTGAAAGATTGTCGCCCAGTTTTCCCTTATATTCGGACCCATCTGATTTTGCCATAGGACCTACACCGGATAGGTATATTAGGTTGCCGGTTCTTACAACAGGAACATAATTTGCCAGTGGTGCCGGTGAATCTGGCAACGTGATTCCTAATTCTTGAAGTCTAGATTCGATCTTGCCCATCTGATTCCTCCCTATTGGGTTGATTGAGTATCTGAATATTCGGTGCTGTTAATATTAGCTTCCGATAACGGCTACGAATTCTAGGTTCATTCTAGTTCGAGTCGCTAGTCGAGCATACTACCAGAAGGAGATTCCGATGGCTCTTACAGCAGACAACGTTCGGTTAAAGGCGGTGAACCATGTCACATACAACGTGCGAGACAAGGTTAGGGCTTTAAGATTTTGGAAGGATGTACTTGGTGTGAAGCAGATTCCAAGGCAGGTTGATTCAGAACACATCATATGGCTCCAGTTGCCAAGTGGGGCGATGGTACATCTTGTTGAAACTGCGGATGGACCATCGGTGCCATCCCACCACGGGGCCTTTGAGGTTGACGACATAGAGGCTGCTCAGAAATCGGTTCATGACATGGAAGTTGAGACTACGGATATTACTACGAGGAACGATGGGCAAAGGGTCTTTTTTTTGAATGATCCCGAGGGAAATCGGATCGAGGTGTGCACACGATCCGGCTTCGGTGTACTAGTTTGATTCTAGGTAGATCACGTTGAGGTAGTAAAGGCCTCAAACTGAAATTTCAATCAGGTTATGGTCAGTAGTCTGCCAGGGTTGCCTTGCACAAGGGAATGGATCTCACTCTCTGAAAAGTTGCGTGTTCTCATCCTGGGCACTATATGTTCTAGGATATATCCGTAACCATGTCCGCCATACCTGACAAGTCTGTGCTTAGTACAGATGTCGTGGGCAATGACGATACGATCCCCGATGCCGTCGTCGATCATGGCTCTAATGAAATCCATTCGCTGTGCATCACTAGGCATGTCAAAATCGGATGGCTGGTAGTAGGAAACCTCGTTTCCAAAAAGATCCCATTCCAGTACACATTGCGTAGAGGCGATTTCTCTTAACATATCTAGAGACGCAACTGTTCGGTCTAAGTGACCCATGATAACCCTGTCCATGTCTGCGCCACTACTTTGAAGTATTTGTAAGATTTCCAATGGAGCTGCTTCGTTTCTTCCAGGATGAATGAGGATTGCAGCACCGGTCTCTACTTGTGCCTGCGCCGAAGCCCTAAGCACCTTTTCTTCATTCCTTGTAAGGGGCCAAGTACAGCCTATTTCGCCTATAATCCCCGCTTTTATCCCGGTGTTTCCAACCCCTGTTTGAATCTCGGCAATGATTTGTTTGGCGATATGCTCTTGTGACATATCGGCAACTTCATCTGGCTGAGCGGCATCGACATAATAACCTGCACCCATTACCACGTTTACTCCTGAAGCCCGAGATATCCGGGCCAGTGCTAGGGGGTCTCTGCCGATTCCTATTGTGGTCGCATCTACAATGGTGCCTCCGCCATGCCTTCTGTAAAGCAATGCCTCGTTTACGGCGGTGTCTTCATCGAGGACGAGCAAGTTGTCGAGGTTGCTGTAGCAGTACTGACGGATCCAGCCCAGGTTCTCTAAGGTGACTGGTTCGTGTGCGAGGCGTTGTGTAGTTGCTTCAGGAGGGGGGTTAAACATGACCCCGAAGTTAATCAGAAGATGTTCATGAGTCATGGTTGGACCTAGTTCACTTGGCTGGATTGTGCCTAAGACAGTTTGAACCATACCTTTCTGACTTTCTGTTGCCATACAAGTCTCCTAAAATTCGGTTTCAATTTATTTCTCTAAATGTTCGGTTGAACATTGCAAATAACACCGTAAAACTTGCCAGTAGGATTCCGCTTATCATGAGTGCGTCGGGGGTCCCTATTTTCTGTGCTATCGTGCCGAATGGTACTGCGCTCAATGGCATCATTCCAAATGTCATCATGGATATGCTCATTACGCGGCCACGCATTTTCTGGTCAGAGTTAAGCTGGATCATAGTCATATTCATAGACATATACACGGAACTGGTCAAGCCAATAAATAACAGGAATGGAACCGCAAGCGGAAAAGACGACATCTGGGAGAAAATAGCGAGAGCGATTCCCCAAGCGGCTGAAGTGGAGAGCATGACGATTCCCCGTCTTCGTAAATTTCCCAATGCCGCCAAGCCAATGGTTCCCACCGTGGCTCCAACGCCCATTAACATTAGCAAAATGCCAAGCCCGTCAGATTGAATGTTAAGTGCCTCTCTTGCCCACGCAGGAATTAGAGCATAGTAAGAGAAGCCGAAAAGCACCGGTATAAAGGTCATTATGAACAGTGCACGTAAAATTGGCTCACTAAATGCGTAAGTAAGCCCATCACGTATATCCGCTGTGACACTCTTTTTAGTATCGTCATTTCTTGCCGGCGAGTAATTTACCATCGCTATAGAAATGGCTGAGAATACGTAAATGGCAGAAACCATAAAAAAAACGCCCGCAGTATCCACGAGCAAAATCAAAAACCCTGCTAGTGCGGGGCCCGCTACCCTTGTTAGATTCATGCTCGAATTGTTGAGTGATATCGCGTTCATCAACTTGTCGTCTGGCACGATGTCTGAGATTATCACCTGCCTGCTAGGCATATTTACAGCCATTAAAGAGCCGTTAAAAACTCCTATTATCATAATGTAAAAGAAAGTTACTGCGCCGGTGAAATCTAGGATACCTAGCGTCAGGGTAAGTACTGCATTACCGATCTGGCTTATAAAGATCAATTTCTTTCTTGAAAACCTGTCAGACAGGGCACCAGCAAAAGGTGCAATGACAGTCATCGGAAGGGCGAAAGTGAGGGTCACCAGGGTTAAAGCCAAGGGGGAGTCACCAGTGACGCGCAGTATCAGCCAGCTTCGGGTGATCATTTGCATATTCATGGCCATGAAGGAGACAAACGACCCAATCCAGATCCAGCGAAAATCCCTGTAAGAAAGAGAATCGAGCATCGTGGATAGTCCGAGTGAACCGGCAGGTTTTCTGTGCCTAGCGTCAGTGGTAGATTCTTCGGTACTATTAGCCTTCGCTGTTATGGCCAAGTCACATTCTTTATGAGGGTAGAAAAATTGGAGTGGTAACCTAGGGACTCTAACATTACGGTTTGCGTATAGTCAATTATTTCATGTTTTTTACTTCTGTATTTAATATGTCTAATTAAATTCTTCAAAGAGATCGCACGTATGACTAAACAAAATGCAATATCCCATGCCGCAAATGAGGGTAGGCTATGGAATAAGGATTTCGTGTTGAACCTGTTAGTAGCGCACCTGCTGCTCGCTGGATTTTTCTCTCTTTTTATAGTCGTACCTGAATTTATCGTCAAATTAGGGGGCGAGGCCTGGGAGATTGGAGTAATCATTGCCACGTTCGGCCTCGCAGGAGTTGTAGTCAGACCCCTATCCGGAAAATGGATATTGAAGTCTGGACCAAAGCGTGTGGTCCTACTAGGAATTGCCCTCTTTGTTGGGTCAACGATCCTGTATATACCTTTGCCGTCTGAATGGTGGATCGTTCCTGTTCGTATGATCCAGGGAGTTGGTCTTGCAACTGCTCCAGTTGCCACAAGTACTATCGTAGCCAATCTCGCTCCAGAGGCAAGAAGAGGTGAAGGTATGTCATATATGGGTAACTGTATTTCAATTGCCCAGTTGTATGCGCCACCACTTGGAGTTTTTCTCTATGTCACATATGGTTTCGGAATCGCCTTTATGGCGGCAGCCGTCTTGGCATTAATGGCTTTTCTGATAGCACTTTTTATATCGGATACCAAAACCAGAATGCCCGAATCTCCGATTGGAGAGGAAACTGGAAAGGCAGAAGGGGCTCCCCTAATTAGCAAAGCGGCGATATTTCCGACTTTTGTCTTTCTCACTTACGCTTTTACCATGGCACCTGTTAGCACCTTTCTACCGTTCCTGGCGGAAGAAAAAGGATTACCGGAAGATTTCAACCCTGGGTTTTACTTCACCGTTATGTCAGGAATGACGATGTTGACGACCCTGATAAGCGGTAGGATCTCGGATCGACTTGGAAGAGGTGCTGTAATTGTTCCTGGTCTGGCCTTAGTTTCTGTGGCCATGTTTCTGCTTTCTCGAAGTCTTGTTGTCCCGATGTTCATGGGGGCAGCTTTTCTTCACGGTGTAGGTTACGGATTTATCTACCCCGGAATAAATTCACTCGTAGTCGACAGGGTTCCTGCGAAAGAGAGAGGGTCCGCCCTTGCTACTCTTCAACAGGCCTGGGACGTGGGGGCTTCCGGCGGTAACTTTGTCCTGGGACCTGTGGCCGGTGCGTTTGGGTTTGCCTCGGCTTTTGTGATTGTCGGAGTGGGAGCAGTAACAGGCGCGGTCGGCTACGTTGCCGGAAGTCGTGGAAAACGGCCCTGACTCTTTGGCCCATTAGACGACTACTCATGTGCTCTGTAGAATGCAGGCTCCAGAGAATAAACGGCCAAAGATACGTAATTTAGGAGTAAGGATATTGAACGGCGAGCAGTTAAAACAAAAGGTCGGTGGTGGGGGAATTGTATATGGAACCATGATTAGTATGGGACGAAACCCGGGATGGGGCCGAACAGTGGGTGCATTTGGTCTTGACTACGTCATCATAGATACAGAACATGCGGCCCGCAGCAGATCCGAGGTCGCAGATTACATGGCGGCTTTTAATTACACGGGAGTCGTTCCTATTGTGAGGGTTCCCATCCCAGCTTCGCATTACGTCACCATGTTTCTCGACGCAGGGGCGCAAGGCGTATTGGCTCCATACTGCGAGACGGTCGATGAAGTTAAAGAGGTCGTCGGTGCGACAAAGTGGAAGCCACTCAAGGGGGCTTTGGCAAGAAAGGCCGTGGACCTTGGAGAATTTCCGAGCGAGGAAACGAAGGAATACCTTGAAAACAGAAATCGGAACAATGTTTGCATCATAGGGATCGAAAGCGTACCGGCCATAGAGAATTTGGAAAGTATTCTGGAAGTAGATGGGATTGATGCTATTTTTGTAGGGCCGAACGATTTATCTATCACACTCGGCGTTCCTGACCAGTACGACCATCCTGATTATGAAGCAGCGCTCAGGGAGATCATAGAAAAGTGTCGAGCAGCCGATACTCCGGTCTTAATCCACCATCAGACCGTGGAATTAACCCAAAAGTGGTTACGAGAAGGGGCGCGGTTTGTACTTTATTCAAGCGACGCGCGAACGATGCATAATGGGTACCGGGATGAATTTGGAAGAATCAAAGAGGTTGGTTCGGAACTTGGTGGCGGCACAACTGACGATATTGGTGAGTCTGGCGAAATAATTTAAGGAGGATTCCAAATGCCCTGGAACTTTATACCGGTTAATGGCCCTTACGGCGGTACAACAGAAGGACCTGTCTGGGACGGCGAATCGATCCTTTTCACTTTCATCCCCGGGAGCTTGATACAGAAGTTTGACCCTGTCACCAGTTCGTCCACTACCTTTAGAGAGGGGACAAATCATGCGAACGGCCTTGCCTTTGATTCTGCGGGAAGACTTTATGCGTGCGAGGGGGGTGCTCGCAGGGTTGTTAGATACGATGGGGACGACGTAACTGTCCTAGCTGATGAATTTGAAGGAATGAAATTTAACGTGCCCAATGACCTGGCTGTCGATATGGAGGGAAGAGTCTGGTTTACTGATCCATACTATGAAGGACCTGGTGGCGATTGGAGCATGGATAGATCGAACAAAGAAATTGAGCATGACTCCGTGTATCGCATAGACATAGGGGCCAATGATTCCGTTGTAACTAGGGTGACCTTTGACACAACACGTCCGAACGGCCTCCTGTTCTCTTTGGATTATAAGACACTTTTTGTCGCCCAAAGTGGACGACTTCCTGAAGAAAAACGAGAACTAAGGGCATATCCGGTAAACCCTGATGGAAGCCTAGGAGATCATAAGGTACTACATGACTTCGGCGCTCACCGGGGAGTGGATGGAATGGTGTTGGACACTGAAGGAAATATAGTTGCCTGTGCCGGATACAAGGAGGGGGGACCCGGTCCAA
>ERZ651768.2314-NODE-2314-length-13299-cov-5.464378_pt1 | contig 13299 bp, 12 predicted proteins | sample MGYA00514754_ERZ651768 | MGnify/ENA metagenome assembly ERZ651768 | reverse complement strand
TCTTCCATACAGGGATATATATGTCCTCCGTTCGAGTATAAACAACTTTTATACCAGTGTTTTTTTCTAACAACCTTCCGACTCTTTTCGTTATATCTAAGACAATATCTTTTTCTTTTGTTCCATATTTCCCACTAGTTCCAGGATCTTTACCTCCATGTCCAGCATCAAGCACAATAGTATCTAATTTCCAACGATCCTTTACTTTTTTTAAACGATTTATATTATTATTAAGAGCAGTTCTAAGCGTAATAACAATTTCATTAGGGTCATGATTTTGATACCATTCATGGCTTATAACATTAGATCTAAGCTTTAATGCAATTTGAGAAGTTTCATTTATTTGATCAGCTTCAATTCTTTGAATTATACCTCTCGTTATTGTTTTATTTAAAATAGATGTGTCTACTCTTCCACCTACAATAGTTAAATAAAACCAACCGTGTTTATTTATGAATGAACTAATATCACGATCTGAGAAAGACTTTTGTGTTTTTATACGTACAATAGTGCCATTAGATTTTTGCTCAATTTTTAATGCTTGAACATTATAACTTACTACATCAATATCTAGAATTTCTCTTCGCTTATCAAAAGATAATCCAGGTAAAACCGTTTTTCTTAAGATTTCAAAAAAACTTTCAGCTGGTAAATAAAAATCGCTATTATATTCTTGAACTATGTTTACCATTTGATAGGGGACATCATCTATAACCAAAAAACTAGTCCCGGCTGTTACCTTTATTTTTTTCCCAGAAACATATAATACTAATTTTTTTCTCTCCTGGTTTTCATACAGCCTAGATGATAATGCAGATACAAGATCTCTAGTAGATACATATATTTTTTTTTCGCCCTTTAGGGTTTTAATCATTATGTTATTAGCTGTCCTCTTATTAATTACTTTTATATCCGCAAATAAAATAGTAGAAAAAAGAGCAAATATATATATTGATCTTAGAATAAACATTTTTAATGAGTCTTTATAATATTCCTTGTTGCAGATTGTTAAATACTCTATTGTATTACGCTATAGAAAAATATTACATCTATATAAACGCTAATAATAATTAAATTTTGAATGATCTCTTAGAATCAAGAAACCACAAAGATTGTAGGTTTTTACGTATAAAAACTAAGATTATATATTTAAAATCATTGCGCCCCAACATCGATTGAGGCGCAATTTTATGGCATTAATGCCAGTTTACTTTTTTTCGTACCACATCACGAGTATCATTAGTGCTAAGAGTCCTGCCAGTCCTGCATCGCCAAACTGCGCCATCACTCGTCCTAGGCCTTCAATCACACCGAAAAAGTCATCAAACAGGATACCGACAACGATTCCAATAACGACTAGAGACTTGAGTAAATCAGTTGCGATTCCAAGCCACTCGTTGAGGGTTTCAAATCCACCTTTGAGCATATTTTCCTCCTGTCAAAAGGCGTGTATAGGGGGTTATAATAGGAAACCCCTTATTGGCCCTATTTGATTATTTATCCTAGAAACGAGAGAAAGACCAGCAAGGCAAGTAGCCCGGCAAACCCGCCATCTAGAAACGTATTTACTAGGTCTACAACTCCACCTATAGGATCAAATCCTGTGGAATAAATTATGTTAACGAATACAAATAGCACAATAAGTGCTTTTATTACGCCAACAATTCCAGCTGCAGCATTCTGTACGGTTGCATTTACATCAGCCATGCCAATACCTCCTTGGTTTGGTTTTCGAATTAAGATTAGAAACTATTTCTATTCTTTTTTTATTGATTGTCCTTTGGCATGTATTTATTACCAGGGTCAATCCCTTTACTTAAAGGGAATTTACAAACATTCAGGGCATTTGCAATATTTATATTTATTAATTAGAAATTAATAATAATCTTGTTTTACGAGCACCAGAAATGACAGCATTTATAACCATATATCTAATCAATGTTTGTAGCGGTATAAAGAGATAAATTGTTTTTATTATTGAATTTAATATTGGATTAAACAATAAATATCCTTTTATTGAATTTACCCAACCAGCTCCAAGCTCTTTTTTATAATGCGGATATCTATTAATTAAAATAGGAAGATTATACTCCCCGTATGTACTCATTGATGAACAAAATTCTTTTAGGTCACGACGGTGATAATGAATAGAAATTGATTTTTTTGAAAAAATGAAGCAATCTGGATACTTATCCCAAATTTTTGCTGAAAGATCCGTGTCTTCACCACCATATTTAGTAAACGTTTCATCAAATAACCCGAATTCAACCAGACTAAACCTTCTTATCATAGCATTCCCATACAGCATATATTGAAATGATATACCTGCACCATCATTAAACTGACGCGCTCCTCTAAGATCACCAAAATAATATTTTTCAATCGGATTTAATATGATGTCTTTGGGGGGGATATTATCACCCATAACCGCAATTGTATTATTATTAAAATAAGGTAAAAAGGACTCTATCCAATTATTTTCAACCATCATATCACCATCTAAAAAAGCAATCAATTCTGAATTGCCTTGATTGGCCCCAGTATTTCTAGCGGCAGATAAACCTTTGTTTTTTTCATGATGAATAATTGTAATATTTTTTTCTTTGTAGTACTTATCTAATATTTCTCCTGTTTTATCATTTGAGTAATCATTAATGAAATAACAGTGATATTTATTTTTTGGATACGATTGAGAAGATAAACTCAATATACATTTTTCAATATCTTGCTCAACATTGTAGCAAGGAATAATAATATCAATCGAAGCTATTTTATCCATGATTTTTTTTCATAATACGAGTATAAAGACTTAGCTACGCTTGAAATACCATGATATTTTTTAGCCCACTCGCTACTTTCAATTTTTTTCTTAATTAAGAATTCTTTGTTTTTTGTTAGTTCCATGATTGTTTTTTTAAGATTTCTTTTAGTAATCATAATAAACGGATGATCAGGAATAAACTTTTGGTATTCTTCAACTAATTCAGTTAAGCAAACTAGGCCCATAGCCAAAGACTCGACAGAGTTCATTCCATATCCCCAGCCGCCGCGATTATGAATTTGATCGATATATATATCACATGATTGTTTTAAATCAAGTACTTCGTCCTGAGTTTTTCCTTCAATTAATATAAACTCTATTTTACCGTCTTTATCAAGGCTATTACAAATTTCAATAATATCATCGCTTCCTTTATAATATCTGTTTGTAGGGCTATGGCATACTCTCACAGGTGACGAGATTTTATTGTTAACTTTATATTTTTCTGTATCAAACGGTAAAAACATATAGTTAATGTTTGGATGTTTTTTTAAAAGGTCTAGCTCGCTGGTTAGATTTAGATTGCTGATTTTATCCATATCTTTAATCACGCCCCTAGTACGCATATCCTGGCCATGATAGGTACATATAATAGGTTTTCCTTTTTTTGATAATTTTTTTGCAAACCTACTATCTCTATATAAGTCTAATCCCCATTCAAAATGATAAATATCATAGTCAAATAAATTATATTCATTTATAAATGGATCAATATAGTAATGCCAAATCCAATCTCTTATTTTAAAATAAAACTGTTCAAATATTGAATTGGGATTCCAAATTGGGGGGAATCCCTCTCTCTCCTTATAATCTCCTAGTTCTCCTCGATAATATTTGTAATACTGGTGTCTAAATTTTAGATACCAAGAATCAGTGTATATAAAAGGAAGATTTAAACATATTCCGGGATCAGATTGATTTTGGTTATGATAAAGGGTAATAAAATCACATTTATTACCATTCATCTTATGAGCTTTTTTCCACAAACTCATTGTGCCCACTGTATTCTCTGGTGATATGTATAGTATTTTTATGACAACAACCCGTTGTATAGTTTAATTAGCTTATAACTATTATCATCCCAGTTGTAAAGGGATTTAATTTTTTCTTGATTGTATCTGAGGTCTTCTTGATCGATATTGTTGATAGCATAGACTATTGCATTAGCTAATCCATTAATATCCCCCGCTAAAAAATTTGTTGCTCCCTTAATATCGTATCTATTTATAGCAGGAAGATTAGGGAAAACTAATTGGCATCCTGCTGCCATAAATTCAAAAAGTTTTGTTGGGGTGTTAATTCGTGTAAGCGGATTATCATTAAAAGGGATTACACCTATCATATGTTTTTCTAGATGTTTCCAAATATCACCATGTAATATATGGTCTTCTAAGTTTATACAGCTTCTTATCCCCAAGGAATCTATCGCTTTGTTAACGTTATTTTTATATTCACTAGTTCTAAATCCACCAAATAAAGATAAAGATGCATCGGGAACTTTTTTGATAACGATAGACATAGCTTCAATTAGCTCAACTATACCTCTCTCCGGTCCAAAGTTACCGTGATATATAATTGAATTTTTCCGCTTAAGATTAGTGTTAATATTTTTTAAAAAAAATTTTAGAGGGAAATTTTCTAATAATATTGGATTAAAACCTTGAGCTATAAAATCAGAATTAATTATTGTTGGGCTTGCAATAATTATCTCATCAACATAAGATAAAAATGATCTCTCTTTCAAGATCCAATATTTTTCTTTTAAGTATTTTATATATTTATTCCATCGTGAAAACGTATGGATCATAGAAGGGTAATCTTCATGAACATCATAAATAATTTTTGCACCAAATAACTTTTTTGCGGTGATTGCAAGAGAAAACAATTCAGGTTCGTGAATATGAATTACCTTCGTAGACAATTTTCTAAGTTTGTTTTCAATTAATTTTATATACTCATTTATTGAATATTTTGATCTCCTATAATTTATATGATTTATATAGTCATCAGACAAAACCGAACCCGAATCTGAAAGAGTAAAATAATTTATCTTTAACTTTCTCTCAGAAAGGCTTTTTATTTCTTTATGATAAATCCTTTCATCATCAGGATAATGCGAGCATGATACAACAGTTATCAATTAAATAACCTTTTTATTATTGATCTCTCATTATTATTTATTGCTAAAAAATACCAGCCAAATACATAACAAATAACAATAAGTAACCGAGAAGGTAAAGAATGAATTGGATAAAATATTATTACCATAAAAAAAACTGGATAACACAATGCAGCCCAATTGTATTTAATATAATACTTATTGTATAGTTTTATGAAAACTGACAAGGACATGAATAAAAAAGCAACAACCGTTGCCCAGGCGGAGCCTAGGACACCATATTCAGGAATTAAAATAATATTTAAAGCAATATTTGTAAAGGCCCCGATGGCTCTAAAAACAGGTATCCAGGTTGTTATTTCTTTTGCATATACCCCGGGTAATTGAATCACATATGTACCAAAAAAGAAATAACCAATTAAAACTATTGCTACAATTTTTTCTGCAGCCCAGAAATTTTCTCCAATTAAATAGCTTGAGCCAATATTAAGACGCATTATTTCAGGAACCCAAAGAGATACTATTATTACTACAAAACCAAGGGCCCCAAGAAATAATGATGTAACATAAGAAAACTCTATCTCAGCATCTTTTTCTTTAATCCGTTTTAAAAAATATGGTGTCCAACCCATGTTGAAACCCATGACTACAATCAGTCCCAATATACCTAACTTATATCCAGCAGAAAATAGTCCAACAGCATAAGTTCCTTCTAACCAATCAAGTATATATCGATTAGAAAGCTCCATTATCATTGTAAAAATTCCTGCTGGTAGAAATGGTAACCCAAACTTTACAATATCCTTCATAACGTTTGACTTTATTTGATATAATTGTATTCTTTTTATAATGATTGGAAGTGATAAAATAAAAATAATACCGGATACCATTAAATTAGCTAGCAAAACACCTTCAATCCCCAGCTCCCATTTAATTACAAATACGATATTAAAAATCATTGTTAGGATAACATTGCTAAGATTAAATAATATGTAAAAAACTGGTTTATTTTCTGCTCTGAGCAACAACACATGATGGTTCCATAAATTATCCAAAATAAGTATACCTGATAGAATAACAATCCACTCTGGTTTTGCTATACCTAAAATAGGTTCAGACACATAATCTCTGATAAGATATAAAATCCCCGAAAAAATTATGGAGCTGAACAATTGTAATATATAAATGGAAGAAATATATGCTGTCTTATCATTATCATTTAATTGGACAGAATATTTCATTAATGCAGTGTCCATTCCATATCGATAAAACATCAAGGAAAAACCCATAAATGCATATACAAGAGAGATTATACCATATTCTTCAGGGGTAAAGACGTGAGTGTAAATTGGTAGAAGTAAAAAAGTTATCAAACGTGCAAGCACATGCCCGGTGCCATAGATTAATGACTCTTTTCCTAGTATTTTTATTGACATTTATCTTAAAATAATATTTGAAAAGTATCTCTAAAAATTCCGCTTGCACCAAAATTTTCTTTAAATCTTCCTAGGCCCATATTAGGCTCACCATCTACAGTAAAAATTCCAAAATCATACACCTTGATTTTCTCTTTTATTGCCCATTTAAAAATATAATAAAACAGAAGGTTTAATGGCCTTAACTCTTGAAACTCTTCCTTATGGCTAATATAGAAAGCAAGTACAACATCTTCTTTAACTATGAAGTTTAATGCACCAGCTATCATTTGACCCTCATAGAAAGCACCAAAAACATTTATCGATTCAGGGAAAAGATCAATAAGTTTATAAATCTCTTGCAATGTATGGGTTGGGTTAACGCCATGCCTTATTTTCAAATTTTCTTTTAATATATAATAAAACTCTTCAATCTGATTAGTAATTCTAATCTCAACACCTATATTCTTAGCCTTTCTTACGGATCTAGCATGAGATGGCCTGAATTTTTTTAATATGTTTTCTTCATCAGATTCAAGGAATAATGTGCTGGTCATTTCACGCTTTACATATTCAAATCCATGTTTTAACAATGAATAATCAATATAGTTAGAAGCATGATTATGGTAAAAAATTGGAGGTAATGTCAACTTGATACCATCAAAACTATTTTGTTTTGCATAATGAATAAAAGTTTCTATGAGCTTAAACGAATCGTGTATAGAAAGGCTTTCAGATATAACAAATGAACCTACTGTAGTTCCAGGATGAGATACCAACAACTTTTTATTATTATTTACTATTTCAGCGGCAGGAAAAATAGAAAAAAGAGAATTATTTTTATAGAATTCAAGACTATGATCAATAAATTTATTCTTGGGATGGTAACTCAAAAATTTTCTTAGATGAAATATTGTCCCATTGTTAGCATTTTTTACAAAGCTATCCCAAGAAGAATAATTCTTTTTAGAAAGTCTATTTACAGTAAACATAAAATTATTAAACAGGTTAACACTTTAATTGTTCCTTTAATGAGTTGCAAGTTTATATTATTTGGTTATCAAACTTCATCAAATCTAATTTTGTTACTCAATTTTATAATTTAATTAATGAATTATCGCATAAAAAATATACACGCTAGAGAAATATTAGATTCAAGGGGTAACCCTACGGTTGAGGTTGATGTTATTATCAAAAATCAAATAATCGGTCGTGCGGCAGTGCCATCAGGAGCCTCAACTGGTGAATTTGAAGCAATGGAGTTAAGAGATAATGATAAAAAAAGATATCTGGGGAAAGGAGTATTAACTGCAGTCAATAATATAAATGGAGAGATTAACAGAGCATTAATTGATATTGATGTGACAAACCAAACAGAATTAGATCAAACCATGATTGAACTTGATGGTACAGATAATAAATCTAGACTTGGTGCAAATGCTATACTTGGGGTGTCAATGGCGGCAACTCGAGCTGCCGCTAAAGTGACTAACTCTCCTTTATATGAATATTTGTCTGTGAATAAAAAATTACTAATGCCAGTTCCAATGATGAATATTTTAAATGGTGGCAGCCACGCTGATAACACTGTTGACATACAAGAGTTTATGATCTTTCCAATTGGAGCAAAAACATTTTCAGAAGCATTAAGAATGGGAACAGAAATTTTTCACCAATTAAAATTAGAATTATCATTAAAAGGATTGAGCACTGCCGTAGGTGACGAAGGAGGCTTTGCACCTAATTTATTTTCCAATGAACAAGCACTTCAAATTATATTAACTGCTATAAAAAATGCTGGGTATATAGCTGGCGAAGAAATATTTATTGCTCTTGATGTGGCAGCTAGTGAGTTGTTTAATAATAGCTTATATAAGTTAGAGTCTGAAGGTAAAACCTATTCATCTGATGAAATGATAAATTATTTAAAAAATCTAGTAAATAAATATCCAATTGTCTCTATAGAAGATGGACTAGACCAAAGTGACTGGGCCGGATGGAAAAAGCTTAATCGTATAATGGGTAAAAACATTCAGATCGTTGGAGATGATTTAACAGTAACAAACATTCATCGTCTAAAACGTGCAATTGATGAAAAATCAATGAACTCAATACTTATTAAATTAAATCAAATAGGAACAATTACAGAAACCATTCAAGCAGTAGAGCTCGCAAAAAAGGTGGGGTATGGGGTAATTATATCTCATCGGTCAGGTGAGACAGAAGACACCATTATTGCAGACTTTTCAGTTGCTATGGGTATGGGACAAATTAAAACAGGATCAGCTTCAAGAAGTGATCGAGTCTCTAAGTATAATCAACTACTAAGAATTGAAGAAAAATTAGGTGATAAGGCCAAATTAGCTACTATAGAATTATTAGGGAAAAATATATGAGGAGTTTTACAAAACGAAGACGTGTAAAATCAAAATTTATAGCAAAAACACAAAAACAATTTATTCAAGGTTTAGTATTACTAATATGTGTGAGCCTTATTATTGTTTTTATATTTGGAGATCACGGGTTACTTAAACTTTATAAGATTAAGCGGCAGCGGAAAAAATTACAAGCCCATATTACACAGCTAAGAAATGAAAGAGAAAAAACAAAAGGGGAAAAAAACAAAATAGAAAATGATTTGAATTATATTGAAAAAATAGCCAGAGAAAAGTATAAGATGGTAAAGCCTGGAGAAAAGATTTTTAAGGTTGTACCAGAGAAGACATCTCCATAAACAAATTAGAAGTTTAATGCATACATAACAGAATCAGAGAATATTCTTATACTAGGCTTGCAAAGTATAGTAATGTTAGAGGGCGATGTTTCAAAATCATATACTAATTTAACACCAACTGTTTCTCCATTCTCAATCCCATATTTCACTGTGTTTTTTCCTTTATATGGGTTTATTTGTCCTAAATAGTCTATTTCATTTTTTACTCTTATAAGAGTCAATGCTGCAAAATCTAGGGGCCAGCTTTGCTGGTTGGTTATATCTAAATCTATAAAGACTTTTTTATCCTTTTTACTCGCTCTAATTAATTCAAACTTGACATCATCAGCTATACCTACATTTTTTAAACAGGTGACTAAAACCGTGTCGCTTTTTTCACAATAAGAGTTGTTGTCTTTAACATTTAAAACAAAGGCATAGGTTTTATCTTGCATTAAATTTCTGGGAAAGAAAAAATATGGTTTTTGTTTTTTAGATTCGATTTTACTTAAAGAAATATCATCATCCATAATAATCCAATTATACATAATATCACTATCTATATCTTTAGAACCTGAACCATCAAGAAAAACTTTTTTATCAATGGGGGCAATAAAATCAACACCTGCATCAGCAATAGGTGGAGTTTCATTAATGATACTAACTAATAAAGTGTCATAATCACTCAAGCCTGTTATATCAGTCACAGTTAGCCCAAATATAAAATCTCTATCTATAGTAGAATCAGAAAAAGTATATTTTACAATAGGCGTGTCAAATTCTATTGGCTTACTTTGATGCAGCAACTCCCATTTAAATTTTAATTCATCGTTATCTGCATCCCAGGATTTAGTCCCATCTAATGTAAAACTGGTGTTGCACCCATCACTAATTTTTAAATCATTCCCGGCGATTGCTTTTGGGGAATCCTTTACTGGAGAGACATTGATATCAAAGTCAAAATTTGTTGAATCTTTATTATCTGAAACTGTTAAAGAAACTTTCAATTTTCCAAAATAATCTTTCATTGGTTTAATAATGAGCTTGTCATTGATTATTTCAGTCTCTGAATTTTTATTGATTTTTGATTTAAATATGTAACGATCTCCTTCGATATCTTTTGCTGTAAGTTTTAAAATGAGTTCCGTGTCTTCTTTCATAGATTGAGGCGCTATAGCTAAAACTCCAGGGATAGGATTAATAAGTGTAATATTGGTATCTATTGTACTGGACCCATCAAATGTTTTTAATGTTAATGGAGCAGTCCCTTTATAATCCTTATTCGGTTTAACTGTTAAGAAGTTATCATCCACTGTCACTTTAGCACTACCATCAATAATGGCACTATAGGTTAGCTTATCACCATCAATATCATTAGCCAACATCTGTATGGTTATTTTTTCTTTTTTTGAATATGGAATAATTGAAGTAAGAACAGGAGCATCATTTACTGGTACTACTGTTAAAACAAATTTTAGTTTATCTTTTGAGGTCCCATCATTTACGTAAACAAATACATCTATATCACCATTAAAGTTATTGTCAGGAATTATAAGTAATTGATTACCATCTATATTCACTTTAGCATTTTCTCCGGCATCAGCACTGTAAGTGAGCGTGTCCCCATCAACATCAGTTCCTGAAAGCAATAATCGTAGAGAGCTATCTTCAATTATAGACTGAGAATTTATAGAATCAATTATGGGGGCATCATTTACTGGTAGAACTTGGATATTAAATCCTGATTCTTCAGTGTCTTTACCATCAGAAACAGCAATTGAAACATTAATTGGGCCATTATAATTCTGATTTGGAGAAATAGTTAATATATCTCCTTCGGTATTTACAATCCCATTCCCATCTATAGTGGCGCCATAGGTTAGATTATCACCATCCATATCTAATGCGAATAAATTTAAAATAAGTTCATCATCTTCCTCAATAGACTGTGATTCTATTTCAGCAAGAACGGGGATATCATTTACTGGATTAACTTTTAATATAAAACTCATGTCAAGCTTCAGATTAACAAATATATAGCCATGGAAATCTTCTTTTGGGGTAATAATAAGATGATCCTTTGTTATTTCAAAAGAAGCATTACTGTCTACCAGAGCTTCATAGGTAACTGCTGACTCTGATATTGGGATACTAAGGATAAATTCTGTGTCTTCAGGGATACTGTGTGAACCCTTTAAAAGAGCAGTAACCCACTTTGGTTCGGGAGCATCACCAAAAATCCAATCCTGAGTAGGACTGTCATAATCATCAAGATTGGTTTGTGCTAAAATTTTGCAAAATAAAAATGAATAGGCTACTAAAAGTATACTAATAGAATTGCTAAATATTCTCAAGACTTTCGTTTTTTGATTTTATAAATGCATCAAAATATATTTCAACTCTTCTGTTTTCTGCGCGAGCTTCCTCCAATTTTACTCTGTCTTTTATATTTTTTAGGTCGATCTTTGGCCTGAACTCACCATAGCCAAGAGCTGAAAAATAGTGTTCATCCATTTCTGCAAGTTCACTCAAGCGCTGTACAAGATTTAAAGATCTGGCTGAGGATAACTCCCAATTATTTCTAAATTTAGAATTCATTGGGATAGGCTTATCATCAGTGTGTCCCTCACACCGCAACTCAATATTTAAGGTGTCATTTGATCTCTCAATCATATTTAATAGCGGTTTCCAGCGAGGTTGTGTATAAAGATTCATTAATGTAGAGGTGCGTATTAGTCCCCCGATTTGGACTAAAATTGGGTCCGCCTCAGGATTTAAATCTGCTGAGAGTGACTTAAATAATTTTGCCCCGGTTAAAGTAATCTTTATGCCCTTAGTTACTCTTTCTATGTCTACTAGTTTACTTTGTTGTAACACTCTTAACTCTTTTTCAGTTTCATCTAGTATAACATTAACCCAACGGTCTACATGAGACTCAGCATCATTAAGAATAACCAAAAGCAATACAAAGAAGGTCAACAACAAAGTTGTAAGATCAGCAAATGTAAGGGCCCATGCTGTGGTTTTTGCTCTGGCTTCTTCTTGTGATACGGGCTTCCTAAGTTCCAAACTTACCCTCTTTCTCTTCTAATATTTTTCTTTCCGATAGAGCCACAAAGGTCATTAGTTTCTCTTTTATAAGGATAGGATGTTCACGACCATGTATACTGATTATTCCTTCAAGAACAATATTCTTAAGCATGAGCTCATTCTCAGATCTTCGTTTTAACTTTCCTGCAATTGGAAGAAAAACCATATTTGCAAAAAACACACCATAAAAGGTCGTTATTAATGCGGTTCCCATCCCCGAAAGAAGAGATGCAAACTGTTCAGCCACATTAAAATCTATCGATGATGTTTCCCCTGACATTTGAAATTTATTCATCATTATAATTAACCCAAGAACTGTTCCCAGCATTCCGAAAGCAGGCGCATAAGCAGCCATATATAATATTATTTCTTGAGAGCCAATATGGCGGGTAGATATATTATTCAAATCCATAGATAAAAAGGTTCTTAATCTATTAGAATCACGTTCATTTATAGCCAGCTCAACTCCATTTCGAAGGAAAACACTTTCAATATCATCAAGGCCCGCCTCTAGAGACAAGAGGCCATCCTTGCGAGACTTTTCAGCTAAAACTACAATCTTATTTATCGTGCCGGTGAAATCAAATTTTTCAGATAGAATAACATTTTTAAACACGCCACGCAGACTAAGGACTGCTTTTAGTGGATAATTGACAAGCGTTGCGCATAAAACTCCTCCAACCACAATAAAAACTGATTGGGGCTGGAAAAACCAACTTAGTTGCTCCCACCTGAATCCTTTACCCTCTGTTGCAATTATTTTGCTAGTATCACCCTCTGGCCAAATCATTGCCACAAGGATACAAATAATACCTGAGATTAGACCTATGACAGTCCCAAAATCCCATTCTGATTTCATGTTTGACTCATTTTAATCAATATTTAACACTAAAATATATAATTAGTCTTTTTCCCCAGCTTTTGACATCTTCTTACTGGCTTCATATAATTTACCTTGCTCTTTATCGGATAATCCACTAAAACCAACTTTCTGAATTTTATCAAGTATAATGTCAATGTCTTTTTGGAGCATTCTCTTTTTTGCAGACTTCTCTTCGTATCTCTGCACCTGAAACTCAACAGTTTTTTTACGTATTGCAAACCAGATATCACGCCATCTCCACTTCTTTTTCAATAAAAT
>ERZ651768.2311-NODE-2311-length-13310-cov-3.184388_pt1 | contig 13310 bp, 14 predicted proteins | sample MGYA00514754_ERZ651768 | MGnify/ENA metagenome assembly ERZ651768 | reverse complement strand
ATGATCTCTTACTACATAGGAAGTATTGAGGAAATCATTAAAACCTATAACCTGGATATCAAGGAATCTACGACCCGCGAAAGCCTGTTGGAATTAATGGGAACACTTCGCGAAAATAACTATCATGCCTGCGCCACTAGCTTAAAAAATAAACCAAGCTTGTAACCAGCTTGACGCTGGACCCAACTAGTACTTCGTTGCAGAAATAAGCGAAAGAAAAAAGCTGGCCTAAACAGGATGTGCGTGCTGGTCAGTCAATTTGGGTTTCCTTTCCGAATGAAGTATTCTCCAGAATCGCCCGGGCAATGGTTTCATAACCTTTTCGGTTGGGATGATACCAGTCGCGGGGGCCGTGGACAGGCTCCTTCAACGCTTTAGCTCGAAGGAATGGCCGGGTATCAATCAAAGGGATGTTGTATTTCCTGGCAATGGTTTCGATGTGTTTGAAAATCTCATCGCTACGCTGATAGATTTCGCCGGAGGAGAATGTTAACTTTCCCTGCGGGGCAAGAATAGTCAACGTCGGCGAAACCCATTTGTAAACTGAAATGGGAGAGGGGATATAAACTATAGTGATCTTCGATTCGTGGAAAAAGTCCGCCATATATCTTAACGACTGCTCGAACACATAATACGCCTGTTTGGTTTGCTCCTCCGTCAAGTTGAGCGCGGGTTGTTGGGTGGTGTAGGGAAAGGGAAGCTCCTTTCCATCAATCAGCGCCATGTCGGAATCAGTTTTGGAAACCATTCCAGAAAAATCGGGACTCACCCGGATTTCTTCCGCTTCAGCCGGAGAGACCCTGAATAATCCCATAACAAACTTTTTCAGTTTTTTGATTCCCCTTCTTAATTCGTTATAGATGTTATCGCCCACACTTTCAACCAAGAACCGGCTAAACAGCCAGTTTTTAAAAGGAACTTCTCCTGTATAAAGAGGATCGGTACCCAAGATTTCTTTTTCGATAAAGACTTTAAAATATTCGGGATCATAAAGCCGGTCCATGTCGTACCCCACACGAAACCTTTTTTCAATGGCGTAAGCATTGTCCGACAAGTCGTTTCCCTCAAAAAAATAAACCAGAATTTCCCTGGGTAACTTAAGTTTAAAATCGCGTAAAGAATTAAAATATATGAAATGGCTGATCGGTTTTAAAACAAGACGTCGCAAACTGCCCGAGCCAAGGGTGCCAAAAGAAAGGACATCTCTTCCCGTTTCGTTAAAAAGGATATGGACAGATTTTAGTTTTGCTGGCATGCGCCCTGAAAATGGAAGGGAGTTATTTAAGGGAAACTTTAATAATTGGAAATTTTATGAACTTGCAAGCCCCGCCCTTAAAGCAGAGAACCTCCGCAAGCCAGCGTGACGCTGGACCCAACTAGCAATAGCTTTTTACCCCTGCGGGGTATGAAGGCAATGGTCGAATACCACATACTGCTAGCAACGATGCTCTCGGCTTGACGAGCTATTGCTAGTCCCCCCCCTCACGCGTGGTATCTCTTCATTTGCCTTCGTGCCCCGCAGGGGTAGAAGTGGGTTTAATCAATTCCTGATCAAAATAGTTGATGGACATTCCGGCATCAAGAACCAGGCCCTGGGCGTTGATGCCACTTGCGCGTTTGCTCAATAAAAATACCGCAGCATTGGCCGCCTCCTGGGTGGTCAGGCCTTTTTTCCTCAATGTTGCCCTTTCGGCATGCAGGTAGGAGTCTATATAGCCGGGTATGCCCGCTGAGGCGGATGTCTTGAGCAGACCTGGATTGATGGAGTTGAACCGGACTTGTGAAAATGCGCTGAACGATTTTGCCAGGAAACAGAGAGTGGAATCGAGCGCCGCCTTCGCCGGAGCCATGTACCCGTAATTTTCCGCCGCCATCCGTGTGGTGGAGATTGATACTGTAACAACGGAGGCCTGTTGATCGAAGAAGTCCTTAAAAGCGTTGGCGAGACTGATCAGGGAATAACAACTGATATCGATGGACTGAAGAAAATCCTTTTTCGGCGTTTCATGAAAGGGTTTCCAGCCCTGGGAATAATTTGCAAAAGCTATGGAGTGGACGAGTCCATGCAGGACCTCACTGTGTTGTGCCACCTGGATCTTTAAACGTTCAATATCTTCCTGTTTTTCCACATCACAGACGAAGACCTTTTTACCTGCCAGGAGCTTTTCCAGTGACTTTTTGCGTTCTCCGGAGCGGACGCTATATATGACCTTTGCCCCTTCTTCTTCCAGCGTTTTCGCAATATGCCAGGCAACGCTTTTTTTATTCGCCACCCCGGTCACTAGAATATTTTTATTTGCCAAATTAAGAAAACTCATTTTTTATAATTGCCTCTCCAGTCACAAGGGGTCTTTTTATTCTTCAGGTCAAAATAAATTATTTTGTCTCTTCAACCAGCATGGTGGAGAACTCCAGGGTGACTGCGGTTTTACCGTTGACGGTGGCCTTGCCCGTCATATATGCAGCAGTACTGACCAGGTCTTTGAGGGTCACCTCGATCTGCATCGTGTCTCCCGGATGGACAGTATGCTTGAGTTTAATGTTATTGACCCGGGTGAGAACCGGGATCTTGCCTTCGTTGGCGATACGTTTCCCCATCATAATTGCACCAGCCTGAAAAATGGATTCGAAGATCAACACTCCCGGCATGATTGGTCTTCCAGGATAATGCCCCTCAAGAAACGGCTCTTTCGGGTCGATCTTTTTTTCCGTCTTGATGGTATCGCCGCTTTCTTCAAGCACCCGGTCGACAAACAGGAAAGGAGGGCGATGGGGAATGTATTGAAGAAAGTCCTGCATAAACGGGTACCTCCATTAGTAGAAAAACTTTTGGGTTGGGGGTTTCACATCATAACAGTCCAGCGCTCACTAACCCCATCACAACCCCCCGGTGACCTCCAAAACAGAACCGGTGATATAAGCCGCCTGCCTCGTGGCTAGAAACAACACCGGGTAGGTTACATCCTCCGGGGTTCCAAAGCGTTTCAGGGGAATCTGATCTTTATAGAATTTTTTCTGCTCTTCCGGCAGATCGCCAATAAAATCGGTATCGATGAAACCTGGCGAAACGCAATTAACGGTTATCTTGCGGCTCGCTACTTCCTTGGACAGGGATCGTGTGAATGCCACCTGACCCGCTTTTGACGCGGCATAATTGGCCTGGCCTGCAAATCCGAACTTGCCCACCGGAGATGTTAAAGTGATGATCCTTCCATATCTCTGGTGCATCATGGACTGCACCGCCAGCTTGCACAAATTGAAGGTTCCTGTCAGATTGGTGTTGATAACCCGGTTCCAGTCCTCCGCCTTCATCATGCCGACAATGGAATCGGAACGAATGCCTGAACTGACAACAAGAATCTGGAAGTTTTCGTATTTATTTTCAATTTCTTTATAAAACTTTTCAACCGCTTCATAATCGGAAACATCAAACTTATGAATGTCGAGAAAGTCTGCGTGGTCGGCATTGGCGTGTTTAAAGTTCTCCGCTTCCTCATCATTACCCAGATAAGTGGCGATGACTTTCGCTCCGGCTTTGAGGAACGCCTCTGAGATGGCCCGGCCTATGCCGCGCGTACCGCCTGTGATCAGAACGGTCTGCCCTGTAAAATTAAATTCCATATCCACATGCTAAATGAATCTCAGGAAAGCGGAGAGCCTCCGCTGGCCAGCGTGATGCTGGACTCAATGTGCAATAACTTTTTTAGGCGAACTAAAAGTTCGCTCGGCCTAAGGAGTTCTTGTTCCGTTTCCACCGGGCGTGGCCCGGCCACGGCGAGTGGGAAGAAAGGGGGGTTAGAAAAACCGGAAAACATCATTAGGGATATTCCAAAGGCCTTCAGGCCGATGCGGTCACCAGGCTCGGGCTCAACTGCCGGAGGAATTTGTCCGTTTCGTTGGCGACAATGACTCCGTAGTTCGCCGCTCCCAGCCAGCCCGACATAATAATTCCCACCGATCCGGCATGGAACAACCCATTAATCTGCTTAGGAAGGTCTCGGCTTATTTTAAGTCCCTCAAACTTGGTTCCAAACGAAGTGCCCGAAGGGTGCAGGGTATAGCGCTTAAAAGTTTTTGGTGTTGAGGCTTCCACATGATTCACTTTTTTGCGAATGCCAGGGACATATTTTTCCAGCGCGTCGAGAGTGCTTTGCTCTAAATCATGCTTGTCTTTCCGGTATTGGGATTCGCTCAGGTTGGCCCAGTCCTGATACCGTGCGTTGGTCGAAGAAACGATGGAATAACGATTGGTTCCCGGGCGGATCTCCGGGTAATAAAACGAAAATGTACGGCTGGTGACGTCTTTGCTCAATATTTTATTCGTACAGTATTCGTCCGCCACGGATGAGAACAGCAGGTCGCCTACATGCGGCACGGTTTCCCATTTTTTAATTCCCATATAAACCTGGCAACTGGAATTATTGAGCCGAACTTTTTTGACCTCCTTGATAAACTCGAGATCAAAATGTTCCTCGCCTGTCAGTTGTTCGATGGTGGTCAACAAGTTCGAGTTGGAAAGGACAGACCGGCACGGGATGTCCTGCCCATTGATGCGGACCCCCTGCACCGTTTTATCTTCCACATAAATTTTTTCGACCATACAGTGAGTGCGAATGTCCACACCGTTAAGCAATAGCTCCTTCTTCATTTCCCTAATCAGGTGATCGGTACCGCCCTGATAGGTAAAAACTCCCTTGTCCATGAAGTTGGAAAAAACGATGCCGTAAGTCAGTGCCGGATCATCCAAGGTGGAACCATTGGCATAGGTGATCGGTTCCATAAGGAAACGCCAGACATCGGTGCGGCCCGGAAAAAATTTCTCAAAAAGGTCGCGGGTGGTCATGACCACTTCGTCATAAAAATTCATGCCTCGGGCGGTCGCAAAGAACTCATCGATCACTTCTTTAAGGATGCCGAAACGCTCACGCAGGATATGCGTAAAGTCTATCTTGTCGAAAGTAGTATTGATGGAAAACTGCGGGTTGTCGAAACGAATATTTTTAAGCTGGATCACCCGTTTGGAAATGTCCTGGTTCCAGTATTTTCGCAAGGTTTTGATCATCCCGCAGGGGAACCCGTGCAGGGAGATATCCATGATATGCCCGCCCTTGCGTTTGAACCAGGTGGCCAAGCCCCCCATATTGTAATGATGCTCTGCCAGCAAAACCTTGTGCCCCATTTTAGCCAGAAGATTGGCAGACGTCATTCCCGCCAGACCGCTGCCAATCACAATTGTATCGTAGGCAGACAAAACACCCTTTAACCAGTCTCTCGATGGTTTACTCATTGATTCTCAAACGATGAATTTTTTGATAGGCCTGTCATCGTAAAAGATGCAGGTTGGCCATGGATATTCCGCTTAATGTGGCCCCAATAATACCTAAAAACCCCTGATCTGTCCCGCAAATATACAGGTTTTTAACAGGGGTTTTTCCATTTTTAATTTTCTGTGGAGACCCATAAACAGCCCCGTTAATATGGCCTGTATATTTTTTAATGGTCTTAGGCGTAAACGAGTCTAAAAATACCACATTATCGCGAAAATCGGGGAAAAATGTAAATAAAGCATCCAAAGCCTGGGCTCTGCATTCCTTCTTAGCGGCGATATAATCCTTTCTCGACAGGCTGTCCCATTTTCCGAAACTGGCAAGATTGGTCAGGCGAATCAACCCTTCATCAAGAGGTTCCGGGTATTGAAAATTATTGCTGCAACACAACACCCCACTGGAAATATCGATCAAATCGCCCGGTACTTTATAGTCAAAGCGTGGCTGGATGGAAAAAAAGACAATGCTCTTATCGTAACCCAGGTCGCGTGGCTCCCGGTCCACCACAAAAAGGGATTCCATAAACGAAACTTGGCCCGTCTCGCACGCACCCGCTTCGGCAACCTTAGGCTGGCAACAGTTAAGCGTTTCCACATAGCCCATGGAAGAAAGTACCGCTTCAGTTTCTAATTCTTCCTCATTTTCAAGGGTCACCGAACCGACCGTTCCCTGCTTTGCGTTGATGGTTTTAACCCCGTTTCCCATCTTCAATTCACCCCCCAAATTCTTGAATTTCTGAGCCAGGAGATTGAGGATGTAAGGCATTCCCCCTTGAGGCTTGGAGAATCCCTCCATAAAAATGCTCTTGAACATGATAACAAATTGATAAAAATCCATATCCCCTTCACGCGCACTGCCATAATACATCAGGGGACAAAAGAGCATGTCGATCAACACCGAATCGCTGATGCAGGACTCCAGAACAGGTCGGGAAGAAAAGCAGTCGGTGCCATCCAGATTTAATTCGTCATAAGACAGGATCTTTTCCACCAACTTGTTGAATCCGTCAATCTGATCGGGAAACTGTTCCGCCACCTCCTGCCGCATAAACTCAAAGTCGTTGGTAAAACGCAGGGAATTCTCAGGAAAGCGTATTTCCGACATATGCTGCTGGCACAGGCGGAAGTCATCATGGCTGAAACGCAATTGTTTAAGAAGCTTTCCGAGCGGCGATGACCGGACTCCTTTGGGAGTAAAATTGGTCATGGCATGGAGACCAACATCGAATATGCGGTTTTTCCTTGCATAAAAGGAGTTCAGACCGCCAATTTCGACATGCTTTTCGACAATACATACCTTTTTATCGAACATGGCCAGACGAATGCCAGCGGCCAAACCCGATAAACCCGCACCGATAATGATCGTGTCGTAACGCATAGATCAATTATAGGTCATTTGCTTGGAAAAACAGGCTTTTCAGGTTGAAATTTTCGATAAATCAGGAAGGAAAAATAAGGGGTATAAAAACCTAACTGGCCAGCTGTCGGTCTTTTAATAACGGGGTGAGATAAGAAACACAACCGGCCAGCGTTGCCAGATGTTCGTAATCCTTTTCCGGCACTTCAATGTTAAACCGCTTGCGAAGCTCCATGACGATATCAAGAAAATCCATGGAATCCAGATCAATCTGGTCTCTCAATTTGGTATTGTCATCAATAGAACTGATATCCTCATCCGGGGCAATATCGGCAAGGATATTAAGAATAACCTGTCGTACATCTTCAATCGTCATTACTTCTCTCCAAAATCTCCATTAGCCCTGATTTTAGTAGAAGATAGGGCAGATTTCAACACTATTTTTGCGGAGAGCCTCCGCTGGCAAATGGGGCCGTCAGGCCCCTCTTTGAGAAAGGGGAGGCAAAAAAACCATCTCAACATCCCTCAAGGGGAAGCGATTGGGCAGGGGCTCATTAAGCCGAGAAAACGATTGCTCGCAAATTAAAGATATTGCTCATTGCCCCTACGGCTAGTAGCGCTGGACTATTAGGACGGAATTGATGCCGAACATGCCGAACGAATTGTTCATGATGAGATCCACGGAGGGAAGTTTTTCCGGTTTGTTGGCGACCAGATTATTCAGAGCGCATTCCGGATCGAGATCATCCAGATTAATGGTGGGGTGAACCATGAGGTCATCGAATGATGGCAAGTTGCCCGAAAGTTCCAAGGTGCCTGCCGCGCCCATGGTATGTCCGATGAAGCTTTTTGTGTTGTTGATCCGCACTTTGCAGTTATCACCAAAAACTTCGCGCAGGGCCGTGGCTTCCTGGATGTCTCCCATTTGTGTCGCCGTTGCGTGCGCGTTGAGGATATCGATGTCGCTCGGCTTGAGTCCGGCCTTGTCCAGCGCCAGACGTATGCACTGGGCCTGCCTGCCAGGATCGGGCAAAATGAAATCAATCGCATCGGAGTTCATGGAATAACCCACGATTTCTCCGTAAATTTTCGCACCGCGCTTTTTAGCGTCAGTAAGGCGTTCCAGGGTATAGACGCACCCTCCCTCTGAACAAACAATTCCATTACGGTTTTTATCAAAGGGACGGCTCGCTTTAGTGGGATCTTCATGTGAGGCCAGGGCACCCTCACTTTTAAAACTAGCAAAAATACCAAAGGTATGAATACTCTCGGACACCCCTCCCGCCAAAGCGAGATCGACCTCACCCAGCCGCAACATCTGCAGACCTTGGATAACTCCCAGATTTCCTGCCGCGCAGGCCGCGCCGATGGTGTAATGCGGCCCGGTGATTTTCATGTTCAAGGTCACTTCTCCCGCAGGATTGTTGGAAACCGTACGAGGATTATGATGGTGCGACCAGAACTTAACATCATAATCATACTGGCTGATGTTGTAGACCTCGTTCTCGGTCTCGACATTGCCATGCTCGGTCACCCCCAGATAGACGCCTACCCTGGAGCGGTCAATCGTTTCCAAGTCTATTCCAGAATCGGCAAAGGCCTCGCGCGAGCAGTAAATGGCTACGGACCCGGCCCGGGTGCCACGGCGGCATTGCTTTTTCTTCTGGTATTTCAATTCATCAAAATCACAGACCCCCGCAAGGAGCTTTCCCATATAGCGGGTTTCGAAGTGCTCCACTCCCGAAACCCCGTTTAACAGGTTTTGACGAAACTCCTTTAGGTTGTTGCCATTAGGGGAGGTCAACCCGATTCCCGTGATTACGATGCGTTGATTAGGGTCTATCATTTTTTACCAATAAGGCGACCGCATACGCAGAGATGCCTTCTTCCCGTCCGGCAAAACCGAGCTTTTCTGTTGTAGCGGCCTTGATATTGATCTGGTCCGTTTCTACATCAAGTATCGAGGCAATGTTTTTTTTCATTTCCGAAATATAGGGGGCCAGCTTCGGTTTTTGGGCAACGATCACCGAATCGGCATTAGCAAGTTCAAAGCCTTTTTCCCGGCACATGCGCATGACCTCTTTGAGCAGGTGCAGGCTAGAGATGCCCTTCCATTTCGGGTCAGTGTTCGGGAAATACTTACCGATATCTCCCGCCCCCAACGCTCCAAGTAGGGCATCGCACAAAGCATGCACCAGAGCATCGGCATCAGAGTGCCCGTCCAGTCCCATCGAATGGGGAACATCGACCCCGCCCAAGATGAGTTTTCTGCCCTCAACCAGACGGTGCACATCGTAACCATTACCAACTCGAATAAGAGGTAAATTCATTTTTAGAGAAAAATATTAAACAACCCCCCTGACCCCCCTTATCAGGGGGGAATAGGGCAAGGACCTGCCAAGCCATAAAGCTCTATCTAGAAGCCCAACGTTTAGGGTCCGCCTTAAAACGTTCTGACCCATTTCGCCTCACGTCAGTGAGTGACGGTAATAAGTTTTGTGGTTTCTTCACGAGCCCAGCGGTCGGCATCCAGAACCTCCTGTAATTCCTGCAGGGGAACCGGGCTGTGATTGTGCATAACCATACGAATGATCTCTGAGATATCCTTATAGGGGATTAGTTTATCGAGGAACGCCTGCACCGCTATTTCATTAGCGGCATTGAGTACCGCCGGCATGGTCTGGCTAATTTCCATGGCATCCATGGCCAATTGCAGGCAGGGGAATCTTTCAAAATCGGGGGCCTCAAAAGTCAGATTTCCCATCGAGGCCAGATCCAAAGAAGGCAGTTCACTTGCAAACCGGTCCGGATAGCTCAGCGCGTAGGCAATGGGAACCCGCATATCCGGAATCCCCAACTGCGCAATGATGGAAGTATCGACAAACTCGATCATCGAATGAATGATACTCTGCGCGTGAACGATGATCTCGACCTTCGTATCCACACCGAACAACCATTTGGCTTCTATATACTCAAGGCCCTTGTTCATCATGGTGGAAGAGTCGATGGTGATTTTGGCTCCCATACTCCAGTTAGGGTGATTGAGCGCTTCTTTTACCGTCACGTTTTCCATCTGCTTGAGGGTAAAAGTCCTGAAAGGCCCGCCGGACGCGGTCAGGACAATTTTCTTGATACGCGCGGTTTTTTCCCCGTTTAAAGCTTGGAAAATTGCGCTGTGTTCGCTGTCAATAGGGATGATGCGGGTATGGGTGCGTTCCGCTTCTTTAAGAATCAGTTCCCCCGCTATGACGAGGGTTTCCTTATTGGCGAGTGCCAGGTTTTTACCAGCTTTGAGGGCCGCAAGGGCAGGGAGCAATCCAGCACTTCCAACCACTCCGGAAACAACCAGGTCGGCTTCCGGCAAAGAAGCGGCAGAAACCGTGCCCTCCTGGCCGGAAACAATTTCCACATCTAAATGGCCCACAAGCTCTTTCAACGCATCCACTTTGGTGGGGTCAAACAGAGCCGCCAGTGCGGGCTTGAATTTTCGAATCTGGCGGGCAAACAAGTCCACATTGCCTCCGGCGGACAGGGCGCAAACCTGAAAACTTTCAGGATAACGCTCTACAACATCTAGCGTGTTGACACCGATAGAACCAGTTGAGCCTAAAAGGGATATTTTTTTCATGAGGGTGCCCCGACAACAAAGAGGGGGTTTAAGAGAGCCTCTAAAAATTGCTTTCTGCCATGAGCACCCCTCTTAAGCGGAGAACCTCCGCTTAAGAGGGGACGCGAATCGCTAAAACGCAAAATAATCGAATTACTAGAGGTCTCTTATTATGTCCCCAGGAATAGTTGGTAATAACAATAGAAAGCCGGACCCGCAAACAACAGGCTGTCAATACGATCCAGAACACCGCCGTGGCCCGGAATCAATGAGCCGGAATCTTTCACCCGACAATTTCTTTTTATCAGAGATTCCGAAAAATCTCCAAACTGACCGATGATACCGCATATAAAGGCCACAATCAAACAATGCATTAGCGAAATTTCCCCAAAAAACCATAATTTGGCGGCACTTGCAGCCAGAAGGGTTCCCAGCACATTAGCGATAGCCCCTTCCATCGTTTTATTGGGGCTGACCACAGGCAGGAGCTTATGTTTTCCCAGGTTCCGGCCTCCATAATAAGCCGCCGCGTCACCGGACCAGACCAGTAGCAGGAGGAACACGATCATTTGGCTTCCCCCTTCCAGACTACGGATCAACAGAAAGTACCCGCCCAATCCCGCGATATAAAAGATCCCCAATAGTGTGTAAGCAACAGGGCCCAAAACCATATTCACATTTTTTTCCCTGAAGAAGCCGGTGGTAAACAAAACTACAGGAAGCAGGACTGCAAAAATAAGGAAAAATGTTGTGCCCAGGTAAAAACCCAATAGAAACAGGAAACTCAACATCCCACCCTCGACGGGAAAACCCTCCACACCTATATTCGAAATCATAGAAAAGTATTCATAGCTGGCAACCAATACAATTGCCGCAACAAAACAAAAGAACAAGAGGGGGGATCCATACAACACAATTCCCAACACAAGCGGAATGGCAATGGCTCCACTGATAACGCGACTCAAGAACCGGCTCCTGTCAGATTTTGATGAATCCAGGTGGGACCGTTGAAAATCACAGACACAGGTTTCAAAGTAGGAATGGTCAAAGTTGAGGCCAGGCTTTTACTATTTGCTCTTGCGTCATTCCAAAGCGCCGCTCTCTGCCCTGGAAGTCTATGATTGCATTCAGGAAGTCATCCTCCGAAAAGTCCGGCCACAACACATCGTTGTAAAAGAATTCAGTATAAGCGCTCTGGTACAAAAGAAAATTGCTGATCCTTCTTTCCCCGCTGGTCCGGATAATCAGGTCCGGATCGGGAAGAGGGTGCGTGGAAAGAAACGATTCAAACAGGGGCAGGTCAATTTCTTCTGGCCTGAGCTGCCCCGAACGCACCTGCCCGGCAATTTTTTTTACTGCATCTATGATTTCCTGCCTACCCCCGTAACTCAGAGCCAGGGTAAGAACCATGCCAGTGTTGTCGCGGGTATCTTCTATGGAATCATGGATCAATTTTTGAATTGTCTCGGGTAAGTCCTCAATATGCCCAATGGTATTGAAGCAGATATTCTCTTCTTTCATTCGCCTCAGTTCCTTTTTCAAATAAAGACTCAGGATTTTCATGAGCGTGTTGATTTCTGCAGAAGGTCGGTTCCAGTTCTCATCTGAAAATGAATAAAGGGTTAGCGCTTCCAGTTTGAGTTTTCGGCTCAGAGTAACAATGCGGTCCACTACCTTGACACCGGCCCAGTGGCCTTCAACCCGGGGGAGGGAATGATTTTGCGCCCAGCGGCCATTGCCATCCATAATAATGGCAACATGCCGGGGCAAACGACTGGGGTCTATTTTTTCCTGTAACGCTGTATTGACCAAGGAGGCGGCTCCTGATTAATCGGCCAAACCCGCTGGTAAGAAGAAAGAAGCTCTAAAACAAATATACTAACCGCATACTACAAAAGACATTACAAAAAATCGCTTCATACATCCATCACATCTTTTTCTTTTGCCTGGGAAATTTTATCGACTTCGGCGACAAACTTGTCAGTAATTTTCTGGATACCATCAACACCTTTGTGGCTTTCGTCCTCAGAAATTTCATGGTTTTTTTCTGATTTTTTCATTTTATCGTTAACATGCTTCCGCACATTCCGGATTGCCACCTTGCATTCCTCAGCATATTTTTTTACCAGCTTAACCAATTGTTGCCGACGCTCATTGGTCAGTGGTGGAATGGTGAGCCGGATCGCCTTGCCATCATTGTTGGGAGTAAGGCCCAGATCTGAAGACTGAATGGTTTTTTCGATTTCCTTCAAAACCGATGCTTCCCAAGGCTGGATCGTCAGGGTTTGGCTGTCTGGAGCGCCTAAAGCCGCCACCTGCTTTAAAGGGGTCGGGGTTCCATAATAATCGACCTTGAGATCATCCAACAGGGCTACCGAAGCCTGACCTGTCCGCAACTTCCCTAACTCATGATGCAGGTGGTCGATCGAGATCCCCATTTTCTTTTCCGCGTCCCGGATTAAATCAGCAATCATTTTCAGATCCCCACTGTGGTGCCAAGTTTTTCACCCATCAGAACCCGTTTAATACTATGTTTATTACGAACATTAAAAATAACCAGCGGTAGTTTGTTATCCATGCAAAGGGATATCGAGGTCGAATCCATAACCTTCAAACCCTTATTCAGCACATCCAGATAAGACAGTTCCTGAAATTTCGTTGCCGATTCATCGATCATGGGGTCGGCGGTATAAATTCCATCAACCTTTGTGGCTTTGAAAATCACTTCCGCGCCAATTTCCATGGCTCTTAGAGATGCTGCGGTGTCGGTGGTAAAATAGGGGTTGCCCGTCCCGCCTGCGAATATAACAACACGCCCTTTTTCAAGATGACGAATCGCACGGCGGCGCACATAGGCTTCCGACACCGCCTGAATTTCGATCGCCGATTGCACACGGGTGGCAATTCCAACGCGCTCCAAGGCATGTTGCAACGCCAAGCCATTGATCACTGTAGCGAGCATCCCCATATAGTCGCCTGTGGCGCGTTCGATTCCTATGGAGCTCAAGGATGCTCCTCTT
>ERZ651768.2309-NODE-2309-length-13317-cov-2.858006_pt1 | contig 13317 bp, 10 predicted proteins | sample MGYA00514754_ERZ651768 | MGnify/ENA metagenome assembly ERZ651768 | reverse complement strand
GACGATGAATTCAGGACAAACGTTGAACCACTGATCGACGGTAAACTACAGGTACGCGGTTCCGAGCGATATGGCTCACCGGTATTCTGTGATTCGGACCTCCAGGGAAGCCTGTTTTTTACCGACGAACGCGTAAACAAGGTGGTCACCATGACCACCGACAGGGGCGACGTTACCGCGGCCTGGGGAGAGACCGGGGACGGCCCCGGAGCACTCAACGCCCCATCAGGTATTTCCTATCTCAAAGATGACACATTGTGGGTCGTGAGTTCAAGATCAGCACGGGTACAGCAATTCACCCGCTCAGGTGAATACATCTGCGGATTTGGTGAAAACGGTTCTGAACCGGGGCAAATGTCATTCCCCTGGGGTGTGGCCGTCGACCCGATCGACGGATCAATCGTCGTAGCTGACTGGCGAAACGACAGGGTGCAGAGATTCTCTCCGGAGGGTGAACTACTGCAGGTACTGGATGAACTCGGAAGGGATGCCGGCAGGCTGAACAGGCCGAGCGACGTGGCCGTCGATGCCCACGGGGATCTCTATGTCTGTGACCGCGGGAACGATCGGCTGGTCCAGTTCAACAGGGCCGGACTGTTCATAGAAGCGATGCGCGGCGATGCCGTCATGACTGAGCGCGGGGCCGACAGACTGATGGCTAACCCGGCCATGCTCCGCTGGCGTGACCATATTGTCGACCTCGGCCGGGAGAAGCTTTTCTGGAAGCCCACAGCCGTGAAGGTAGACGACGAGTTCAGGGTGCACGTGATCGACTCGGGACGATTCAGGATGCAGATCTACCGCAAGACGTTCAGGGAACTGGGTGACGATCAGATCGACCCACCGGAAACTTATGCTGACCCAAAGATCAACTGACAGGTATTATCCGGCAGGCTTCAGTGTCGGATCTCGGCACAGGATGGATTTGGCGATTTTGAAATCAAAGAAATTGACACGAACGGGTATCTGGTCGGGGTCGTAGAAGTGCCGGTGGCCTCCCATGCGTAAACACCCAGAACAGGCGCTTGCGACTTTGTACAGAGCTGCGCGGGATCGTGGTGTGAATTTCTCAGAAGAATTCGTGCCTCGATACGGGGAATTCGACACCGGCAACTTAACGCTCAGGTATACAGAATGGGGCGATCCTGCACTGCCCACCGTGTTGCTGTTACACGGGTTTGCACAAACAGCTCATACCTGGGATCTGGTTGTGCTCGGACTCGCAGATAGTTTCCATCTTATATGTCTTGATCAGCGGGGACACGGAGAGAGCGATTGGGCGGGTGATGGAGACTATTCTCTACAGGCACAACAAAATGATCTCTTTGCATTCATAGAATGTCTGGATGTAAAAGGACTCAATTTAATTGGATTGTCCATGGGCGGACGAAACGCCTACGTGTTTGCCTCTTAAAACGGTAGCGTCACGTCAGCAGAACTGCTTAGAGCTACTACGCCTGGAGGGCCGCTCCATTGCAATTCATAACCGCCTACAAGTACATCATGGGCGTTGTCAGGAGTCACACCATTTGCAGCCTGTGATAGTGTCGAACAGTAGATGCTGGCTCGTTCGATTAATTTGTCAAACATTTCTCTGCAAAACCCTGTCGGCTGAGATACTCGATCATCAAGCGTTTTTAGATAATCAGCCTGAAGTAATTTGACTGCATTAGCGGCAAAAAAACATTAACGTCATGCCCATCTGATGTCGCCTGTGTCGCGCAGGCAAGCGCAACTAAAGACTTCATCGGATCAATGTCTGGATCAGTCGATATCATTACAAAAAATGTTTTACTCAAAATTTATCTCCCAAGTAACAGAAATCAGCTTTGCGGGGGAGAGTATGCCTGACTTATCGACGATAAGCGATATTCAATTTATTATGAGGGCGCAAGTAATCGTTAGATAGTTGCAATCATGCTTTTGCTTTCTCCTATCATGTGGCACACATACCTTTTTGGATTACGGTGTTATGAGATTGGCAAATAAGCATCAACAAAAGACCCCTCGTTTCCAAGGGGTCTTTCGCTTCTAAGTTTCCTGTGCCGTTTTTAAGATTCTTTAGCAAGTAGGCTTTGAATACCGATTCCAGCTGTGGCCAGTGTAAAGATTATCCAGCCAAAGAAATCCGCGTCTTCAGCAGCCCCCCCGTCCACTCCTGCGACCACGAACCCCAATCCGAGGATACTATCTAACGCTACAAGTGCTAAAAGTATTTTAACTAGCGTCGTTCCCACATTTTTTCTAATGGCAACTATCGCAATAATCAACAAACCCACATCAAGAAAAATGTCACCGATTGTTGAGATCCCATCCCCAACTTGGTTGAGGGTAACGTTAATCCCAACTTCCACTTCTTTACCCAGTCCTAGCCATAGGCCCATACCAGCAATAGTGAGTGCCACTCCTGGCAGAAGGAGCAATCTCGTATAGTTCATTACAGAGCCATTTGGGTCGATTTCCCTAGAGAATGAAATCCATCCGAAAATGAGCAGCAACATTGACATTCCTATAAGGGAGAAAACGACCCGTGCTAAGTCGTAATTGCCCATCATTTTCTGGGCGTGTTCAGGTTGTTCCCCGGTAGGGAAAAGCCCCGTTCCGAATCCGAATGCCATCATCAGGATCATTACTTCCAGTGGGCCAATAATGAGGCTCCAAGCCGTACTTTTTTGCAGTTGCATTTGCTCCATTCCCTTTCAGGTCGTGAACTTCAGTTGTTGTCCCGATGTTGGGATTCGAGAGGGAGTTTATCAGCCTGCTAAAAATTATCTCAGGTCTATTTCTACTCGGGTAAGACGGTAAAAGCGGTGGGAAGCTAAAGGGCTTTTGCGCTTAATCCAAATTTGGGTTGCCTGTTGGTGTGCAATCCATCCTTTCGAATAAGGTGGGGTTTTTCATCCTTGAGTTCTCCGTTGGTGGTTAAAACGGGAGAGATTCATTTCGCGGTAACAATGTTTTCACGTGTAGACTAAACGCACCCCTTGTTTCGGTGATTTTGATCGGGTCTTGCGGGGAGATTTCGGCTCGCAAACTCGTGAATTTGCAAGTATTCGAAAACGGTTTAATTCATTTCTGTAAGGATTGAAAAAGATAATGTGCGGCATCGCTGGGATTATGTATAAGCAAAGCCGAGACAATGGACTCGCACCCATCGGTGAAGAGCTGGTCAAGATGCTGGAAACGATGGTGCATAGGGGTCACGATTCAGCTGGAGTGACTGTCTCCGGTGAATCTATCGATGCTGACCTGCTGATCCGTATCTGGGCCGACGAATCGGCACCGGCGACTGAGATCATCGAGCGGGCCAAAGAGGCCGTAGTAAACAACGGTGGCGTAATCGTCACCGCTGACTCTCGTGATTCATATCTGCGGGTGACGGCGAATTATCAAGGCGACGTACCCCGGCTTGCGAAGGCTCTGCTGGAGACACCGGGGGTTGTGTTGCACAGCATTGGTGAGGGATCCGAGGTCATTAAGGATGTTGGCACCCCTGTTGTGATGGACGGGCGTCACAGGATTAGCGAGATATCTGGGACTCACGGTGTCGGGCATGTGCGTATGGCTACTGAGAGCAAGATCGACATCAGCCACGCTCACCCCTTCTGGGCGTATCCGTTTACCGACATCACGGTGGTTCACAATGGTCAATTGACGAACTATCACGGGATGAAGCGTGAGTATGAAAGTCGTGGTCATCATTTTCAAACGCAAAACGACTCTGAGTTGATTGCCGTTTACCTGGCGGACAAGCTGGCAGAAGGTGCGGCTTTGAACGAAGCACTGACGCATTCGTTGGATGATCTGGACGGGACGTTTACTTACCTGGTCTCGACTAGTGATGGCATGGGCTATGCCAAGGATCGTTGGGCAGCGAAGCCGTTGGTGCTGATGGAGACCGATTCGGTCGTGGCGCTTGCTTCCGAGGAAGTTGCACTTCGTAGTGTGTTTACCGATGAGTTGGATCGCACGGAACCGCAGGAGCACGAGGTGATGACGTGGTCAGTCTAGACGCGTCTGAGTTCACGACTCGGGAGTTGAACAAGCGAATCAAGGAGATTGTGGATGACGCCGGAAGCGATATTGTTATATCCAGTCCATCGGCGCGCCACAACCTTGTAGTTGGTATTCAAAAAGAGTGCAAGATCGCTATCGAAGGGAGCGTTGGTTATTACGCTGCCTCGCAGCTTGATGGCCCCGAGATTTCGATAAAAGGCAATGCCGGGTGGGCGCTTGGTGAGAACTTGATGAGCGGAAAAATCGCACTCAGCAGGAACGCTGGAGCGTCGGTTGGTGCGAGCATGCGCGGCGGTGAGGTGTTCATTGGTGGTAATGCGGGAGCACGTGCTGGAATAAGCATGAAAGGCGGCACTCTACTTGTTGCCGGCGATTCGGGATTCCTGACGGGATTCATGATGCAAAAGGGCAGGATTATCGTCTGTGGCGACATTGGTGACGCAGCAGGCGACTCGATGTACGAGGGAACGATATACGTTGGGGGTGATGTTGGCACACTTGGCGCTGATGCAAAGTTCGATGAGCCAACCGAGGACGAGTTGATTGAACTATGGGCTGAGCTTGAGGCGCATGGAATCAACAAGCGCCCTAAATTTCGCAAGATTGTTTCGCAGAAAAAGCTCTATCATTACGACACGTTGGAACGGCTCGAGCGGACACTGATCTAACAGCTCAGGGCATTTGGGGATTTATACAAAATGGTAATGGGCAACAATCAGATCTGGGCATCATGGACGGTGGACGATATCCATTCCAAGGCTGACCTCGGTCGATACCGAATTAGGGGCATAAGCACGCACCAGCGTGTGACTCATTTCGATGACCTAACTTTTCTTTCCACAGGCCTGACTCGATTTCCCCTGGAGGGTTACAAGGAACAGTGCAATACCCGGGTGGAACTTGGTGGATTGAACGCCACGAATCCGCTTGTTCTGGACACGCCTATTTACATTACCGGGATGAGTTGGGGAGCGTTGTCAGCGAACGCAAAGACTGCGCTGGGTAAAGCTGCGAGCATGGTGGGAACTGCCAGCTGCACTGGTGATGGCGGAATGTTGCCGGCTGAACGGGAGGCGTCTGACAAGCTGATCTACCAGGTTCTCCCAAGTCGATATGGATTGAATCCCAATCATATGGCTACCGCAGAGGCGATCGAGATTGTCGTTGGGCAGGGTGCAAAGCCAGGTACAGGTGGAATGTTGATGGGTGTGAAGGTATTGGATGAGGTCGCTGAGTCGAGAGATTTGCCACCGGGAATTGACCAGCGAAGCCCGGCCAGACATCCTGATTGGCTTGGCCCGGACGATCTGGCGATTAAGATCGAACAACTTCGCGAAGCAACCGATTGGGCAGTGCCAATTCATGTGAAGTTGGGAGCGTGCAGAGTTGCCGACGATGTGAAGCTGGCAGCCAAGGCCGGAGCCGATGCGATCGTGATCGATAGCATGGTGGCCGGAACCGGCGCATCTGCTGAGATTCTGCTCGATCACAGCGGTATCCCGACGGTCCCAGCGATCGTTTTGGCCCGGGAGGCGCTAAGGGAAATCGGGTTGTACAGAAAAGTTAGCCTTATTGCATCGGGTGGAATCCGAAATGGGGCCGACGTGGCGAAAGCACTTGCACTTGGGGCAGATGCTTGTGCGATCGGAGTTGCGGCGCTCATTGCACTCAATTGCAATCGTGATATTCCGGAATCAAATTTCGAAGAAGAGATCGGTATGCCTGCCGGTTCTTGTAACAGGTGCCACACGGGTAGGTGCCCAGTCGGAATCGCGACGCAGGATCCGGAACTGGTCAAGCGACTCGACCCTGATGAAGGTGCTGATCGGGTCGCGAATTTCCTTAACTCGATGACGATGGAATTAGCGCTTCTGACTCGCTCACTGGGTAAAGGTGACGTCAGAAGCCTGGAACCAGAAGACCTCGCAGCACTCACGATCGAGGCATCAGCAATGGCCCAGGTGCCGCTCGTGGGCACGAACAAAGTGTTCGGTATGTAGACAATTACGGATCGGCTGATATTGGACAAGCCGGCGATTGAATTCGGCTGTTAGAGCCTGAGGAGAATTCCATTGAACACAAAACAAGACGTGCAAAGTAAGTTGAATGATGATCGCATCGAGTACCTGCTCGCACAGTTTGTGGACATCAACGGCTCACCTAAAGTGAAAATGGTCCCGGTCGACTCATTCGATGATATCGTCGACGAAGGCGCCGGTTTTGCGGGAGCTGCCCTCGAGGGCATGGGCCAGGGTCCGCACTCTCACGACATGATGGCCAGACCGGATATGGATTCCTACACACCTCTTCCATGGCGAGATGGTGTGGCACGGTTCGCCTGTGATTTATTTGTTGATGACGAGCCTCATATGTACTGCCCTCGGCAGAATATGAAGCGTGTTTTGTCCGATGTTAACGCTGCCGGATACTCGTTTCAGGTTGGTATCGAGCCTGAGCATTTCCTGGTCACTCGAACCGATGATGGAATTCGAGTATGGGATCCCAGCAATGTCGACTCTCTCGCAAAGCCCTGTTACGACTTCAAAGGCATCGCAAACGTCATGGACTACTTGCAGGACATGATGGATGCGATGGGGAAACTTGGTTGGGGCGTATACCAGGCAGATCATGAGGATGCCAATGGTCAGTACGAGATCAATTTTGTCTATGCGGATGCGCTGGTTACCGCGGACCGTTATACGTTCTTCAAGATGATGACGAGCCAGTTCGCCCAGAAGTACGGCGCGATCGCTACTCATATGGCGAAGCCTTTCACTGACCGGACCGGTAATGGCGGACATATCCACTATCACCTTGCTGACGCCGAGACAGGCAAAAATCTATTTGTTGACGAAAACGACCCGAGAGGACTTGGAACTTCAGAGCTGGGGTACCATTTCATCGGTGGAATTCTGGAACATGCGTCCGCGCTGGCGGCCGTGATGTCACCGACCGTGAATTGTTATAAACGGCTTCAGGTCGGCGAGGGACTGAGGAGTTCTGCATCCGGATTTAACTGGACACCGGCGTTCATCTCATATGGCGATAACAATCGCACGCAGATGATCCGCACAGCAGGTCCCGGAAATTTAGAGGATCGCACGATTTCCGCGGCATGTAACCCCTACCTAGCATTCGCCGCGTACGTTGCGGCGGGTATGGACGGTATCGCACGTAAGCTCGATCCCGGTGAACCGAACACAGGAAATCTTTACGAACTGGGGCTTCAGGAGATCGGTCGGCGTGGCATTCAATTGTTGCCGCAGACCCTCCATGAGGCACTCGGTGAGCTACGTAAGGATGAGGTTGTTAAGGATGGATTGGGAGTGATTTACGACGAGTTCGTTGAACTTAAGGAAGCTGAGTGGGCGGAGTATCACGCCCAGGTGTCGCAGTGGGAGATCGACCGGTACCTGACCCTGTTTTAATCGCTGGCAACGACCGAGCGGATCGGCAACTATCTATCGATGGCATTTCTTCTCAACTGTCCAAATTGCGGTAAGCGCAACGTGTACGATTTCCGGTTCGGCGGTGAGGTGATGACGCGGACCGGGCCGGATGCTTCGATCGAGGATTTGACTTCGTATTTGTATTTTCGTGAGAACGCCGACGGGTCCCAGCGTGAGTGGTGGAATCACACTCTGGGTTGTCGCAAGTGGTTTATTGCCGTTCGTAACACCCACACTAACGAAGTGATCGAAACCAGTTGGCCACCAGAAGTGGAAGATCCGCGACACAGAGATGAGTCTGGCGATGGCGAATAAAGGTGTCGGCAGGAGGCTTGTTCTGTCGGAGCACGAGATTATCGATCGGGACTCCGTGGTCGAGTTCGAATTCGACGGTAAGAAAGTTTCAGCCTACGAAGGCGACACTATCGGTTCCGCAGTAACGGCTGTCGGCGTAGACATTCTGAGTCGGAGCTTTAAATACCACCGGCCACGGGGTCTGCTCTGCGCCACGGGGAATTGCCCGAACTGCCTGATGACGGTTGATGGGATTCCTAATGTCCGGGGTTGCACAGTGCAAGTTTGTGCCGGGATGAAGGTGAATCGTCAGAATGCCTGGCCATCAGCGGATCACGATTTTCTCTCACTACTGGATCGGATGGATCGATTCCTGCCGGTCGGCTTCTACTACAAAGTGTTTCATAGGCCGAAGATGCTGTGGGAGTTTATGCGCCCGATCGTGCGTCGCATCGCAGGCCTCGGCAAAGTGGATGTTAAAAGTGATGGTGGCCCGACATATTCCCATGGCAACGCACAGACGGACCTGGCGGTTGTGGGCGGTGGACCTGCCGGAATGATTGCTGCTCTAACTGCAGCTGATGCAGGCGTGGATGTGACGCTGATTGATCGATTTCCAACGCTTGGCGGGCATCTTGTTTACGACACGACTCGATATGTAAATATCGATGGGATCGAAGACGGTACGGGGCAGGAGATAGCTGCTTCCTTGAGGGAGCGAGTCCTGTCGCACGACGGCATACGTGTGATGAGTGGTGCTACTGCATTTGGCAGTTACCAGGACAACTTGATCGCAGTTCAGCAGGGTTACAAGGCAATTCAGCTTCGTGCAGATCGAGTGGTGATGGCGAATGGGTCGTATGAGGTTCCATTTTCGTTTGAAAACAACGATCGTCCGGGGGTGATGTTGGCTACAGGGGCTATGTTGATGGCGAAGTTGTACGGGATTCCCGTAGGAAAACGAGCGGTGGTGATGACGATCGACGACATTGGGTACGCCACGACGTTGAGTCTTCTAGAAATTGGCGTTGAGGTCGTGGCGGTGGTCGATAGCAGGGATGAACCGGTTTCGAGCGAAGCTGCGGACGCAGTTCGCAATGCCGGCGTTGAAGTGCTGATCGGACACCGTGTTTTATCGGCAAGTGGGGCGAAGCGTGTGTCACGAATAAAGGTGGCAGCACTCGATTCCTCAGAACGGGTTTTGCGGTGTGATCTTGTGTGTATGGCCGGGGTTCGCCAACCAGATACAGGCTTGCTTTTGCAGCAGCCGGGTGCGGTCGTCGAATATGACGAAGAGCTGCATGAATCTGTACCGGTGAACCTGCCCGACGACGTTTATGTTGCGGGCGAGATTAGCGGGTTTCATGATCTCAGTATTGTCATCGCCCAGGGAGTTGCCAGCGGGCGGCGAGCAGCAGGTCATTCGGATGCTACTGCGGTTGCGCGTCTAAAAGATCTTGAACAGGAATATCGGAGCGAAAAAAAACGTCCGATTACACCTCCCATATCCGACACCAAGAAAGAGTTCATCTGCTTTTGCGAGGATGTGTCGACCAAGGATATTGGCGTTGCCATCCGTGAAGGGTTTGGCGACATCCAAACCTTGAAACGTTATACGACGGCGACGATGGGCCCGTGCCAGGGGAAGATGTGCCACAAGGCGTTTGTCGAGGCGACCGCGTTACGTACTGGGGTGTCGATCCTTGCGACCGGAGCGACGACAGCACGACCTCCTGCACAGGGAGTGCCACTTGGAGCGTTGGCTGGTCCGGGTCATATGCCGATGAAGCGGACTCCACTCGATATGCTGCATCGCGTGGCAGGTGCCCGAATGGTGGAACTGGGACCGTGGTGGAGGGCGCATAACTACGGATCACCGCAGGATGAAGCGCGGGCTGTTCGAGAGTCCGTTGGGATCATTGACGTCAGTACCCTTGGAAAGTTGGAGGTTCGCGGATCGGATGCCGGAGCGTTGTTGGACCGGGTGTATACGCATCGGTTTTCTAATTTGCGCGATGGTCGAATTCGGTACGGTTTACTATGCGGGGAGAACGGCGTGATTATGGATGACGGTACAGTGACCCGGCTCGCCTATGATCAATTTTTTGTGACCACAACAACTGGCAACGTGGATGTAATAGAGGACTGGTTCAACTGGTGGTTAGCGGGGACGGGCATGGAGGTGTTTGTCACAAATGTGACCTCTTCGTATGCAGCTATCAATGTTGCGGGGCCAAGAGCAAGAGAGACGCTGGCGAAGATCACGGACGTCGATCTTTCGGCCGATTCTTTCGGTTACATGCGCTCGAAACAGGGTGTCGTCGCTGGCGTGAAGTGCCTTTTCTTACGTATCGGTTTTGTTGGTGAGACGGGATGGGAGCTTCACTTCCCTTCTGAGTACGCGGAGCATCTGTGGAAGGCGCTGATGGAAGCCGGTGCTGAGTACGGAATAGCACCGTTCGGCTTGGAGGCGCAGAGGATTTTGAGATTGGAGAAGGGGCACATTATCGTCGGCCAGGATACTGATGCTGCTACCGATCCCCTCGACGCGGGTATGCGTTGGGCAGTGCGTTTCGACAAGCGAGACTTCATAGGTCGCGGCGGCCTCGTTGCAAACACCGATCGAGAATCAGAAGAGAAGCTTGTTGGGTTTGTGATGCGAGATGGATTCGTTCCTGAAGATGGTCAGCCGATCGTAGCGAACGGTGAGCCGATTGGACGAGTGACGAGCTCGCGCATGAGCCCGACTCTGGGCAAGGGATTCGGCCTTGGTTGGGTGCCTGAAAAGCTGGCGCATGAAGGGACAGATATTTTGATCCGGAGCGGCAACAGGGACTGGCCGGCGGTTGTTGCAACCGAGCCCGTATACGATCCGGCAGGCAAAAGGTTGCGGGGGTAATTATTTGACGAATTCAAGCTCTCTCTACCGGTTGAGTCCGTTGCATTCGCATCACATGGACTTGGGGGCAGTTGTCGCCGATGTCGCAGGGTGGCAACTGGTTCAGCACTATGGCAGTGTTGAGGATGAGGTGCGGGCAGTCGGAGAGTCGGCTGGTATTTGCGATATCACCGGTCGATCGGCGGCTCGGGTGAAATCGTTCGATATAGATCGTGTATTCGGGACTCTGACACCAGAGATTGGTTCCGTGGCCGAAGATGGCGATCGTATTATTGCAAGATTGACAGACGAAGAGGCGCTGGTGCTCGGACCGCCCATGGCCAATGGCGAATGGAACGGCGGAGTAGAACAAAGTGGCGAGCCGACCAGGTACGTTACCGACGTGACCTCGGGATTGACTGGTCTCAAAATAGCGGGGCCACGTGCACGTGAAGTGATCGGGTCGTTGACCGATGTCAATGTGGGCGAAAGCTCAATGCAGGACCGCTCATGTTCGCAGGTCGGATTCGCCCAGATCCACGGGATATTGATTCGACTTAACCTGGGCACGGCGCCAGCCTATGAGCTTTATGTGGCTAGAGAGTTCGGCGTCTACGTGTGGGAGGTCGTGATCGATTCGCTGGGTCATGGAGGCGTAGTGCCGTTCGGTAACGAAACGCTGGTGCAACTGGGGCATAAGCATTAGCCATGCAGTTATTTACCGAAAACACGATGTGGCGACGTTATCCGTTGCAAGACCGGTACGACGTTGTGATTATAGGCGCCGGAGTACATGGTCTTTCGACGGCGTATTACCTTGCAAAGCAGGGTATCACTAACGTTGCTGTGATCGACAAGGGCTATGTCGGCGGTGGTGCAAGCGGTCGGAACACGGCGATCATTCGCGCTAACTATTTGACGAAGCAAGGGATTCCATTTTTCAGGGAGAGTTTGCGCCTTTACCAGGACCTTGCGAAGGAACTCAATTTCAACTTATTGTTCGACCAATCGGGACGACTCGACCTCGGGCACACTGATTCTGCGGTCTACGGTTTGCGTATGCGTACGGGCGTCAACCGCTTGCTCGGCGTCGATAGCCAGATGATTGGCCCATCGGAGATCAAGAAGCTTGTTTCGGCGATCGACCTCCGTGAAAACAAACCGCTGCCTATTCTTGCCGCGTTATACCAATCGACCGCCGGCGTTGTGAGGCACGATGCGGTTGTCTGGGGGTACGGTCGAGGCGCTGATCGTCTTGGAGTGGAGATTCATCCATTTACGGAGGTTACGGGAATCGTTAGAGAAAACGGCCAGGTTGTTGGTGTGGACGTGGGTGAGCAAAGAGTCGGAGCAGATATTGTGATGAGTGCGACGGCAGGGTGGAGCTCGAATATAGCACGTATGGTCGATCTCACTCTTCCGTTAGTTACACATCCGCTGCAGGCATTCGTGACAGAGCCATTGAAGCCGTTCATCAAACGATCTGTTTCGTCGGCAAACTTGCATGTTTATGTTTATCAGACCGATCGGGGTGAAGTTGTGGTTGGAGGTGGTGTGGATCCGTACTCGAGCTACAGCCAGCGTTCGACTCTGCAAACTCTGGAGCACCTGGCTGCGAATACCCTTGAGCTGTTCCCATTCTTGCGAGGCGTGAACGTTATGCGCCAGTGGGCAGGTCTTTGCGATATGAGTCCGGACTATGCTCCGATCATGGGTAAGGTCGATGGATTGCCTGGTTTCTTGTTGTCGTGTGGATGGGGTACTTGGGGCTTCAAGGCCGGACCGATCGGCGGATTTACGATGGCCGAACTGATTGCGACAGGAAAGACTCCTGATCTGATAGAACCGTTCAACCTTCGGCGGTTTGCTAGCGGGAAACTGGTGAACGAGCGAGCGGCAGCCCCCGCAGCGGCTGTCCACTAACTTAACTCGGATAATTCGAACCCACGACCTGCGGATTAAAAGTTGTACGTCAACCGTCCGTTAGGTGTCGTATGGAGTCGTTTCGTATTCAATAGTTGCCGTAGCGGGCTGCCGGATACCGGAGGATATTACACCATCCGGCAGTGAACTGGCAGTTCGTGTCTCACCAGTTGTCGATTAGGCAACCGAAGGTATGAGTTTCGCATTTACGGTCTGTGCATATTTCATAAAACCCTCACTTCATTAGCGTTCAAACCTCTCAACTGAGACTTAACATCCTTAATGTCCTGTGCATGCATGACGAGTTTTCTCTACGTCGTCGTTACTCCTTGAACGGTATGTACAGACAACAGTTTGTGCCAGGTTGGACACTTCTGGTAGTCATTCTTCTACTGCTCTGACCTGGCGCTCTCTTTTAAAGTCTGGGTATATCTCATAAAGTTCTCACGTCATGAGCGATTATATCTCCCCACTTGTGACCTAATATTTTCACCGTTCTGTGCATATACCGGCACGTCGTGGTTTGGATCGACATCATAATGTGAATCAGGAGTTCGGTGACTGAATTATGACTGCATTCGAAGAACTTACCGATTAACATATTTTTCATAACGCTATGAACTCGACCATGGCTCGTTCCATTCAGTTCAGACTCTATTGATCGTGATAGGACCACCGGCTTTGAGTACATAGCTATCATTAGCAGCCCGACCAGAACCAGATCGTTGAAATACGTCAACGGGATAGACCGGTGAC
>ERZ651768.2308-NODE-2308-length-13321-cov-2.990109_pt1 | contig 13321 bp, 13 predicted proteins | sample MGYA00514754_ERZ651768 | MGnify/ENA metagenome assembly ERZ651768 | reverse complement strand
TACCCGCCCAAGAGCATCTGTAAAAATGCATAGCGACATGTGGGCCGGAGAGCCAGCCAACGCAATAATGGTGTTTTTACCTATTTATGGAGAACATGGTAAAATTGGAATAAAGTGGATTGAACCTCTCACCTTCCCTGTATCCCTTATGCGACCCTTAGATGACTATGATGAAGGCCTGAACCTTATTGAGAATGGGATCGAATATGATGCCGGATTTAACCCTGGAGATTTGGTCCTTGTAGATCCGTTCTTATTGCACGCGACGCAAAAAAATGCCTGTGGAATGAGGCTTTCATTGGAATTCCGTTTTATTGCCTCCGAAAACCTAATAAGCGACAAACACGCACCTGGCACGCGCCACCAAAATTATTTATCATACCCGGAGTGGTCAGATATTGGCCAAAGGCGAATTTTAGTCTCTGAAGAACCACTCTCGCCTTTTCTTGGTGAATACGGTCCGACTAAGAACGACTATGCGGCTGAATTCAAGATTGTCGACGTAGATGAATCCTTATAGCGATCAAGCTTCACTCCACTCCATCTCTTTAACTGATTTAACCAAAATGTCCGGACTGCCCATGACAATTGTGTCTGCTGTAGTCCAGTGTGACGATTTAGCTGGTTTGCGCTATCTACCATTGAACGAAGCCGAAACGACTGAGATCGGACAACGTTTAAAAAATATACTCAAAGATAACACGATAGAAAGAGTAGGTGCAGATGCTCAACACCGTTGGCAGTTAGGTTGGCAAGAAATTTTGGAGCGCGTCCGGTTAGGTGGCATAAGCGAGAATACCCTTCTCCCACAATACTTCAAACATGATATTCTTCGTTTATACGGTGGATATATTAGAGCGACGACACTTGACTTTGAAAAACGCATTTTTCGCCTCCTTAAGGCAATTTTATTCTTTAACTATTTTACAAATATTTCCCATGTTATCGAATTTGGTTGTGGCACCGGTGCAAATCTACTGCAGCTCCATAAGATGTTTCCAGAAATGAAACTTACAGGGTGTGATTGGGTTCAACCATCACTAGAGCTGATCGGCCAAATTAATCAAGAAACAGGTTCTAATATTCAACCCATCAATTTCAACATGTTCACGTTGGATGGTAATGAAAATATAAATATTACAAATTCCACAGCAGTTGTGACATTTGCTGCAATGGAACAACTGGGAGACAAATTTGGCCCATTTTTAGACATGTTAATCTCCAATCGACCGGCAGTTTGCATCCACGTTGAACCAATAATTGAATTTTATGATACTACCCTTAAATTTGATCTAGATGCAGTGAATTATCACCATAAACGCAATTATTTATCAGGTTTTCTTAATAAATTGCATGACTATGAAAAAGTTGGTGACATTGAAATAATACAATCTCATCGGAGTGGTTTCGGCTCAACGTTTCATGAACCGTATTCAATTATCGTTTGGCGACCGTTATAGGACCCCAATTTTAACGACAATCTAACCCTTCCCCAAATGAGCCTTCAATTTACCCAATGCCGCATCGAGCAGAGCGTCATCCTTACAATAACAAAATCGGATAAAATTATTAATCTCATCGCCCTGATAAAAGGCACTAAACGGAACGGCTGAAACTCCGGCTTCCCTTGTAAGATGGGTGCAAAATTGCACATCATCCCCTTTGAACCCAAGGGGTTGATAATCTGCAGCAAGAAAATAAGTTCCCTCGCTTTCCATCACGTCGAAGCCAATCTCTGAGAGCCCGTCAGCAAGCCGGTTACGTTTCAGTACCATGTTAGCACTAATAGATCTAAAATAACTCTCATCTTTATTGAGGCCATACGCCACCGCCTTTTGAAGGTTCGGCGGCGTGGCGAAGGTTAGAAACTGGTGTGCTTTTGCTGCAGCAGCCAAAATATTAGGAGAGGCTACAGAATATCCAACCTTCCAGCCCGTCATAGAAAATGTTTTACCCGCGGAGCTAATCCGAACGCACCGATCTCGCATACCGGGAAGGGTCATTAGAGGAACATGCTTCCGTTTGTCATAGACCAGGTGCTCGTACACCTCATCACAAATTGCGTAGGCGTCGTATCTTTTTAAGAGCTCAGCGATGAAGGTTAATTCATCCAAGCTAAAAACCTTTGCTGAAGGATTCATGGGCGAGTTGATAACAAGCAATTTGGTTTTTTTTGAAAAGGCCGCTTCAATATCATCGTAAGGCAATGCCCAATTAGGTGGTTCTACCTTGACCATTCTCGGAATTCCACCCGCTCGTCTCAAAATCGGCAAATAGCAATCATATAACGGTTCTATCATCACCGCCTCATCTCCGGGTTCGATCAGTCCAAAAATACATGCCGCCAAAGCCTCTGTTGCGCCAGAGGTAACCATCGTTTCAGTCTTCCAATTTATACCAAGGTCGTAAAAGTAGTTGTTATGATTGGCTGTTGATTTCCTTAAATCGGGAATACCCATCATAGGCGGATATTGATTAGGACCTTCTTTTGATGCGTCTGCTGCCACCTGTCTTATATCCTCAGGACCATCGGTGTCAGGAAATCCCTGTCCAAGATTAATGGCATTATTCTCAACTGCCATTGCAGACATGACTGTGAAGATGTTGGTCCCATAACCCGACAGAACAGAATTATGTGGTTTCAAAGCTTAAGCCATTCGAGACAAATTAATTTTTCTGTATGCTAATTATATATTCGTTTTTGTTATTGAGAAACATAGCGTACCTTGTGGTGAATCATAAGAAAGCATGATTACTGATGGTCAAATAGTTAGACCCAGAATTCGATGGCATGTGTAAATAGCTGTGATGGCTAATAACTGTGCTTTAATCTTAATGCAAAGAATTATAGTTAGGTAACAAAAAAAAACTAAAAGCACCCATGCGTATTAGTACCGTATTCTGTTAAATTTGAGATTTATTTTTAGGCATTTGCCCAATTAATATACAAAAAAATATCTTCAACGATCTAAAAATTAGCAATTAAATTTGTAACCAATTGAAAACTAAAAATAAATTCGAATTTTAGTATTTGGCACGGGTTATGCGTTGTAATTCATAACGGTAGGCACTAATTGTGAAGCAATGGTGCCAGTGTGGAAATCTAAAGCAAAAAAAGAAAACCATCCGTTTCATGTGGAAAAAACAAAATGAAAAAAATTGAAGCCATAATTAAACCCTTCAAACTTGATGAAATAAAAGAAGCCCTCCAAGATATAGGGCTACAAGGCATCACTGTTGTTGAAGCAAAGGGCTTTGGCAGACAGAAAGGCCACACGGAACTCTATCGAGGCGCAGAATACGTGGTTGATTTTTTGCCTAAAGTAAAAATCGAACTTGTTATTGAAGACACCAAGCTAGATGCAGCCATTGAAGCTATTCAAGCGGCTGCTTACACCGGGCGTATTGGCGACGGTAAAATTTTTATTTACAACATTGAAGAAGTTATCAGGATACGTACCGGAGAACGCGGCCCGGAAGCCATTTAGTAAAATTAAACCCGAATAATAATTACAATCTGTAATATTCAGTCGAAAAGAAAGGAACAGTATTATGTCGCTGAGTTGCAAAACACCAGATGACGTTGCCGATGCGGTGAAAGCAAATGATATCCGCCACATTGACCTGCGATTCACCGATCCTCGCGGAAAATGGCAACATCTTACGCAGGTACCGGATACTATTAATGAAGAAGCTTATGTGGATGGAATATTTTTTGACGGGTCTTCAATCGCCGGTTGGAAGGCAATTAACGAGTCAGATATGGCACTTATTCCCGATCCCACAACAGCGGTCTTGGATCCGTTTACGGCGCAACCCACCTTAATAATGTTCTGCGATGTGCACGACCCCATTACCGGTGAGCAGTATTCTCGTGATCCGCGTTCAACCGCAAAGAGGGCGGAAACGTATTTGAAAAGCACAGGCATTGGCGATACAGCTTACTTCGGTCCTGAGGCTGAATTTTTCGTGTTTGATGACGTCAAATTTAACGTTTCTATGAACAACACATTTTATGAATTAGACCACGAGGAAGGCCCATATAACTCTGGTGCCGATTTTGCGGATGGCAACATTGGCCATAGACCTCCCATTAAAGGCGGTTACTTCCCAGTACCACCGGTAGACACCATGCATGACCTCCGTTCAGAAATGGTCACTACAATGCAGGAAATGGGAGTTGAGATGGAGAAACACCATCACGAGGTTGCACCTTCTCAAAATGAATTAGGCATCAAGTTTGATACGTTAGTTCGTTGCGCCGACAATATGCAGATGTACAAATATGTCGTCCAAATGGTGGCACATATTTATGGTAAAACAGCAACCTTTATGCCTAAACCAGTCTTGGATGACAATGGCACAGGGATGCATACTCACCAATCAATTTGGAAAGACAATACCCCAACATTTGCCGGTTCAATGTACGCTGATCTATCAGAAACGGCTTTGCATTATATTGGTGGTATTATTAAACACGCCAAGGCGATTAACGCTTTCTCCAACCCAACTACAAATAGTTATAAGCGCCTGATCCCTGGCTTTGAGGCACCTGTTTTATTGGCCTATTCAGCACGCAACCGTTCAGCGTCTTGCCGCATACCATACTCAACCAGTCCAGGCGGCAAGCGTGTTGAAGTCCGTTTCCCAGATGCCACTGCGAACACGTATTTGGCATTTTCAGCTATGCTAATGGCTGGCCTTAACGGCATCCAAAACAAAATGGACCCAGGTGATGCTATGGATAAAGACTTGTATGATCTCCCTCCAGAAGAAATCGCTGATGTACCAACCGTTTGCGGGTCCCTACGGGAAGCCCTTGAAAATTTAGACGCCGATCGCGACTTTTTAAAAGCTGGGGATGTATTTACGGATGACTTGATTGATGGCTATATTGATCTCCGCACAGAGGAAGTGCAGGCCTTAGAGCATACGCCGCACCCTGTGGAATTCGCGATGTATTACTCAGCTTAAATCTAAAACTCCATGAGCTGGGTGTGGCCGTTTTTTGATAGAGACGGCTACACCCCCCTTCGTATTCGTCAAAAATATATCGAATAGCACCAACTAGATAATTTTTGATATGTTAAAATCTCTTCCAGCATTCTCAAACTGCCGCCAAGCCTGGCTTCTCTCGCACTCTGAATCCCGACAATTAACGAAGCGAGTTAACAAATTTATATACTGGGAAAGCAAAATTCTATGCTGAGCTCTATATTGATTTGAATACTGGTTCTGCGTATTACTTATTTCTTTCGTCCCGAATGCGGTTTGCCTTGAACTCTGTCTTAGGCAGTGTACCAGGTTGTAGTACTTCCACTTCGGCACGGATTTCACATTGTGTTTGAATGGCATGCTGAACAGCATCTGTAACGTTGTCGGTGTGTTCCACCCGTACGGTCATGATATCAAGATCATCTTTGTTCGTGTTAATTACGATCTCATATTCATCACCAATTTCATCAATTGACCTCACAGCCTGCTCAATTTGGATTGGATACATTTTGATACCACGGAGATTGATTAGATCGTCTGCCCGACCAGAAAACGAACCCACCGCACGCAAATGGGTCCGTCCACACGGGCATTTGGCTTTCGTATAGGTCGTATAGTCACCCACTAGAAACCGGAGTTGCGGAGAACTCTCAGAATTAAGACTAGAGCAAACCGTCAATCCCTTATGCCCTTCCTTTACAATTTCCTTGGTATTTGCATCCACTAACTCCCAAATCTGTATGTCTTCCATAAGATGGGTGCTTATCGTTCCATCCTTAGCTTCCGACGCTGGGCAAGAATATCCCCCGCAATGAGGCGAAACCTCAGTACACCCATAGAATTCGGCCATCGTTGCATCCCAAAGACCCTGCAACCGATTACGTGTATTGGTAACCCCCGTGCCGGGTTCTCCACCGACTAACATTAGCCTAACGCTACTCTCCGATGGGTCCAATCCAAGCTCCTCCATAATCCGTCCCAGATGTAAGACGTAAGAAGTCGTTCCGCATATCACAGTAGGTTTGAAACGATCTACTATACGAGCTCTCATTTCACCCGTCATTCCGCCGCCAGGAATAGTGGCAACGTTCATTTTGGCGAGTCCAAATTGCACGCCCCAGGCAAAGACGTGAGGACCATATCCTGAACAAATCAATACAGAATCGTCTGGCCTAATACCAAAAGAATGCATCGCCCTTGCATTTGCCCAAGCCCAAAGTTCCCGATCAATCTGAGAATAACGAAATACGCGGGGGACACCCGTTGATCCAGAAGATGAAAACATCATCCAGCCTCTTTTTTTCCAAAGATCTTCATCCAACGTCGAATAAGTGCCGTAGGGCGGATTTTCTGTTGCATCTGTCATCATCTCAGATTTATCAACCACGGGCCATTTAGGGAGATCTTCAACAGTCAATATATCCGTAGGTGCTAAACCAAGCCTATCGAACCTACGACGGTAAAAGGCACTATTTTCATAGAGAAAGGGTGTTACTGCCTTCAGCTTTTCATTTTGGATTGAAATGAGATAATCGCGACTTGCGCAATCCAATTCTGGAGACCAATAATCTTCAGAACCTGGTATTTCGGAATCAAGTTTGTGTTTTTCGATTGTTTCAAGCCAATTAGCACGTGTTTGTCCAGCTCGGTTATCAGACATGTTTGTCCTCTCTTGAATGTTGCGTTTGACTCATTTCGAGTAAATTGTAGAAACCGTAGTTAGAGAACACAATAATTTGAATTAGAGAAAATCACGATGGTGGAACGATCAAAACCTCCGTTTAGAGCTGACCACGTTGGTAGTTTGTTACGTCCTAAAGAAATTACTCAAGGATTCAAAAAATTTCTGAATGGCGAAATTGTGGAGGAAGAGTTTAAAGTGATACAGGATAAAGCAATCCGCGAGGTCATCAAGCTCCAAGAAGATGTTGGTCTCAAATCAATTACTGATGGCGAGTTTAGGCGGGCATCCTATTGGTCACGGTTCGTAGAAAGAGTTGATGGTTTGGAAGTCCGCGATGCTCTTTTCACGTTCCAAAATAACCAAGGACATAAGCAAAATTTCACCGCACCCCACGTTGCAGAAAAAGTAAAAAGAACCCAATCAATTTCTGGTGATGAATTCGCCTTTGTTAAGGCTCATACCTCTGAAACACCCAAAATTACTTTACCATCACCACCCTCCATGCATCTTTGGCGTCTAAATAAAGGCATTGACCCCGGTGCATATGATGGTGTGGAACCTTTCTTCGTAGATCTAGCTACAGTTTACCAAGAAGAAATTACCGCGCTTTCTGAAGACGGTGCGGCCTATATTCAATTAGACGATGTACCCTTGGCTATGTTATGTGACGCAAATATAAAAAATCAATTAGAATCAGTCGGTATGAACCCCGCTAAACTCCTGCAAAACTATATCCAACTATTTAATAGTTGCTTGGCAAAACGGCCACCGACTGTCTCAGCTGCCATCCACCTGTGTCGGGGTAATTACAAAGGTCATTTTTTGTCTTCGGGCGGTTATGAAGAAGTGGCAGAAAAAATGTTTAATGAGCTTGAAGCGGACGCGTTCTTTTTGGAATACGATACCCCGCGTTCAGGTGATTTTGAGCCCCTTCGTCATGTGCCCAAGAGTAAAACTGTTGTCATTGGTATTGTCTCAAGCAAACTCCCTGAGCTGGAAAGTATAGACCACCTATGTGCTCGTATTGACGATGCTGCCAAATATATCGACCTAGAGCAATTAGCATTAAGCCCCCAATGCGGTTTTGCAAGTACGGTTGCCGGCAATCCTGTAACCACAGAAATAGAAAAGGCCAAGTTAGCCCGCATTGTGGAAGTTGCCAAAATGGTTTGGGGCTAAAAACTTCTGTCAATGTTGTATTTTGCATACGGCTCCAACATGGATCCCCGCCAAATGAAGATGAGATGTCCATCGTCTCGGTTTGATTGCGTTGCCCTGCTTCCCGATCACAAGATTTCATTTACTTTAAGATCAAAGCGCCGACGCTGTGGTGTAGCAAATATTGTCCCATCTACTGGAAGCAAAGTATTCGGAGTTCTATATCAAATTAACGGTTCTCTTGATTGGGAAGTGTTAGATGCGGCAGAGGGGTTCCAACCATCGAACAAACGCGGTAATACGTATATAAGGACTATTCGCGAGGTGCAAAAGCAGGGGAAATTTCCGACTCATATTACTGCCTACATTTATATTGGCGTAATAGAACGCTCCCCGCCTCTACCCAACAAAGCGTATCTTAACCAAATGATTACAGGTGCCGAACAATGCCAATTGCCGTATTACTATCTGCAATCATTAAAAGAAATCTCTTATAAATAGATGATTGTCCCCATATTTGTTGTAAACTGGTAACTGGGGTTGCTCAAAGTTCTGACCTTTTGAAGTCGGATAAGCTGTCCTAACAGGTCCAAAATGCCCCAATCTGATGTACCCTTTTTACGCACTTTTTATGTTCTCAGCGGGCTCACCATAATAGGGCCTCTGGCTTTTGAAACGTTCCTGCCGGCATTAGAAGATGCGGCGATAGACTTAAACACAGAAGTAAGTACGTTGCTAATAACAATTGCAATGATGCAAGTGGGGACGGCTAGCGGGCAAATTATTTATGGACCTTTATCGGATCGTTTTGGCCGGCGCCCCGTCATCCTCGGTGGCATGTTTGTATTTATATTATCTTCATTTCTCTCATCACTCATCACCAGTCCGGAACCACTATATATACTACGTCTATTCCAAGGTCTCGCGGTCGCCTCAACAATGATAATTTTCCGATCGGCAATAAGGGATCTGTTTTCCGTAAACCAAGGTGCGAGAATGTATTCATATTTATACATTGTCCTGGCGACTATGCCTCTGGTAGGTCCTATCTCCGGCGGGTTTTTGACCGAAATATTCGGTTGGAGATCAGTCTTCATACTAATGGGATGCATAGGAAGTCTTGTTTTTCTGGTTTGCCTAATATTTTTCAGAGAAACGTTGCCCGCCAAGGATTACCAGGCCATTACACCAGACATAGTCATGGCTAGTTTTACAGAAATGCTGCGGGATAGGACATTTTTATCTTTCCTATTCTGCGGTATGGGCGCTTATGGCGGATTGTTCGCAGTTTTAGCTGGTTTGGCGCCGGTTATGATGGGGTTTATGGGAGAAACGCCGAGCATATTCGGGATCCAGTTTGCCATAGTCATGGCAGCCCATCTTGTAGCGGCACTATTTACGGGCCAACTAATCCAAACGATGGGTATCAAAAATTTGCTTTATTTGGCAACTGGAATTATCTCTATTGGAGGTCTTCTCCTGTTGGTCCTTGCGCTGGCTGATATAACGACACGCGCCTCTATTCTTGGACCAATTTCTATCTTCCTTATAGGTTTTGCGCTAACAGTAGGGCCGATGACTGCAGGCGCCATGTCAAACTTTCAACACATGGCCGGGAGAGCAGCGTCACTTCTTGGCTTTTTTCAGCAAGGAACAGGGGCTTTAGTAACACTATGGTTAGGCTCTTTTGATGCAGGGACACAGATGCCCATGGTATTAACTCTGGCCGGATGCAGTTTCTTTTCGTTTGCCTCTTTTCATCTCTTGGTGCGTCAAGCTCCTCTGAAAGACGAATAGATCATATGCGCACTCCAGAACAAAAAACTTACCTACTAATGGCGATCTTGTTGGGTGGATTGGCCATGCTTGGTCCTATATCTATCGATATATTTTTGCCAGCTGTTCCGAATATGGCAGCAGACTTGCACGTTAGCATTGGAAGCATTGAGTTAACTCTTACAGCTATTTTTGTAGGAAACGCCTTTGGTCAGATACTGTATGGACCGTTATCAGATCGGTTGGGACGTAAACCGGTCATCTTGGTAACGTTATTTCTATTCGGAGCGACCACTATCGCAATTGCTCAAGCCTCCACTTTGGAACCTATTTTACTTTGGCGTTTCGTTCAGGGCGTATTACTAGCCTCTGGTCGTATCATTGCCAACGCAGCTGCTCGTGATCAATACGAAGGCGAACGTTTAGGGAAACTAATCTCTCTAATATTTATCGTAAGTGTGTCGGCATCAGTTTTTAATCCACTACTAGGTGGGATCCTCGTGGCCAACTTTGGTTGGCAGTCGGTTTTTCTGGTTATGACTTTTTATGCGACTTGTTTGTTTTTCGCCGTTCTTTTTTATTTTAATGAAACTCTTATAAAAAAAGACAAATCCGCAGTAAATCCAATACAACTTTATAATAATTTTGTGTTTATCTCAAAAAATAAGGAGTTTTCTACGTGCATGTTATCTGGCGGGTTCGCCCTCTCTGGCTTTGTCGCATTTTTAAGTTCCTCTTCAGGCGTCGCTAATTCGGCGTTTGGATTGGAACCCCAAACCTATAGTTTCTATTTTGCCGGAGTTATTTCAGTACTTCTCGTTGTGACCTACGGTTCTAGCCACTTCGTCCATAAAATCGGGATGCACCCCCTGATCCTAACAGGTGGAATTTTACAAGCTCTGGGTGGAGCGAGCATGCTATTTTTTGCATGGATGGAAATCAAGGAACCGTGGGTTATATTTGCTCCCATGGCAGTGTTTGTCATTGGTTTTTCTTTTTTTTATCCGCTATCAACGGCAAAAGCACTTACACCTTTCAAAGCCATGACAGGCACTGCATCTTCATTTTTAGGGTTCTTCCAGAATCTAATGGGTGCTTTCGTTTCGGCAACTCTTGCTATATTTATCGATGGCACTGCCATCCCAATGGCTATTGCCATCGCTATCTGTGGCATGGCGTCCGCCTTGATTTATGTGTCAATAGGAGAGCGGTCGACCATTCAAGTCTAATTGAATCGTACACGACTTCAATAAATATTTTTATTTCCGCTCTAGCAGCGCGCCTTGAAAATGAAGGAGACAAAACTGGATCGGACGTTTTATAGCTAATCTCGCCATTAATACAGTAGTAATCAAATTACGGTTTTCTTAATTCCACAAATTCAATCAGAGTTCGGGCCCGGGATATCAGAAGGCCATGCTTCAACTACGGTTTTCAGGTAATTGTGCACCTTAATTGGATCCAACTGGACTGACCTTTTAATTTTGTCAACTTCACCCTGACTTTCAAGTGGTATTTGAAGAGAATCCATTAACCTATTGAATAAATTGAAAAATCCACTCATCAATGTTAGTTCTATGATCTCTTCCTCTGAAAATTCTTCTCTCACTTTTTCAAAAACACCATTATTTTCTTTAGCAGTATTCAGTGTAGTATGTTCTGCCCAAAGGATGGCCATCTTTTCTCGTTTAGTAAAAAGAGTCGAATCCAAATACCCATCTGTACCGATTTCAATAACCTGTTCTTCAGTAATTCCAGCCGCTTGACCAAGCGACGAATTATGCGCAAATCAATAATTGCAGGCATTTATATGACTAGTCTTGATAATAACCATTTCTTTGATCTTACTTGTAAGTAGGCTCCCCGCTCCCTCTCTTTGCATACTCGCGTTAAATGGCAACAAAAGTTTTGAAACTAGCGGAACCCGAGCCAATACTCTGTAAGAGTTTGGTACACGTCCAAGCATCGCCGTCACGGCATCAAAAAGCAGCTTTACCTCTCCTTTTACTTCATCACCATCTATCATTTTTATACGTGACATTCAGTTTGCTCCATTTTGAAAAAAATCATATTGGCCGTATTTAACTAAATTTTTAAGTGTATTTCTTGTTCAAATAATTCTAACGAGACACAAATGACTTACTAGATAATTTTTTTGAACAATACGCTACATTAATTTATTAAATCTAATTAGTTAAACTTACGGTTTGGACCACTAAATAACAATTTTTTATAAACCTTATTAAAATTGATTCTTATCAGAAAGGAACAATATAAAATGTCTCTACTTCCTATCATCCCTGATGAAGAGGCATCTCCAGATGCTAAAGTAATTTTTGACCATTCCAAGATTATGTTTGGTCGGGTGGCAAATGCTGTGCGAGTGGCCAGCCATACACCAAAAATCGCCCAGTCTTTATTCAGTTTTATTGTATCAGGCCTACGCGAAGAAATATCCAACGTCCTAAATAAGCGAACCAAATGTTTGGTTATCTTAAAAACCTCAACACTAAACGGTTGTAAATATTGAACAGGTCATAATGTAACGCTCGGTCGGGCGTTAGGATTTTCAGAAGAGATGATCGCAGCAGTCTCTGGCGATTATCAGAACTCTGAGCATTTTTCGGACTCTGAGAAAGCTGCTATGAAGTGGGCTGAGGTGATGACGGAGAAGCAATATCAAAGATCTCCAGGTAAATCTCCAGAGCATAGGGCAGCCCTAGAGCAATTAAAAAAGTACTATAACAATGAACAAATTGTTGAGATTGCTTTTACTTCAGGGTTTTTCAATTTCTGGAATCGGTTCACTGATAGCTTTGAGATTGACATTGAAGACAATCCTGTTATGGCACTTTTTAAAAAATCCACAACCATAAACCCGGACGACTATGTAGCATACATGCGAGACTGCTGGTGGAACTCAAAAATAGGTAAAAGTTGAATTCATCAGAGTGGCCTTTGGTGACGTGATGGAAACAATTTGGAACAAAATACTAGAAGTCGAAAATGGGAAGCTATCACTACGTTTTGCCTTTGAATTTTAAGTTGTTGATCTCTCACCGCAGGAACAAAATTTCTATCGAGAATAGCACGCTAAAAATTACATCAACTTAGTCCAGACTACTATTGACCATCTCAGGCGAATGGCCGCTCAGGAGAAATTGTAAACACTCCACGCAAATAAACTGTTGGTTTTACCAGATCAACGTTCTATCCACCCTGTGAAGGTTTATATATGAACGACTCCCTACCGACCGCACGAGAGACCCAAGACCATCAGCAATCATTCTCAGCGCTGCGAAATCCAAGCTTTCGTTGGTTCTTCATAGGCAATGCTCTTGCCATGATGGCCGACAATATTGAACACGTCATTAGCTACTGGGTCATCTTCCAAAAGTTTCAATCTCCCACCCTAGCCGGTTTCGCGGTCATCTCTCATTGGGCACCATTTTTATTATTCTCCATATGGTCAGGTGCGCTCGCCGATAAATATGATCCCCGGCGAGTGATTCAATGGGGCATGTATCTCTTTATGCTGGTCACTCTTGCGTGGGGGATCCTATTCCTTACTGACAGTCTAGAAGTTTGGCATGCTGTGATCTTACTGGTTATCCATGGATTTGCAGGTGTATTGTGGGGTCCCGCTGCCCAGATGATGATCCACGATATTGTCGGACGTGAGCATTTGCAGAGTGGCGTACGTCTGAT
>ERZ651768.2307-NODE-2307-length-13322-cov-3.286297_pt1 | contig 13322 bp, 12 predicted proteins | sample MGYA00514754_ERZ651768 | MGnify/ENA metagenome assembly ERZ651768 | reverse complement strand
GTAGAGAGCTGGGTGTTTACGTAACATCACGCCTGGACGCTCGAAAAAGTACTCGGCTGTCACGGCTAAAAACTCCGCTTCGTTCTTGAGTGCGTAACGGTCGATATCGGATTTTCCAGCCTCGATTTCAACCATCTTACGTCGCATCAGATCAACCCAGGGCTCGATCGCCTGCCGATCAAGTCCGACAGATGGTACGCCATCGATCACCCCATCCGTTTTGTCGACCAGATGCGCGAACTCATGGATACCCACATTGCGTTTATCGGTCGTGTTCCTAAAGCCATTGATAAGATCTGGTTTAGACAGGATCATGAGTCGATTTAGGCTTCCCGTGCCGACCATGCCTAGAGTGTTGTGATCCTTATTGTCCCCGATCTCAAACTCGCGGTTGAAGCGGGTCGGATATATCAACACCTCGTCGATTTGGTCCCACTCCCAATCAGGGAAGCCGAAGATCGGGATGATCGCGCTGGCAGCAGCCAGTACCCGAGTTGTTGTGTCGACTTCCACTCTGATGCCAGTGATCCGTTTTTCTCCTAGGAACACCTGGAGATGACGACGGAACCGCCGTCGTTGCTCTGGGTTGAGGACTCTGAAGAAGATCACGTCTTGCTGTAAGACGGTTTCCCACGCTGGTGGAAATGGTTCGCAGAGAATGGCGTGTCTGCGTCGGATCTTGCCCGTCTGCCAAAAATACATTCCGACCGCCGGGACCAGTGCTAGAACCAGCGTGGTGTCGGCGAGTTGCCAGGTGCGGGTCGCCACGAGTACAACCAGTGCTGACACAATAAGCGTCAACGCCGCCAAGACAAGTGCCCAGACGCGAGTCCGTCGTTCCCAGGCAGTGAATGTCTTGGTGGTATTAGACGGCTCGTCAGTGTCAGCAGACGATGCCAAGCGGAGATTGTTCATCGTTGAGTTGTGTGCTCCTATTTGGCCAAGACGATGAACACGCTAGTGTTCATCGTCTTACCAATATCAAGAATTCTAGTCTTTTTCTATACGGTTTCACCTGGCTGTAAACATGCTGAAGAACTTCATGTCTGAAGCACCACATGACATACTTGCTCTCCGCGAAGGAATGGTCTCGTTCGAGTGATTAATGGAGAACACGACATGCCCGATCGCTCTCAGCAGATAATTCGGGATTTGCCTGAAATAACCGCGGCTACTGACACAAGAGACTATCTGGCACACGCGGCTCGTCTCTCGAAGCAACATGAAAAGTACGAGTTAATTGTCGATGTTGACGCACATCTTCAGGAAGCGCAATTCTGGCCTGAGATTATTGAGCTGCTTGAGAATGATGTTCTCAAGCAAACGGCCAAAGCTATGCTCAAAGGTGGATCGGTTATGCCACTGAGCAATCTTGCACCGGGGCAGAACTTTCAGTCGATGGCCGGTCGGGTGCCTCACCAGAGCGGTCCACGCGAGCAGACTGAGGATCCTGAAATAGCGGGTCACAGATTTGTACAAATCGTCCGGCGGACTATAGACACAATGGGTGTGGACTATCAGGTCATATTTCCAACAGCGATGTTGCTTTTGGGGATGAGTCCGGTGGATGGTGCGGAGCTATATTTATCTCGTGCCTACAATAAGTGGTTAAGGGAGATTATTCTTCCGCAGGAAAAACGTATCCTTGGCTTAGCCTATCTACCATTTAATTCACCGGAAGCGTGCGAACAGCTGGTCAAAGAATTCGGTGCGGTACCTGGCATTATTGGCTTCACCGTCACCTCTGTGAGAAATGCTCCCGTTCACGATTCTTCTTATGTGCGTCTTTATTCGCTGATTGAGGAAACTGGTAAGCCACTTGTATTCCATGCTGGGCCTAATTGGAACGATGCTTCCTTTCAGACACTTAACCGTTTCATTTCGATGCACGCTCTATCTTTCGTGCACTACAACCTGATTCACATGACGAACTGGATCGTCAATGCAATGCCTGAGCGATTTCCAAAACTCAAAATGTTGTGGGTGGAGGGTGGTCTAGCGTGGATTCCCTATCTCATGCAGCGACTCGATCATGAATTTTTGATGAGACAAAACGAAGCGCCAGGCCTAAGAAAGCTACCCAGCGACTATATGAAAGAGATGTATTTTTCCAGTCAGCCAATGGAGCAGGTTCATCCAACAGCACTAAAGGTCACTATGGATATGATGAATGCTGAAACCCAATTGCTTTATGCATCCGATTGGCCACACTGGGATTTTAATCCACCACATACGATCACTAAGCTCGCGTTTCTTTCTGATCAAGCCAAAAAGAACATTCTTGGGTTGAACGCAGCTAGGCTCTTTAACCTACCTATTAAACGGGTGCGTCCACGCCCAGAGGATGTGTTGGCGCAACGTAAGACAGATAATATTGAGGTTCCAGCTTAACGCGAGACCCGGGATGGGCGGGCTGGGAGGGAGTTTTCCAGAGAGGCCTAGGCGAAACCACGCATAGTTAACGGAAAGCCTCTCTAGGTTCATAAAGAGTAAGGACATGTCTGAAGTTAATATCGGAAAGGTCTCCAGTTTCGAAGATCCCGGACGACGGGTTGTTGAAATTAATGGGACGCAGATCGGTGTATTTCGTCTGGATGGAGAGTTTTATGCTTACGAGAATAGATGTCCACATCTAGGCGGACCAGCCTGCCAGGGGAAGATCCTCCCACGAGTTCTTGAAGCTGTTTCAAAAGACAGGAAAAGCGAGGGTCGGGTCTTTTCACGTAACGACCTGAATGTCGTTTGCCCTTGGCACGGATTCGAATTCGATATTCGAACCGGCGCCCATGTTGCCATCTCACGATATCGACTCCGCCGGGTATCGGTCAGAACCGATCGGGGGAATGTTTTCCTGGCGCTTCCGACAGGGGAGTAGTCGGTGCCGTAGACCGCCTCCCAATGCAAATGTGCTCATGACTAGAACATATTCAATGAATCGTTAATAAGCTTTTTCAGTACCGTGTGAATGAAAACGACATTTGTCACTGAACGGATACTCTTCAATGGAAGATCAAGTCAACGGCAACGATTCTACAGCTGAGAATTCAATCGCTCGAGTGGTAGGAATGTGTGTGAAGATGATGGACACCGCACGGTATGAGCAAGATGCTGCCATTCCTTCAGATAATGATCTAGCGCGAGTCGCAACCGCGGCAATAAAACTCTATGCGGCTCGTGCGGAGCAGACCGGCAAGTATCCTTTATTCCTCACGAAGGAAACCACTGCAACCGAAGTGATTGTTGCCGTAACAGAAATGATGCGCTCTGCTGATCTTAATGCGTTTGATGTGAATATGTGGCTAGGCCGACGCGAGTGATTCAATAGGTGGCGTGGGAGATAATTTAGGACACCGTGGCATTTGAGATCTTAATGCTATTCGAGGAACTCATCGGTTCGTGTTGGGGCGAAGCCGGCCGGGTAGAATGACGTGGTGTCAGGGCCTATGCATATTGCGTTCCTGGGTTGCGGCTTTATCACTGGGGTTCACAGTCGTCATTTGAAAGCCCTGAGAGATGACTTCGTGTGTAGCTATGCCAGTCGTTCCGCCTCAAAGTCTGAAGCCTACTGTCAGCGTTATCTTGGCGCAGGAAGCTACGATAGCTACACCAAGGCCATTGAGGATCCTGCAGTTGATGCAGTGGTCATTGCTGTACCGCCACGTTTTCATTTAGGGCTCACCCTCGAAGCACTTTCGGCCGGTAAGCACGTGCTGGTGGAGAAGCCGGCCTACCTACGGATAAAGGACTACCTGGAGGTTGTGGCTGCACGCGACCGGGCCGCACGTGTAGTACTGGTAGGCGAGAATGACCACTATAAGCCATTGGCAATTTGTCTACGGCGATTGTTGCGAGAAGGTGTAATTGGCGAGATGGTGTTTGCGAACTTTACGACGCTCGCTAAGCGTTTAAAGAGCGCTGATGACTGGCGAAATGATGTTACGTTCGCTGGCGGTGATGCCTTTTTTGAGGAAGGGATTCACTGGTTACACCTAGCTAACAGTCTCGGTCCCGCGATTACTGAAGCACGGGGATATCAACCCGCTGCCTCACGAACCGGAATCGATAAACGCGACAAGAGTATGATGGTCGCTTTCCGGTACGATAATGGAGCTGTAGGCGCGCTTTTCTATTCGCGTGAGGTTCCATCGCTGTTCCGCGGTTTACGAGTGTCGAAGCTGTTTGGACGTTCTGGGATAATCTCGTTCGAATCCAATGGTATTGCGGTGTTAGTGAGAGGCCGTGGAATGCCGAGGCTGGTGCTACCAGGATTCGAAGACATTCGTGGCTACCGGGCGATGTACCAAGATTTCCTTAGGGCAATCCGCACTAACCGCCCACCCGAAATGAGTCTTGAAACCGCAATCGCCGACCAACGACTCATGGATCAGATCTATGCCACGGCTGGGTCGTCTGGAAGTTTAGTAAGTACCACGCCGTAGCTGTTTATTCCTACAGATGCCAACCTGGCGTTACGACATCATCATCATCGGTAGTGGCGCGGGGGGCGGCACGCTGGCGCACGCACTGGCCGACACCCCGGCAGAAATCCTTATTCTTGAACGCGGTGATTTCATACCGCAAGAGGACGAAAACTGGAGTCCCGAAGCTGTCTGGAAGGACCTGCGTTATCGGACCAAAGAGACTTGGCTCGATAGTGCGGGTAAGTCGTTTTTGCCCTACACCCACTACTGTGTTGGAGGAAACACGAAGTTTTGGGGAAGCGTGCTCTATCGGTTACGCCGAGAGGATTTTGGAGAGATCGAGCAATCAGATGGAGTGTCGCCAGCTTGGCCGATCGACTACCAGACGTTGGAGCCGTACTACGAACGAGCCGAGAAGCTGTATCAGGTTCGTGGTGAGAGTGGCATGGACCCAACTGAGGCAACGAGAGGGCCGTTTCCATACTCGGCAGTTCCACATGACGAGGGGATGGCCGAGTGTGTGGACCAGCTTTGTCAGCAAGGGCTCCACCCGTCGCCACTGCCACTTGGACTACGCAGCCCTGGATCCCAGAATGGGTGCATCTTGTGCAACACCTGCAACTCGTTTCCTTGTCTTCGTCATGCAAAGTGCGAGGCTGAAGTCTGCTGTGTACAGCCTGCACTGGAACAGCCAAACGTTACGTTGTGGACAGATGCTCATGCTCAGCGTCTGCTAATGGAACCATCAGGGTCTCGAGTTGAAGCGGTTGAGGTGAGGTGCCAGGGTGAAACACGGCGCGTGGAGGCTCCGCTCGTCTTAGTGTCCTGTGGCGCGGTGAACTCAGCGGCGCTTCTCTTACGGTCAGCCTGCGATCAACACCCCAATGGGCTAGCCAATTCGTCGGGATTGGTGGGTAGGCGGTATATGGCGCACCTGGCCACTATGATGCAAGGGTTTCATCCGTTTAGGATTAATCACACGGTTTTTCAAAAGACAGTCGCGATCAACGACTTCTACTTGCATGGTCCGGAAGGCGGCTATCCACTTGGACAAATTCAATCACAAGGTCGAACGCATGGAGTAATGGCCCAGACTGTGGTGCCGTGGATACCGCTCTGGGCCTATAACGCGTGGGTGGCAAGGGGGATCGATTGGTTAGCTATTTCAGAAGATTTACCGAAGTCAGAGAATCGCGTCACGATCGAAACAAATGGGCAAGTCCGTCTACACTACCGTCCGAATAACGTCGGAGCTCACAACCGGCTGGTTCGAGAGATGAAGAGGATACTTCGGCGGCTCGGATACTGGTTCGTAATCGCCTACTCCCACAAGGAGCAGAACACAACTCACCAATGTGGGACTTTATGTTTCGGCACTAACCCGAGGGACTCTGTTCTCGACTCATACTGCCGGTCCCATGACATTGAAAACCTGTTTGTTGTCGATGCGTCGTTTTTTCCATCATCGGCTGCCGTCAATCCCGGCCTAACCATTGTGGCGCAGGCACTCAGGGTGGCCGATCACATCAAGACGACGGTGCTGGGCTTGGGAATCGAGAAATCAACAGATGGGATGTAGAAGTAAACGAGCAATCTGAGTTTGAGGTTGAATAGTGTCTCGCTTCAGAAGCACTAACCGGTAACTTAAGCTAACGTACTTAAGAGGCCTTTAGTCAACTAGGAGATGTGTTGTGCGCGTTAGATCGTTCAGTCACTGCGGTATTACTGTCTCGGATTTCAATAGAGCGGTTCGCTTCTACTGGGACGTGTTCCGATGTCCGCTTGTGGGTGTAGCCGATACACCATCAGACCGAGTTCGTAGCTTCTTCGGTGTAGAAGTTGATCGGCCGACTTGCAAGATTGGCTGGATCCGTGTGCCAGGTGGCGCCGTGCTCGAGATCTTTGAGTTTCAGCCGAATCAATCACCAACTGAGATCTTGTGGAATCGAGTTGGGCTGACCCATATCTCATTCAATGTCAGAAACATACAAAAGTGGCACGACTACCTAGTTAGAAAAGGAGTCGAGTGCGTTAGTCAACCCGAACGTTCACCTCGCGGTCATACTTTCTTTTTCGTGAAAGATTTTGACGGGAATCTCATTGAACTCATGGATCTCGGATACATGTATTACGTGCTTGATTGGCTGGGTTCCCTCGGTGGCTGGCTGTTCAGGCGGGGGATGTATCGGCAGTACTACGGACCACCGGAGAGTTAATCTGTTTTGCAGCCTGACTCCCAACCCGCCAAGGAGGTCCTTTGTTACCAGAAGTTTTTGGTTCGAAATAGAGGGTTTCAATCTATAATTCACTGGTTTTCAGCGTTTGAATATTTAAATTGGAATGCCTTAGGGGGCGAAACCGCTGTTTTGAGGGGGGCTTGATGTCTGATCGACGTCGAATGAGGTTTGTAGGGGTGTTCGGTATCGGGGCCATGTGTGTGATGTTTACTGCTGTAGCTTGCTCTGAACCTGAGCTCGAGCCGGTGGAGGAAACGACTGCAGCTACATCGGCCCAGGTAGGGGCTGGCGGCTCAGATACTGAGCCTGTCAATGATCGTCCAAACCCATACGAAACGATTGAAGATTACTTCACGTTACCTGAAGGTCGAACTTGGGGCTCGACGAGTGCAGTCGACGTCGATATCGATGGAACATCGATCTGGGTAGGCGAACGGTGTGGTGCTAATGGTTGTGCCGATTCTGATTTGCCTGCCATCCTTAAGTTTGACGCTGATGGCAATGTCGTGACTAGCTTTGGTGGCGGAATGTTCATCTTCCCGCATGGTATTCATGTGGATGCTGATGGTAATGTGTGGATGACTGATGCGCAGGGTCCGAATGGCGAGGATCCGAATCGGGACGGCAAAGGACACGCAGTTTACAAATTCAGTCCAGAGGGTGAGATTTTACTGACACTCGGCACTCCTGGTGAGGCTGGTGATGGGACTGACAGTCTGCTGAATACGCCTAATGATGTGATCACGGCGCCTGATGGTTCAATCTTTGTAGGCGATGGACATGGAGGACAGAGTCCAAATGCACCGCCGGAGACCGTAGCTCGCGTGGTGAAATTCGACAGCGAGGGTAACTACCTCATGCATTGGGGTGGACTCGGTTCTGAGCCCGGCCAGTTTCGGACGCCACACGGGCTGGCGTTTGATTCCGAGGGGCGGCTATTCGTAGCCGACCGAGGGAATGTGCGCATTCAGATCTTCGACCAAGAAGGTAACTTTCTGGATGAGTGGTATCAGTTTGGCCGTTTGAGCGGCATTTATATTAATCAGGACGACATGTTGTTCGGTGCTGATTCGGAATCCAGCGATCGCAGTAACCCGGGTTGGGCACGGGGCATCCGGATCGGAAGTGCACAAACTGGTGAGGTTGCGTACTTTATTCCTGATCCTGAGCTGGAACCCGGGGGTACGTCGGCAGCTGAAGGCGTAGTGGTGGATGCTGCGGGTAACGTGTTTGGAGCCGAGGTTGGTCCTCGGGCGCTGAAAAAATACACCATGCAGTAGTGCTCTGACCAAGCCTGTTTCGTGCACGCATCTCAGAAAGGACTACGAGAAGTGGTTGGCTGCTGGCACGGGAGGGAAGTCTAAGGCCGTTGTTTGATGCCCTGCGGGTTTAGGGTGGCTGCTGTTCAATATTGATTTGGTTTCCGCGGAAACGCGGGTTCTGGTAAGGCCCCGTGGCGATGGGCCACGGTGGCCGAGTGTAGTGCACGACTCTAAGGTTCGGAGGAGGACCATATGTCACTCTCACGTCGCGCGTTTGTTCGCCGACTCGGCATGGGTAGCGCCGGGATCGCATCGGCGTCGTTCATCATTGGTCATGGGCGCGAGGAGTTGGTCGCGCTCGGGTTCGAGGATTTTGAACTTGAGGCTGCCATGCAGCGGCAGCGTGCGGCAGCTCCTCCGGATGCAATCAAGCTGAGTAGCAACGAAAATCTCCGCGGGCCCAGTCCTAAGGTCATTGAAGTGCTGAGGCAGCATCCCTCAACAGCCTTGGGTTATGGCTATCCGGTACCGAGTAGTCGTGCTTTCACCCAGGCACTTGCAACAGCGCACAATGTGGAGCCGCAGCACGTGATTGCAGCTACCGGTTCTGGTGCTATTCTTCGAGCAGCGCAAAACGCCTATGTGACTGATTCAAGGCCGCTTGTGTCTGGGGATCCGTCCTATATGCGAGGTGCCGAGCGATCTATTTCGGTGAACTCGGACCTATATCTCGACCTCGATGCGATGGTTGACGCTTCCAACGGTGCCGGGCTCGTGTTTCTTTGCAACCCGAATAATCCAACGTCAACGATCCACCCGCTGTCTGATATCGAGACTGCGGTGCGTGCGATCAAGCGAAGATCGCCTAATACGGCCGTCCTGATTGACGAGGCGTATATCCACTACGCAACGGCTCCTGGTGTCGGTTCTGGTGATCAACTGTCGGTAGAGTTACCAGACGTGTTTATGACACGCACGTTTTCGAAGGCGTTCGGTATGGCTGGCATGCGTATGGGGTATGGAATTGGTCAGCCGGAGACTCTCCAGAAATTACGCCAGGCATGGGGCCTTGGGAGCATCAACGAACTTCAGAGCGTGGCCGGGATTGCTGCGATCGAGGACACGGCCCACATGGAGTGGGAGCGTGACGAAAATCGTCGGGTTCGGGAGTGGACGCTGTCACAGTTCGAGGAGATCGGCTTTGGCGGACCCGCGTCGCAGACAAACTTCATCTTTGTGGAACTTGGGCGTCCAGCGTCAGAGTTCCGTGATGCATGTCGGGCGAATGGCATCTTGGTGGGGCGAGATTTTCCTCCGATGGAGCAGACGCACGCACGTATCTCGTTGGGAAGGATGGAGGATATGCAACGGGCGATGGAGGTTTTCAAGAAGGTATTGGAAACCTAGTTGTTGCTTATTAGAGTCGACGAACCACAACAGGGCCGGACGCCGCGTGAGTTGCGGCGTCCGGCTTTGTTATTTGTTTCTACTGACTGTTAAGCAATCTATAACATCTTCACAATGGGCTTTTACTCCACGATATTTCTAAGAAGTCCTTCTATACGAATCATCGGCATCTTGGTGCTTCTAGGGGTCGTTGTGGAACCGGTCTATGCTCAAGACTCCAGTGATCCTCCTGGCCCGTTAGAACACATTGGGGTGGTTGAGCATCAGCCGGTTAACGAAATTAGTGGTATTGCTAAGAGTTTGACTTACGACAATGTGTATTGGGTCCACAACGACAGTGGCGGAGGGGCGCGACTTTTTGCTGTTGATAGTAGTGGTCAGGTGATTATTCCGGATTTCATGACTGACCGATTTCGTGTTGGCCGGGAATCTGTTATTGATGGCCCCCCGCTGTGGCCGGGCACTCAGATTCTGTTGTCTGAGAATGTGGATTGGGAGGACATCGCTCTTGCTGATGGGTATTTATTTATAGGCGACATGGGTAACAACAGCAATGCCCGGCGCGATTTGGGGGTGTATGTTGTTGAGGAACCTAACCCGAGAGCTGTTCCCGCGACGCGAAGCTTGAGGTTTTTACCGGTAGAGTATCCTGAACAGGAGTTCTTTCCAGGCCGAAAGTGGCACTTTGATTCGGAAGCACTTTTTGTCTTCGAAGAGAAACTCTATTTTCTTACCAAACACCGTGTGACGGGAGAGATGGCTGCAAAGGCCGGCACCAATCTTTACCGCCTTGACTCCAATTACACCGATCGGAAGAACGTGCTAACACTCGTGGGTTCGAGAACCGACATTGTCTGGCCAACAGCCGCCAGCGTTTCCCCAGACGGAAATTCGCTTGCCATTCTGACACTAGACGCTCTTTGGCTATTCTCAAAACCACCGGTGGGGGATGACTGGTTGTCAGGTAAACTTCGACAGATTCCGCTCCCGAGGGACCGCACACAGCAGGTTGAAGCGGTCTGTTGGGATGATTTACTAACGCTTCGTATCGCTAACGAACAGCGTGACTTATTTAGTTTTGACCTGACAATGGTTGATTCGCCGCCTCGAGACGATTCGAAACCTTAAACAGTATCTTGACAGTGCTGCAGATCCAGAGGTAGAAAGCAGATCCTTGGTTCATGCGTTAAGCGTAAAGGAGTGTTATGCGACTCGTTCTTATATTCGTCATGATCACGCTTTTCAGTCCGGTCCCGCTCACGGCGCAAACGAGTGCCGAACCGTTCAAGCTTGGGACGTTCGAAATCGACGGTAATCAGAAGGTAGGTATTGTTCTTCGGGACAGCTTAATCATTGAGCTCGATGCTGCAAATCGAGTGCTTGAAAGTGGCCTGGCGTATCCGGTGATTCCGATGCCTGCCGACATGCTTGAACTCATTGGTCGGTATGAATACGGCATGAAGACTAGGATTTACGAGATTGTGACTCATCTGGTTGAAAACAACCACCTAGGGGATGGGCGGCCTGGCTATGTCCACGAAGTTGGCGATGTTAGAACTCTGGCTCCGATTAACCTTCCAGGAAAGATCATGAACGCGGCGGTCAATTTCTACAGTCATGTTAACGAGTCTGGCACACCTGACGAACGCGTAGAGGCTCGAAGGCTACGGCGCGAAGAGCGAGGCGTGCCCTACTTGTTCTTGAAGCCGACGCGTGGTGTGGTTGTCGGTAACGGTCAGCCAATTGTCCTTCCGTACGGCCGCGACCGAATTGACTGGGAAGTTGAGCTTGCGGCGGTAATCGGAAGGACAGCGAAGTACGTTTCGGCCACCGAGGCACCGAACTACATTTTTGGCTACACGGTTAGCATGGACATTTCTGACCGTGGTGGCCGTCCTCCAGGTGGTAATGCGACCCGATCCGACTGGTTTGTTGGAAAGGGACACGATACGTTTGCGCCGATGGGACCATGGATCGTGCCGAAGGAGTTCTATGGTGATCCGATGGAGAAGCTTCGACAGACTTTACGTGTTGGTGATGAGCAGATGCAGGAAGCGACTGCCGGTGACATGATTCATTCGCTCTGGGAACTGGTTGAATATGGTTCCTCGATCGTTACGCTCTACCCGGGCGACGTTATCAACAACGGGACGTCAGGTGGCACAGGTGTCGGTACTGCTGTTCGTGGCGAGCAGCGATTCCTTCAGCCAGGCGAAGAGATCGTCGCGACGATCGATGGCATTGGCACTTTGACGATGCCCGTCGTGTCCGAAGAGTCCCCGGCCGGAGGTACTGGTGCCCGCCTTCCGCCGGTTAGCAGCTATCGGCGTTGAATGGAGCCTTAATCCCGGTTGCTCAGTTAATCTGAAAACGGAGTTGATCATGCGTCAGTGTCTATTTGCTTTGATGGCAGTGCTCATCTTGGTGCCGTCCCTCGCATCGTCGCAAGCCCTAGAAATTACAGTGGAGCGAGATCTTATCTATGGACGTGTTGAGGGGTCAGCCTTACTGGCCGACATCGGCTATCCCGATGGGCAGAATGGGTTACCTGCGATTATCTATGTCCATGGTGGTCGGTGGCGAGCAGGTTCACGCACCGGCCGAAACGCTCTTGATGTCGAGCAGTGGGCAGGGTTCGGCTACTTTGCGATGACGATTGACTATCGGCTCGTGGGAGGCTCACCCGCACCAGCTCCTTACCTTGATTTGCTGTGTGCGATTCGATGGGTACACGCGCACGCGGACGAATATGGGATCGACTCGGATAATGTGTATTTGATCGGTAATTCCGCGGGTGGACATTTGGTCGCGTTAGCAGCAACGCTCGGCGAAGGGTCGTTTGGGCGGGTGGGTGGATGGAGTGATGCACGGAGCGACATTCGCGGCGTGGTCAGTGCTGCTGGCCCTTACGAGCTAAACACTTTGTCCTGGGGTGATTTATGGACACCGATTGGGGACGACGTCCACGCTGCTAGACGTCTTGCTTCACCGATCCACCAGATCACTGAGAACACTAAACCCATCTTGATTATCCACTCAGACGATGATCAGTCTGTCCCGATACAGCAAGCCGTCCAGATGGCGGATGCGCTTGAAACTTTGAATGTTCGTCACGAGTTTTTGCACTATGTGGATCGCGGCCATATGGCGATCACTGACGAAGTGATTACAGCAACAAGGGACTTCATCAAGGCGATCGGAGGCACGTAATTGCAGGATACGTTGTGAAGGCCGTGTGCGTTCGTGAAGAGAATAGGTGCAGGCGGTTAGGCCATCGCCTTTGACAGGCGTGTTAGTGTGTCGGCCAATTCCTGAATTCGATCGTTCACCTTGCTGTCGCTGACTCTCCCTTCGGCGAATGCTTCCTTCGTCGCGTAAACGAATCGTGGGATCACAAGACAGCGAAAATCCAGCATCAGGCTATTTGCAAGACCCATAATCGACATGTAGCTTCCACCGCCACCAGCGGCGCACAGGAATCCGACAACTTTATTCGTCCAAGCTTGACCTGTTAACTCGATCAGGTTCTTAGTGGCAGCACTCGCGTCGTAGTTGTACACAGGGGTTCCGATGAGGACGCCTTGGGCATTTCGGATAAGTGCGTCGAGTTTAGCTACATGCTCCGCGTCGTAACTGGTGTCCCCGTCGCAGAGCGGGAGCGGATGGTCAATCAGGTCGATAAGTTCGGCTTCGTGTCCGGCGGTCGTCAGGCATTCGTGCGCTCGTCGGGCAAGGATCCGCGATCTACTGGCGGGTCGAAGGCTACAACTGATGACGAGATACATTTGTTTGTTTCGAGCTCTTGACCGAGAATCTGACCACACTCCTCGTTGATCGTATCACGGTGTCAGTATGACCCAAGGTTCCTTGTGGTCGCATACGGAAGTTGAAATTAGTCTCAGTTTCTAGGCCTGTACGTAAGAACTCCCAGAGAGATAGGATTTTTATAAAAATGATTATTATGAAGCTATGATTGCTTGCAAAATGGCATTGGA
>ERZ651768.2306-NODE-2306-length-13327-cov-55.944755_pt1 | contig 13327 bp, 8 predicted proteins | sample MGYA00514754_ERZ651768 | MGnify/ENA metagenome assembly ERZ651768 | reverse complement strand
TGCGCTGCACCGGTAATCATATTCTTAATATAATCCGCGTGACCAGGACAATCTACATGGGCATAGTGACGGTTCTCTGTTTCATACTCTACATGCGCCGTCTGAATCGTAATACCACGCTCACGCTCCTCTGGCGCATTATCAATACTATCAAAAGATCGTACCTCACTTAAACCATGTGCACTCTGTAATAAGGTGATCGCAGCTGTCAAAGTCGTCTTACCATGATCAACATGGCCTATAGTGCCTATGTTTATATGTGGTTTCGTTCGCTCAAATTTTGCTTTTGACATTCTATTCTATCTCCTTAATTAAATTTAAGAAGCTTTCCCATGCATACGTTCAATAATTTCAGTTTCTATATTTGCAGGTACTTTCTGGTATTTTGAAAACTCCATGTGAAAGACAGCACGTCCTTGAGTTAATGATCGTAAATCAGTAACATATCCAAACATACGACTTAGGGGGACAACTGCATTTAAAATATGGGCATCTTTACGCTGTCCCATACCCTCAACTTTTCCTCGCCTTGAATTAATATCACCCATGACATCGCCAAGGTACTCCTCGGGCACTATTACTTCTACTTTCATCATCGGTTCCATTAGAACAGGATCTGCTTTTCGACAAGCTTCCTGGATAGCCATGGACCCAGCTATTTTAAAGGCCATTTCGGAAGAATCCACATCATGATATGACCCGAAAACAAGTTCTATACGAACATCTTCTATTGGGTAGCCGGCCAAGATGCCATTTTTTATGGCATCTTCCATGCCCTTCCTAACAGCAGGTATGTATTCTTTTGGTATGACGCCCCCAACAATTTTATCTTCAAAATGAAATCCTTTACCCACCTCGTTTGGCTCAACATTAATAACCACATGACCGTATTGACCTCTACCGCCTGATTGACGGGCAAATTTAACATCAATTTTTTCAACTCTTTTTGTGATCGCTTCACAGAAAGCGACCTGCGGCTTACCGATGTGAGCTTGAACTTTGAATTCCCTTAATAACCTATCAATAAGTATCTCTAAATGAAGCTCGCCCATACCGGCAATAATTGTCTGTCCTGTGTCTGGATTTGTAGATATTTTAAAAGTAGGGTCTTCCTCGCTAAGTTTAACTAATGATTTTGATAAATTATCCTGTTCCGCTTTACTAACCGGTTCAATTGATACTTCAACAACTGGTTCTGGGAAATCCATAGCTTCAAGCAATATCCCATTTTTTTCATCACAAATCGTATGCCCTGTATTAGTCTTTTTCAGTCCTACTACCGCTACAATTTCACCTGCGCGAACCATATCTCTTTCTTCGCGTTTATTGGCATGCATTTGCAGGATTCTACTGACTCTTTCCCGTCGATCAATATTTGGATTATAGACATATGATCCTTTTTCAAGTTTGCCGGAATAAACTCGCATGTAAGTTAAACGCCCAACAAATGGGTCTGTCATAATTTTAAAGGCTAAAGCACTAAATGGAGATTTATCATCTGGCGTCCGCCGGATTTCTATATCAGTATCTTTTGGGTCATAACCCAATACCTCACCAATATCAATTGGAGAAGGCAAAAAATCTACGACTGCATCAAGAAGTCGCTGCACACCCTTATTCTTGAACGCAGATCCACAAAGAGTTGGAATAAAAGTATTGTCAAGACATCCTTTTCTTATTGCCTTTTTAATTTCAGCAACAGATATATCTTCTTCATTCAGATATTTTTCTAATAAATGTTCATCATAAGCAGCAGTTTCTTCAATTAAATGATGCCGCCATTTATTTGCTTCTTCAGTCATATCATGAGGAATATCCGAATATTCAAATCTCGCTCCTAAAGTAGATTCATTATATAATATGGCTTTCATTTCTAGTATGTCGATAATCCCCGTAAATAGTTCACCCGATCCTATAGGTATTACTATTGGCAAAGGATTAGCGCCCAATCTTTCCTTCATCATTTCCAATACATGAAAATAATCACCACCAACTCGATCCATCTTATTAACAAATGCCATTCGCGGGACATTATATTTGTCAGCTTGTCGCCATACAGTCTCACTTTGCGGTTCGACACCTCCCACTGCACAAAAAACGGCCACAGATCCATCTAATACACGCAGTGACCGCTCCACTTCGACTGTAAAGTCAACGTGGCCTGGGGTGTCAATTATATTAATTCGATGATCATTCCAAATAGTAGTTGTAGCTGCAGAGGTAATCGTAATACCGCGCTCCTTCTCTTGGTCCATCCAGTCCATAGTAGCACCACCTTCATGAACCTCACCTATCCTATGTGTACGACCAGTATAAAAAAGTATTCTTTCTGTAAGTGTGGTTTTTCCGGCATCAATGTGCGCCATTATACCTATGTTCCTTACAGTTCCTAGAGAATTATTAGTCACTTATTTAACCTTCTTTATCGTCGAAAATGAGCAAATGCCTTGTTTGCTTCTGCCATTCTGTGAGTATCTTCTTTTTTCTTAATTGCACCACCTTCATTATTTGCTGCAGCAATTAACTCCGTGGCAAGTCTTTCGGCCATTGGCTTACCACCACGGCCACTGGCAGAATTAATTATCCAGTGGGATGCAAGAAAGAATTTGCGACTCCTTGGTACTTCGATAGGGACCTGGTAAGTTGCACCGCCGATTCTCCGTGATTTTACTTCTACCATTGGAGATGTATTCTCTATAGCCTTTTCAAAAATCTTTACACCGTCAGACTTTGTTTTTTGCTTAATCTTATCTAATGCATTATAAAATATTTTTTCAGCAACTCCCTTTTTACCACCTTTCATTAAAAAATTAATGAATTTCGAAATTGCAAGATCATTATAAACCGGGTCCGGTAAAATTTTTCTACGCTCTGGTCGCCGTCGTCGCATAATTACCTGCTATTTCGGTTTTTTTGTGCCATAACGTGAACGACTAGTAGTCCTATCAGAAACGCCTGATGTATCAAGTGTACCTCGAATAATGTGGTACCTTACACCTGGCAAATCTTTCACACGACCGCCCTCCAATAACACAATAGAATGTTCCTGGAGGTTATGACCTTCGCCTGGAATATAAGCAGTGACTTCCATACCATTAGTCAATCGCACACGAGTTACTTTACGTAAAGCCGAGTTAGGCTTTTTTGGTGTCGTTGTGTATACACGTGTACAAACGCCCCTTTTCTGGGGATTCCCCTTCAAGGCTGGCGTAGCGGTCTTTTTGGTCATCCGCCTCCTGCCTTTACGAACTAATTGGTTTATCGTCGGCATAACACTTACTCAAAAGCCGAGAAAATTATCATTATTTTTCGTATACAGCAATTTATATTATTCATATTTACAGAGCAGTCAGCTTACAGCTTTTTGAATCGATTCAGCATCATCCTGCTCTTCACTGGCATTACCAACAATTATATCTCGATATTCATGTAAACCAGTCCCTGCAGGGATTAAACGGCCTACGGCAACATTTTCTTTGAGTCCACGCAGATAATCGGTCTGGCCAGCCGTTGCAGCATTGGTCAACACACGCGTAGTTTCTTGAAAGGAAGCTGCTGAAATGAAACTTTCGGTATTCAGCGATGCACGGGTGATACCCATTAGAAGCGGCTCAAAAGTCGCAGGTTTAGTTTTGCTATATTTAGCCGGCTTCTTTCCACTTTCTTTCAATTCTTTATTCAACTCATTAAACTCTTTCTTATCTACCAACATATCTTTCTCAAACTCCGAATCACCGGGATCTGTAATTTTTACCATCGATAGTAAGTTATTATTAGTTGCATAGAATTCACTTCGGTTTATACGGTCTTGTGGTAGATAATCTGTATCTCCGGATTCAACAACGCTAATCTTTTGCATCATCTGTCGTACAATGACTTCAATGTGTTTGTCATTAATTTTTACTCCTTGAAGCCTATAAACCTCTTGGATCTCGTTCACCAAATATTCGCGCGCTTTTCCAGCTCCTAGAATCTTTAGTATATCCATAGGAGAGGTAGAACCTTCGCAAAGCTGCGCTCCCGCTAAAATACGATCGTGCTCATGGACAATTACATGTTTTCCGTAAGGTATTCTATACTTTTTAGACTCACCGTCATCGGCTTCGACAATCATGGTTCTAACGCCCCTTTTTGTATCACCAAACTTTACGATACCATCGATTTCGCTCACTACAGAAGGATTTTTTGGATTCCGTGCCTCAAATAATTCCGCAACCCTTGGTAAACCACCTGTAATATCACGAGTTTTACCTATGTCGCGTGGAATCTTGACTAGTGTTTGGCCGCGGGATACCTTTTGATCTTTTCTCACAACCAATGTTGCAGTTACAGGTAAGATTGTACCACCAGCAAGAATATCGCCTTTAGTATCTACAATTTCAACGCGGGGACTTAGGCTACGGTCTTTAGCTTCAATAATAACCATCTGTTTTTTTCCGCTCTCGACCGCTTCAACCTGATAGGTGTCACCTTCAATAAAATCTTTGAGCGATATAATACCAGTTTGTCTAGCCAGGATTACATCTGTATAAGGATCCCATTGAAATAATACTTTGTCTGCTGGCACTTTTTCATCTTGATTAACCAATACATTAGATCCGTAGGGAACATTATACTGCGTAAGTATTTTATCATTTTTATCAACAATGAAAACTTTACCGTTTCTAACCATGCAGCGGTTTACGGTGGCACCAGCTTCATCCTTCGTATTTGCGATCTCAATGTCTTCGGAAAATATTACAGTGCCGGCACGATTAGTTTTCATTTCAGATTGCTCGATAATTCGTGTTGCTGTACCGCCAATATGAAATGTACGCAGTGTAAGCTGAGTACCCGGTTCACCAATACTTTGCGCAGCCTGGATACCAACGGCTGTACCGAGATCAACTATATCGTGGGTTGACAAATTCCAACCGTAGCATTTTGCGCATACTCCACGACGGGAATCACAAGTTAAAACAGACCTTATCCTAAGACTCTCAACGTTAGAATCAGCAATGACTTCCGCTTCTTTATCACCTATTATCTGGCCAGTTTTAATCACCTTCTTTCCATCAAGAATAAAATCATCAAGTATCGTTCTGCCTAAAATACGATCAGCTAATGGTTCAATAATTTCTTCTCCCTCCTTAAGATCTGAAATTAATAGGCCATTGATAGTACCACAGTCTTGTTCATAAATAACCACATCCTGAGCCACATCAACCAACCGACGTGTTAAATAACCTGCATCTGCAGTCTTTAATGCAGTATCAGCAAGACCCTTTCTTGCTCCGTGTGTGGAAATAAAATACTCTAGTACGGACAGTCCTTCTTTAAAATTTGAAATGATGGGCGATTCAATAATTTCACCTTTACCACCAGTCATTGATTTTTTAGGCTTGGCCATAAGGCCTCTCATACCTGCTAATTGTTTTATTTGATCCTGGCTACCACGAGCACCAGAATCGGCCATCATATATACCGGATTGAAACCTTGCCCGTCATTCTTTAATCCGTCCATCATAGTAGCCGCTACTTGATTAGTTGCATGCGTCCAAACATCGATCACTTTGTTATAGCGTTCGCCATCAGTAAGAATATGGCGATTATATTTGTCAGTAATACTATCTACCTTGCTTTGAGCTGATTGTATAATATCATCTTTTTGATCAGGTATCATAACATCACTTATTGATATTGAGCATCCACCTTGAGTAGCGGAAGCGAAACCAAGATCCTTAAGATTATCGAGAAAATCAACGGTTTTATAATTTCCAGAAACTAAATATGCCTGATTAATAATTTTTACTAGATCATTTTTTGAAATTGTTAAATCTGCATATTCAAGTTCTTTTGGTAATATGGAATTAAATATTGCCCTACCAACAGTTGTTTCTTTATACCATTTTCCATCATGACGAAGATTAATTATGGCATGCATATCGACCATTTTATTCTCAAAAGCAATTAGAACTTCATCAATAGACCCAAATGACTTTCCTTCACCTAAAGTTCCAGTCTTGGGACGTGTTAGATAATAACAACCCAGCACCATATCTTGCGAAGGAACAGAGATTGGTTTTCCATTTGCTGGATGAAGCACATTATGACTTGAGAGCATTAGTACCCGTGCTTCCATCTGCGCTTGGACACTTAGTGGCACATGTACGGCCATTTGATCGCCATCAAAATCAGCATTAAATGCCGCACAGACAAGTGGATGCAATTTGATTGCTTTACCATCTACTAATATTGGCTGGAAAGCTTGTATTCCTAGACGATGGAGCGTTGGCGCTCTGTTAAGTAAAACCGGATGATCATGCACAACATATTCCAATACCTTATAAACTACTGGATCCTGGTTTTCGATCATTAATTTGGCACTTCGCGGAGTTTCAGTATAACCTCTTGCGATTAATTCATAGATCATATGCGGCTTGAATAGTTCAAGTGCCATATTCTTTGGTAAACCGCATTCACTCATACGTAATTCTGGCCCTACCACGATTACGGATCGACCAGAATAATCAACACGTTTCCCTAGAAGATTCTGACGGAATCGACCAGTTTTACCCCGCAACATATCAGAAATTGATTTTAACGGACGCCTAGTACCACTTCTAATCGCAGTTTTGCGACGATTGTTATCAAATAATGCATCGACTGCTTCTTGCAACATACGCTTTTCGTTGCGGAGTATTACGTCGGGTGCACCAATTTCAATTAATTGTTTTAATCGATTGTTCCTGATGATGATCCGGCGATATAAATCGTTCAGATCACTAGCCGCAAATCTTCCGCCTTCAAGGGGAACTAACGGACGTAATTCTGGCGGAATGACAGGTAATACAGAAATAACCATCCATTCTGGTTGGTTGATCCTTTTTTTGGAAAGCGTTGGTAAAAATGTTTTTACGATTTTGAGGCGGTTTAACGCTTCATTTCGCTTCTGTTTTGATTTTGATGTTTCAATGATCACTTCAAGTGATTTTTTTAACTCAAATAAATTTATACGCGATAACATTTCTTTGATTGCTTCGCCACCCATGGTTGCATAAAAGTAGTCATCATTATCCCGCTCTTCTTCACTTACTGCATAAAATCCAAATTCGCGTTCCAGTTCAAAATATTCATCTTCATCTAATAATTCCATCATCTCACGGCCGCTTTTCCCAGGCTCAATTACGACAAACGTCTCATAATAAATGATTCGTTCTAGTTGCTTAGTTTTCAATCCTGTTAAATAGGCTAGTTTGCTTGGTATTGATCTCAAATACCATATGTGTATAATTGGAACAGCTAAGGTGATGTGACCCATTCTTTCTCTGCGCACCTTTTTTCGGGTAACTTCCACGCCACAACGATCGCAAATAATTCCACGATAACGAATGCCCTTGTATTTACCGCAATGACATTCATAATCCTTAACAGGACCAAAGATCTTTTCACAGAATAATCCATCTTTTTCAGGCTTATAAGAACGATAATTTATGGTTTCTGGCTTCAAAATCTCACCATATGACCTTGCTAAAATCATCTCAGGTGAAGCAAGTCCAATAGTTATTGATTCATATTTTTTAGATAATTCGATCTTTGCAGATTGTATGTAAGTCAAGAGATCACCTTTTTCTTTAGTTTAATTCAACATCTATACCTAAGCCTTGCAGCTCTTTAATTAGAACATTGAAGGACTCAGGATAACCATAGTCCGGCAAATTTTCACCGCGGACGATTGCATTATATACTTTTGACCTTCCTTCAACGTCATCAGATTTAACGGTCAAAATTTCTTGAAGTGTGTGCGCTGCACCATAAGCTTCCAAAGCCCAACATTCCATTTCACCAAATCGTTGACCGCCAAATTGTGCTTTACCACCTAGTGGCTGCTGGGTAATAAGGGAATAGGGGCCCGTTGACCTTGCGTGCATTTTATCATCAACCATATGGGCCAGTTTCATCATATAGATTACTCCTACAGTCACAGTATTATCAAAATATTCGCCAGTACGACCATCAATTAACTTTACCTTACCATTGACAGGTAGCCCTGCTTTTTTCATCTCCGTCTCAACAAGTTCAGGACTCGCTCCATCGAACGCCGGCGTTTCATACCTTAATCCAAGTATTTCACCCGCCCAACCAAGCATTGTTTCATATAATTGCCCTAAATTCATACGCGAGGGAACGCCAAGAGGATTCAAAATAATATCGACTGGTGTTCCATCTTCTGTAAAAGGCATATCTTCTTGCGGAACGATTGTAGCAACTATTCCTTTGTTTCCATGGCGTCCGGCCATTTTATCTCCAACTTTTACCCTTCTTTTATTTGCTACATAAACTTTTGCTAGCCTAAGAATGCCAGGCTGTAGTTCGTCTCCGATTCGTAATTTAAATACTTCTCTTTCCAAATTATCTTCAGCTTCAGACCATTCTCTTCGATAAGTACGCCACACAGTCTTAATATCTTTCCAGGATGATTTATTTTCAATCCATGGGCTATCCTGTGCAAACCTTTCCAGATCAAATGTCTTTAGTCTTTTTTCTGTTAACTTTGTTGATTTTTTTATCAAAGTACGACCATTTGAAATATCCCTAATACCGCTGGAGATCTGATTTTTTAGTAAATCCATTAATTTCTTGTCACGCGATTCTTTTAAATGTGCTTTAGTTGATCTTGCTTCTAACTGTAAATGTTGAATTGCTTTTTTTAATTCAATTCTTGACATACGAGCCCTTTTTTGAAAAAGCTTCGTATTAATAACAACACCTTGCACACCTGGATCGGCTCGGCGAGATGAATCTTTAACTTCTCCAGCCTTTTCACCAAAGATAGCTTTGAGCAACTTTTCTTCTGGAGTGGGATCAGTTTCACCTTTTGGAGATACCTTACCAATGAGGATGTCACCTTCTAGTACTTTAGCTCCTATCCTAACAATACCATTCTCATCTAATTCTCTTGTCGCATCTTCACTTACATTTGGTATTTCTGCTGTCAATTCTTCTTCTCCACGTTTTGTATCTCGCACCTCTAGATCTATTTCATTAATGTGCAGACTGGTAAATATATCTTCAGTCACCAATCTTTCACTGAGAACAATTGCATCCTCAAAATTATATCCGCGCCAAGGCATAAAGGCGACCCTAACATTTTGCCCCAATGCTAACTCGCCATTTTGGCAAGATGCACCGTCAGCTACAATATCACCCTTCTTTACGCGTTGTCCAATCTTAACACGAGGCTTCTGATTCTGACATGAGTTCTGATTCGTACGCCAAAACTTTTTCAAAGGTAACTTAAAAAGATTTGATCCTTTTGATAAAGTTAGATCATCAGGTAAATCATCAGACTTTACGATAATTTTATTCGAATCGACGAATGTCACTACCCCTTCCACAGGAGAGGCCAGCGCTGCGTAGGAATCTTTAGCTACTTTTTCTTCTATGCCTGTACCCACAATTGGAGCACTAGGGTTCATCAGTGGGACAGATTGTCTTTGCATATTTGAACCCATTAACGCACGATTTGCATCATCATGTTCTAAAAATGGTATTAAAGCAGCGGCAACACTTAAGATTTGGTTTGGTGCAACATCCATGAATTCAATTTCACTGGAATCAACAACCGGAAAATCACCCTTGATTCTGGCACGTAATATATTATCCATTAAACGGCCCTTTTTATCCATTCTAGAGTCCGATTGTGCAATCATCACTCGATCTTCATCATCAGCCGATAGATATTCTACTGATTCCGTTGCATAGGAACTATTCCCTTTTTTATCAAGTAATCGATAGGGCGCTTCTATAAACCCATGGCGGTTTATTGTGGCGTATAAGGCCAATGAAGATATTAATCCAATGTTAGGCCCTTCAGGCGTTTCAATTGGACATAATCTACCATAGTGAGTATAATGAACATCACGAACTTCAAAACCAGCCCGCTCTCTGGTAAGTCCTCCTGGACCAAGCGCAGAAATACGTCGCTTATGTGTGATTTCGGCAAGTGGATTTGTCTGATCACCAAACTGGGATAATTGGCTAGTACCAAAAAACGTATTAATTACAGTGGTGACTACTCTGGAATTTATAAGATCTTGAGGAGTGATTGATTCAGATTCTCGCAAATTCATACGTTCATAAATGGTCCTCAACATTCGACTTAAAGCAACACTAAACTGATTTGTAAGTAATTCACCTACCGTTTTTACCCTTCGATTGCCTAAATGATCAATATCGTCTGATCCACGTTCACCCTTCCTCATATCGATAAGAAATCTTATAACGCATACAATGTCATCCATTGTTAGTACAGTATCATCAACTGGTACATCAAGATCAAACTGCTGGTTCAACCGATAACGTCCTACTTGACCCAGATCATACTTCTTAGGGCTAAAAAATTGCCTTTCAATGAATTTTTGTGCAGTTTCTAAATTAGGCGGTTCTCCTGATCTGATTAATTGATATACCACCCCTAACGCTTCTTCGGTGCTATGAGTAGGATCCTTTTCCATGGTATTAAGAAGTAACATTGATGAGAACTGACGGTCACTATCAACTACTTCTACTTGTGATATTTTATTATTTACCAATGTTTCTACTACATTGCCATTAACCACTGTACCACCTTCAAAAAATATTTCACCTGTATTTTCATCAATGATATCATTAATTATTGTATTGCCATAATACTTTTCAATGTCTTTACTTTTTAAAGAGATAGTAGTGATACAGCCAAAAACTCTAAATATATCCTTATTTGTGGAGAAACCGAGTGCTCTCAAAAGCATTGTAACCGGGAACTTTCTTCTACGATCAATGATTGCAAAAAGACAATCATTAATATCAGTAGTAAAGTCTAACCAGGATCCACGAAATGGTATGATTCTTGCCTGGAAAAGCTTAGCACCGTTTGGATGGATTGCGTCATCAAAAAAGACTCCAGGACTACGATGAAGTTGGGATACGATAACACGCTCAGCACCATTGATAACAAATGTGCCTTTTTCTGTCATCGCAGGAATGTTACCAAAATAAACATCCTGTTGAATACTTTGTGCAAATTCATTCTTGTTTTCTTCATCAGTAATATTCAAAGTGAGACGAACTTTCAATGGTACTGAATACGTAACGCCGCGATCTATACATTCATCTGGCGAATACTTGGGTAGGCCTAAAATATAATTATTATAATCTAGTATATAATTTCGGTGTGAATCTTCAAGCGGAAATACATCGCGAAATACCCCTTCAAGGCCCACGTGATCTCGCTCATCTTCAGGCACATGCAGTTGTAAAAATCGTTCAAATGATTCCTTTTGTAATGCCAGAAAATCAGGCATATCAACGAGAGATGGTATTTTAGAAAATGATACCCTCTTTGCTTTTTTACTTGCTACAGATTCCAAAGAAACCTCCTATTTTTTTGAATGAAATAACCAGTAGATTAATTGAATTATAGTATATAATTACTTTAACTCGACAGTTGCACCAGCTTCTTCAAGCTGTGTTTTGATTTCTTCCGCTTCAGCCTTTGCAACTCCCTCTTTGACAGCCTTTGGAGCAGAGTCAACTAATTCCTTTGCTTCCTTTAAACCTAAACTGGTAATAGCTCTCACTGCTTTTATCACATTGATCTTTGCTTGACCTGCGCTTTCCAACATAATATCAAACTCAGTTTTTTCTTCGTCAGCACCGGCGGCAGAATCCGCAGGGCCTGCTGCTGCAACCGCTACTGGCGCCGTAGCTGTTACGCCAAACTTTTCTTCGATTTCTGCTATGAGTTCTGATATTTCAACCATATTTGCAGATTCTAAGTAAGATAGGACATCTGCTCTTTTAGTTTCAGCCATTGTAGATACTCCTTGATTATTAGTTATTAAGATTTTTTATTTTTCAAATTGTTTAGACCATTAACAAGATTTGTCATTGGCGCACTTAATGTACGAGCCAATATTGTAATCGGACTATTTAACATCATAACTAGCATAGTAAGTGATTCATCCTTCGTTGGTAGGCTTGCAAATTTCAAATATTCACTACCTTTCAACACTTCACCATCAAATAATATTGCTTTTACCTCCGGCTTATCATGATCTTCGGTAAATTTTTTCAAAACTTTTGCCGGCGCAGTTGGTTCATCATAAGAAATTGCTATCGCTGTAGATCCAACAAGAAAATCATCAATTCCTTCAAGGTTGATTTTTTTTGCGGCTAATCTTAATAATGTATTTTTAGCCACTTTATATTCGATTGATGCTTTAAAAAACTCAGACCTGAGTTCAGTGATACTTGATACATCAAGACCGAGGAAGTCAGTGAAATAGACCGCAGTTGCTTTATCAAGCTTTTCCATTAATTGTATTACTTCGTCTTGGTTTTTCTGGCTTGGCATAATATTACTTTATACTTGTTTGATCAACTTTGATGCCTGGACCCATCGTTGAAGATAATGTGAATTTTTTTAGGTATTGCCCCTTCGCAGATGCTGGTCTCGCTTTTATGATAGTATTATAAATAATTCGAATATTTTCAATTAAATCTTTCTCATTAAATGACGTTTTCCCACAGCTGGTATGGATGATCCCATTTTTTTCTACTCTTAGCTCTACTCTCCCAGTTTTCAATTCCCCAACCGCCTTGGCTATATCCATAGTCACTGTGCCACTTTTGGGATTAGGCATTAATCCTTTGGGGCCAAGAATTTTTCCCAATTTTCCAAGTGCCGGCATCATATCAGGGGTAGCTACAACTTTATCAATTTCTGTCCAGCCATTTTTCATTTTTTCAATGTAATCATCATTTCCGACAAAATCTGCGCCTGCTTCTTTCGCTTCTTTTTCCTTTGGACCACGAGCTAAAACTAGCACCGTAACTTCACGCCCAGTTCCATTAGGAAGGCTAGTGGTTAATCGAATATTTTGGTCTGCATGACGAGGGTCAACGCCCATATTTATCGCAATATCAACTGATTCATCAAATTGTCCATATTTCAGTTCCTTAACTAAAGAAACTGCATCTTCAAGTGAATATTCTTTTTGCCGGTCTAATTTTTCAGCGATTGATTTGTTGTTTTTAGTCAATTTCATATAAGCTAACTAACCTCAATACCCATACTTCTGGCCGTACCTCGAATCATTTCCACGGCTTTTTCAATTGTATTTGCATTTAAATCCTGCATTTTTGTTTCAGCAATCTTGGCAAGATCATTTTCAGATACTGAACCTACTTTTTCTTTGTTTGGCTCACCCGACCCTTTATCTAATCCCGCAGCCTTTTTAAGTAATATAGCTGCAGGCGGTGTTTTTGTTATAAAAGTAAAACTACGATCAGAAAATACTGTGAT
>ERZ651768.2305-NODE-2305-length-13329-cov-22.934576_pt1 | contig 13329 bp, 9 predicted proteins | sample MGYA00514754_ERZ651768 | MGnify/ENA metagenome assembly ERZ651768 | reverse complement strand
AAAAGCTAAACCAAAAGCTAAACCAAAAGCTAAACCAAAAGCTAAACCAAAAGCTAAACCAAAAGCTAAACCAAAAGCTAAACCAAAAGCTGGTGCCAAATCAGAAGCCAAAGTTAAAACAGAAACAGACTCCCTGAATCTCCTGAGTCTCCAGAGTCAAGCGACTGAAACCAGCAAGTAGTAATATTTTTTTAACCTGTATTAAACCCCAAAAGGAATTCATGTCCGAAGTAAGAGTATTTGAACTGGCAAAAGAATTAAAAATGCCGGCAAAACAACTGCTCACTAAGATGCGCAAAGCTGGAATTCCAGTTACAGGTAATTTCTCTGAATTGTCTCTTGAGCAAGCTGACATAGTAAGAAAAATGACCAAGAGTGCCCAGGGCTTTGTCTTGACGAAGTCTGCCAAAGCGAAGGGGAAGCTTCGATTGAAGCCCGCTGATAAACAAACAAAATTTACTGATGACGATAAAAAAACTAAAACTGGTAAGGGCACCAAAATTGTCACAATTTCCACTAAATCTCAACTAGATGAGGATAAAGTTGATGTACCACCAAAAAGGCGTGTACGAAAGAGAAGGAAAGAGCCAGTCCCTCCACTAAAGGAATCAAAAGTCGAATCTGAGGGGAAGTCAAAGCCAGACAAAGGAATTATGGGAGTTGCGCTTGAGGCAGAAAAAGAAACGCCTCAAGAATCTGGCTTAATTTTTAATGTCTCAAAAAATAATAAAGCAGACACAAGCTTGCTGAAATACAAAAAAAATCCTTCTGAATCGGAGCCCCCCTTTCCAGAAAGTAAAATTGAACCAATTGATGAAAAATACGAGCCCTCTGAACCAACCAACTTTGCTTTACCTGAAGAGCAAAAGTATGATACCTCCAAATCTAATGAAAAAACTATCATTAGGCCAGAAAAAAAATCGAAGAAAACTAAGGTTATCTACAGACACACTCATTCTGAAGAAGATGATGAGTCGCTAAAAATCAAAAATTTCCGTCGTCCTGATGCAGAGCAAAAACGAAAAGGTGGAGGTGGACAACGAGATTATTACAATATTCGTGAAAGAAGGCCTCGTCGTCGAAAAAAAGACTTTGTCAAAGATCGACGAAACGACGAAAGGTCCATGAAAGGTTCAGATCCTAATACACCGAAACACGTTTTTAATCCACGTAAAAAGAGCATCCGGATTGGGAACCAAATTGCCGTTGCTGAACTTGCAGGATTAATTGGCATAAAAGTTCCTGAAATCTTAAAAAAACTGATGTCTTTAGGCATCATGGCAACAATTAATCAAACTATCCCTGGTGAAACAGCTGAACTGATAGCAGCAGATTTTGATATCTCTGTTGAAGTGGCCTCGTTTGAGTTAGTCGACCTGCTCAAAGAAGAAGAACCTGACGCCTCAGAGCTTAAAGAACGTGCACCAATTGTGACAATTATGGGGCATGTTGATCATGGTAAAACATCACTTCTTGACAAAATTCGTGAAACTCGCATCGCTTCTGGAGAAGCTGGCGGGATTACCCAGCACATTGGTGCATATCATCTTGAAGTAGGAGGTAATAAAGTCACTTTTCTGGATACACCAGGGCACGAGGCTTTTACTTCCATGCGGGCTAGAGGAGCCAATATTACTGATATAGTAGTTCTCGTTGTTGCCGCAGATGATAAGGTCCAGCCTCAAACTGTTGAAGCGATCCAGCATGCTCGAGCAGCAAATGTGCCCATTATCGTTGCAGTAAATAAAATTGATCGTCGTGAGTCTGATCCAATGAAGATCCAACAAGAATTACTATCATACGAACTGATTCCAGAAGATTTGGGAGGAAGCACGATTTATGTCAACGTTTCTGCAAAAACAGGTGAAGGAATTGAAGAACTACTTGAAATGATTCATTTGCAGGCAGAAATACTGGAACTCAAATCAACACCTAAAGGATTTGCCCGCGGAACTATCATCGAGTCACGTGTACGCAAAGGGCAAGGCCCTGTAGGTACTGTTCTTGTTCAACGAGGAACCCTGAATATTGGTGATTATTTCGTCATGGGCGGTATTCATGGGCGAATACGGGCGATGTTTAATGAGATTGGTGATGCAATGATTGAAGCAGGTCCTGCAATTCCAGTTGAAATTTCTGGTTTAAGCAATGTGCCTGAAGTGGGAGAAAATTTCGTTGTTCTTGAGGATGAGAAAAAAGCACGCCAAATTGCGGAAGAAAGTGAGTATAAACTTAGATCTGAAACTATTAGAGAACACCAGAAAACAAGTCTGGACAATCTTTTCAGCAAAATAGAAGAAGGGAAAGCAACAGAACTTCGCCTGATTTTAAAAGGAGATGTACAAGGTTCAGTTGAAGCACTCAAAACTTCCCTCGAACAAATTGGTGATGAGCGTATTTCCCCACGGTTTCTCCTCTGTTCGGTAGGTAACGTTACCGAAACTGATGTAACATTAGCTTCTGCTTCAGATGCTATTATTGTTGGTTTTAACGTACAAATGGACGCAAAAGCCCGGGAAATTCGAACCAGCGAAGGTGTTGATGTACGCCTCTATGACGTTATTTACAACGCATTGGACGATGTAAAAGCAGCAATGGAAGGTCTTCTGGAGCCTGATATTAGAGAAGAAGTACTTGGGCATTTAGAAGTCCGTCAGGTCTTTTCTTCAGGTAAAAATGGAATAGTAGTTGGTGGTCTGGTAACAGATGGGAAACTACTCCGCAATTCCCTTATACGCGTGTTACGTAAAGAAGAAAATATATTTGAAGGTTCAATTATTTCTCTGAAGCGCTTCAAAGACGATGTTCAGGAAGTTGCACAAAATTATGAGTGCGGAATGGTACTGGGATTTTTGGAAATTGAGGATGGCGATATTGTAGAAGCTTACGAACAAATTGAAGAAAGCGCACGGCTGTAATAAATCATGCATAAAACAGGAAGAAGTAATTTCAGCACTTTGGTGCATCGCCGACTATCTGAAGTACTTCTTTTTGATAGCAGTGACCCACGCTTCAGCAAAGTTACAATCAGCAGAGTTGAGGCAACCCCAAGCTTGACCTCCGCAAAAGTCTACGTTTCAGTTTTCCCAACTGAAGGTCAGAAAGAATTGATTGAATCATTAAATCGTGCATCCGGTTTCTTTAGCCGACAACTTGGGAAAGTTCTCAAAACTCGCAACACGCCGCATTTAACTTTTGCATATGATGCAGGATTTGACCATAGCGATGAAATTGAAATTTTGTTGCGCAGCGTTCTTCCGAAAGATTCTGAACAGCCACTAGAACAGGTAAGTGACTTAAAGAATTAGTTTCTGGTTAATGTTCTTGTTGGTTTTGGTTTAATATAAAGGGTTTCTTGAGGATAATCAGCATCAATAAGCCTGGGGGATGGACTTCTTTTGATGTCGTTCGTTTTATTAAACGGAAGTTTCATGAAAAGAAAGTCGGTCATCTCGGCACTTTAGACCCCATGGCAAAAGGTGTATTGCCGGTATTTCTTGGGCAGGCAACTCGCCTGATCCCGCTTTTCAATGATGCAGACAAAACCTACCGTGCAGTTTTTAAATTTGGTGAATCCACTGACACATTTGACGCTGAAGGAAAAGTCACGGAGTTCCAGAATTTAGGGAATTTAAATCCGGAAGAAGTAACAAAAACGATTCACACTTTTCTTGGTCAACAGACACAGCAAACTCCTGCATTTTCTGCAACAAAAATCAAGAGTGTTCCAGCCTATAAACTTGCAAGACAAGGACTAAAAGTTCCAGTCAAAACCAGGTTAGTCACTTTCCATGAATTAGAGGTAGAATCTATAGAACTCCCATTTGTACAAATCCGGATAAACTGTTCTAAAGGAACTTATATCCGGACACTGGCTAACGACTTGGGACTTCTGCTGAAAGTAGGCGCACACCTTACTTCCTTGGAGCGTTTAGCTTGTGGGAAATGGTTTCACACTAGCAATTCGGTGTCAATAGAAGAGCTTGAAAAAATAGAAACCGAAAACAATGTGCCGTGGATTTCTCCTTTAGAGGTGCTGAACCACCTTTACACAGTCATTGGTACTCCTGAAATGGTGAGTTCCATAAAACAAGGGCGTCGTGTTGAAGTTTCACCACAATTCAGTACTGAAGGAAACGGCAAAAAGACTGATGAAAAAGAATTTGGACTGGAAACAAATCCAGTTCAAACCAAAGTTGTTGATACCTGCCATAATTTAGTTGCTATCGGCTTCGTTATGTGGGAGAATCTAAGGAGTTATTTTCAACCAACAAAGGTATTTGTATAGAAAACAATACATTTATATGCTGACAAAAGAACGTAAGGTCGAAATTGTAAACAAGTTCGGCAAAAATAAATCCGATACTGGCTCCACTGAAGTACAGCTCGCATTATTAACTGAACGGATCAATTCATTGACAGATCATCTACGAAGCCAACCAAAGGACTTCAGTTCCCGCCGTGGTTTATTGAAATTAGTTGGTATACGACGAAATTTCATGAATTATCTTAAGAATAGAAATAGCGACAGTTACGTTTCTGTTTCTAAACAACTCGAGATTCGCATCAAGTGACTCATACGAAACTTCACAGAAGACTTGTCCACGGGGGCTGGTCTTCTGTTCGGTATTATTTGGCAAATGCCACATTCTACCATTTCTATTCCCCCGTATCCTGTAGCATAAAGTCTGCTTACCCTCTTACTGCTGTCCATTTTAGTTTTTTGATAACGAATTTACTAGGACTTGCCTGCAGTATCATGACTGAAAACTGGATTGTCATTGTTTTTTCTGGATCGGTAAGATATTAGAATTAGGATGCTACTATTTGAAGAATACCAAAGATCAGACATTTGAAAAAGGTATTGCCGTTAAGTCTGAATCGGTAGAACGTTGATAATTAGGAGTGATGATGAAAATTGTAGAAAGAGAATTTGGACCAGCAACAATGAAGCTGGAAACAGGAAGAATGGCCAAACAGGCCAACGGATCCGTATTAGTAACATATGGTGACACAGTAGTACTCGTTGCTGCAACTGCGGCAAAAGGATCAGGGGCAGGAGGAGATTTTTTCCCCCTTTCAGTATTTTATGTTGAAAAATATTATGCCGCAGGACGTATCCCAGGAGGTTTCCTTAAACGTGAAGCTCGACTTTCAGACAATGAAACACTGATTTCGCGCATTATTGATCGTCCGTTGCGGCCGGCTTTTGAAGAAAATTACATGGCTGAAACATTGATTATGGCAACAGTCTTGAGTCACGATCTTGTTCACCCCTCAGATGTTGCCGCAATGAATGGTGCCTCAGCAGCACTGGCCATTTCGGACATACCTTTTCACAGTCCGCTTGGCGGAATAAGAGTTGGGCGTATTGAAGGCCAATTTGTGACAAACCCAAGTCCGGAAGTACTAAAAGATAGTGAGCTTAACATCTTTATGGCTGCATCCAAAGATGCTATTTTAATGGTAGAAGGTGAAGCAAAAGGTGTTAGTGAAGAAATTATGCTGGATGCACTTTGGTATGGACAGGAACAGGCCCAGCCCATCATTGCCATGCAGGAAGAGTTAATGCAGAGTGTCGGTAAGAAAAAACGTACTGTAGATGCCGTGGTTGTTGATGCTGAGTTGAAAACAAAAGTTGAAACTATTGCTCCAAAACGTCTTCGAAAAGCATTAAGTATTAAAGATAAAATGGAGCGCTATGAGCAATTGGACACATTACGCGATGAAATAAGCAGTGAAATTCTTGGTGAGACACCGGAATCCGATTCTGCATCGGAGCTTAATGAAATATTTGCTGGCATCAAGAAAGATGAAATGCGCTCGAGTTTAATCAAGAATCAAATTCGTATTGACGGACGAAAACCAACTGAGATTCGGCCAATTACATGTGAAACCAAAGTCCTTCCACGGACACATGGGTCGGCCCTTTTCACCAGGGGTGAAACACAGGCACTGGCCGTAACTACGCTTGGTGCTCGTGAAGATGAAAAAATGATTGATTCACTCGACGGAATTTCTTTCAAAAGATTTATGCTGCACTATAACTTCCCAAGTTTCAGTGTAGGTGAGGCACGTCCTCCACGCGGACCTGGACGTAGAGAGATTGGACATGGTACTCTTGCTGAACGGGGATTGGCTCCGGTAATACCAAGCAAAGCAAAGTTTCCTTATACAATCCGCCTGGTTTCAGAAATTCTTGAATCAAATGGTTCATCTTCAATGGCTACAGTTTGTGCTGGTTCACTAGCCATGATGGATGCTGGAGTTCCTCTTACAGAAGCCACTGCAGGAATTGCAATGGGTCTGATCAGTGATGGTAAAAACAATGTTATTCTTTCAGATATTCTGGGCGACGAAGACCATCTGGGTGACATGGATTTTAAAGTTGTAGGCACAGAGAATGGTATCACTGCACTTCAGATGGATATTAAAATCAAGGGGCTGAAGCGTAAAATTGTAGAAAAATCGCTGATGCAAGCTCGTGAAGGAAGATTGCATATTTTAGAAAAAATGAGTGAAGCCCTGAAAGGATCTCGTGAAGGTTTGTCTTCTTATGCACCTCGCTTTATCACACATAAAATTGCACCAGATAAAATTGGTACAGTAATTGGTCCTGGCGGGAAAATGATCAAGAGTATTGTAGAGCAAACCGGAGTAAAAATTAACATTGATGATGACGGAATTGTCTCTATTATGTCTCGGGACCATCAAGCTGCTGATGAAGCACTGGAAATAGTACAAAAACTCACACGTACAATTGAGATAGGTGAGACTTATACAGGTCCTGTTAAGAAAGTGATGGACTTTGGTGCATTCGTTGAAGTTTTTCCTGGAACAGAAGGGCTTGTACATATTTCAAACTTGGCTGAAGGTAGAGTCGAAAAAGTCACAGATGTTTGTAGAGAGGGTGACATAGTCACCGTCAAAGCAACTGGTGTTGACAGACGTGGAAAAATACAGCTCAGCATTAAGGACGTTTAAGTCCTGCAATTGGCTGCTTACATATTAGATAAACAATATCCTGCTGTAACTGAACTTCAAGAACAGTATAGCAGGCATTCCCCATCCTATTCTCAGTTCTGATTCACAATTTGAAGTTCCACAAGTTGAGTCTGTGAACCATAGGTAGTCAGTAATTAAACACTATTAGTTTGAATTTAACCTGGTCTCAGGATATGGTTAGTTATGCTATTTTAGATCCATATCACCTACCTAAATTAATTCTTCATGAACCTTGTCATCACGGATTCAGGACTTGGTGGTCTATCGATTTGCGCTCAACTGATGCGTCTCATAAAGGAGCGTGCAAAGTCGACACTGCCACAACTTCCTGTTGACGATCTGCACATCACCTACGTTAATGCTGTTCCTGCAGATGAAAGAGGATACAATTTCATGTCCGGAAGAGCAGAGCAGCTTGAAACATTCGAGAAAATTCTTCTGAATACAGACAAACTGTTTGCACCAGATTACGTTTTTGTTGCATGTGGAACACTCTCTGTTTTGCTGGAGAAATTGTTATATCCATCAGATAAAGCAATTAAAATTGAAGGAATTGTGACTGTTGGGATCAAGATGCTTTTGGAAAGTCTTGGTCAGAATTCACAACCAACGGCTCTTATATTTGCTACTCCAATTACGATTTCTGCAAATACTTTTCAAAATATGCTCTGCCAAAATGGAATTGCAGAAAATCGTATCATTGCCCAGAATTGCCCAAATTTAGCGACCCAGATTTCAAATGATCCGGAAGGTGAACTAGTAGAGAAGCATATCCGGCACTGGGTTCAAAAAGCTCTGCAACAACTGCCTGAAAACATCAAATCTCCGCTGATTGCTTTTCTTGGCTGTACGCATTATGGATACCGTGAAAACTTATTCAAAGAAGCTTTTAATGCGGAAGGATACAGAAATGTTACCCTGCTTAATCCTAATTATGCTGCCGCAGAAAAATTGAATAAAATCGTTCTCAATAATGGAAAGTCAAACCCTACTAAAGCAAAGAGCATTTCCGTCAATTTTGTAACACCTTACGCTATTCCGGAACGGGAAAACATCACGATACCACAGTTACTGCACCCAATTTCAGCTGAAACAGCTAATGCCTTTCTAAATGCCAGAGTTTGTCCTGAACTGCTTAATCACTGATCCATGACTTCTCGAATACTTTCAGAAAACAGTTTACTTTACTATCTGGAGGAATCTCAGTTGCTTGACTCTGAGTCTGAATTACAAGTTTGGTTTGCACACCTCAATCTGCATGACTTTCCAGATAATGATTTTCCAGACGGCGGTCAAATCGCAGATTTTTTATTTTCAAAAATTGACTTTCCTGAAATTCAACTTTTTCTTCTTTTGATTGAGAGGAAACGTATTGAACCATGGACAGAAAAATCCGAGCCAGTCTTTTTTCAAGAATTAATTGAGATCACACCCCAAAAACCAGAGCCAAGTAAGCAAAACATCAGTCCTAAGAAGCGTGGCTGTGTCTGGAAAAACCTGCTTTATCCTGAAACTCTACGGGAAATATTTAAACAGAACCCAGATTCACCACTTGATGCTGTGGCAAAAAACAGGGCTGCAGTAATCGTTCACCCTGATCTGCCTTTATGTCTGAAAGTACTCAATATCCCAAAACCCTGGGGATATGAGAGTTGGTACACAGGTGTCGAAAAACGCGGTGTAGCTCTGGTAACAGACAAATGGGGGAAAACAGAATTACCATATGCATTGAACGTATTTAAGCAACAGATGCTTGCCGATTATCCGGAATCGTTGATTTTGCTCAAAACCCTCAATCCTGTTGCTGATGATGTGATTGGAGACTTGTATTATGAAATGCATGAAGAAAAGTGGGAAGTGTATGTGGTGACAGAAATCGATAAAACAGCATGGCCCTCCGGAACTGGAATCATTAAGGCAGGTTTGCATCCTGAAAAAATTGAAGAATATCAAAAATCGTATGGAAAAGAATGGGCTGAAATTCTACTTGATAATTTCAGAAAAGCAATTGGCGAGTACGAAATAATCCGTCGGCAAATCGATGATTCAACCGGAGACATCTCGGAGGAAATACTACTACAAGAACTGGAACTGAGACAGAAAGCCTCTAACTTTGTAGGCAATTGTCCGGTAAAAATTGGTGACATTGTGAGCTTCCCGGTTTTACAAATGCACTCTTTGCAACATGGAATCAAGGTTATTGAATTTCAAACACCGCACTATGAACGTCTGATTGTGATGTTTGCCCAAAAAGTTCTTACCCAAAATCACTGGGATACTGAAGAAGCTCTCAAAAAAATGCTGCTGGAAGTCTATAAACAACCTCAACTGGAAATATTACACAAATCATCTGGTTTACTAGTGGAACGTTTTGTTGATTTTCCTAAATTCACTGCTGACCGCATTTGCCTGGAAAAAAATAATAGCTGGGAAGATAAACTAGATGGGAAATACCAACTCCTAATTACCATTTCCGGACAGGCCACCATTTTTCCAGTGGACGCCAAGCCCCTTATTTTGAATTTGGAGGAATCCTTGTTTTTACCTGTGGCGATGGGAAGTTACCGGCTGGAAAGCACAGGAGATGCTCCGCTAATTTGCTTAAAGGCAATGCCAAAATAACACATGATCGTTGAAGTTGCTCTCAATTTGCCCATTCGTAAGTCCTTTGATTATCGCTGGCCGAGCAAGCTGGCTCGTACTCCGGAAGCTGGTTTACAGGTCCTAGTGCCATTTGGAGCACAGAAAAAAGGCGGAGTTGTGGTTGGTGTTAAAGAGCATTCTGAATTCTCTCAACTTAAAAAAGTTGAAACGCTAGTTGATCAGGAGCCGCTTTTTTCTACAGAAATGCTGGATCTCACAAAGTGGACTTCTGAATACTATTTTTGTTCATGGGGAGAAGCTCTCAATGCTGCAATTCCCGGAGGACTCGCCTTGAACTTACGTACGACTTATGCTCTTCAAATAACACCACTTCCGGACTTGCAAACACTAAGCAAACAGCCCCTTTCAATGATCCGTACTCAACAAACATGGACACAACAAGAGTGGCTCCAATGCGAACCTGACGAGCGTGACCACCAAATGCTGCGGCACTGGCTTACTAACGGCTATATTCACTCAACACAGGTCTTGCTGGGACAAAAGACCAAACCTAAAATAGAACGCTGGGTACGTCTTCTCAATCCTGATAATGTGAAAAAAACTGTTTATCAGCGTAAAACAAAAAGACAGCAAATATTTGAAATCTTAAATGAAAGTTGGGAAATTTGCTGGAGTGACATTCAAAACAAAGTAAATGCTCCGTCGCAGGCATTGAAAAAACTAAAAGAAGAAGGCTGCATTGAATTTTTTGAAAAACGGGTTTACCGTCGATTTATGGATGGAGGACTACCTGAAATTGAACCATTCCAGGATTTAACTCCGTATCAGAAATGTGTTTTTGAAAAACTTTCGGATTCGCTTAATAGTGGATCTTACCACACCTTTTTACTGGAAGGTGTCACAGGCAGTGGAAAAACCGAGGTTTATCTTCATGCAGTCCGGGCTGCAAGGGAATTAGGAAAATCATGTTTGATTCTGGTTCCAGAAATATCACTGACACCACAACTGGTCAACCGGTTCCGTTCACGTTTTGGAGACCAAGTGGCAGTTTTACACAGTGGAATGGGTGATGGTGAACGCTTTGATGAGTGGTCAAGGGTACGTCACGGAGTTGCATCAATTGTAATTGGTGCACGAAGCGCAGTTTTTTCTCCAATGAAGAACCTAGGACTGATTGTGATTGATGAAGAACACGATCCTTCCTACAAACAAGGAGAGTCCCCTCGTTATCATGGACGCGATGCTGCCATTTATCGAGGATTTGAAGCAGATGCAACTGTTTTACTTGGTTCTGCCACACCTTCGCTGGAATCGGCAAACAATGTGATTAATGGTAAATATGAGCTTTTGCGCTTGCCTACACGCATTTATCAAGCAGTCTTACCGGAAGTAAGACTGCTGGATATGAAAACTGTACCAAGCCAGAAGGGCAGTCCATACTTTTCCTGTGAGTTGGTAGAAGCTCTGCGTCAGCGCTTACTGAAGAAAGAACAAAGCATCATATTTTTGAATCGCCGCGGCTTTGCACCATTGGTTCGTTGCTCAAAATGCGAGTCAACTTACACTTGTCCAAACTGCAGTTTGAGTTTGGTTTACCACCAGGGGGCAAATCAGGTGCGTTGCCATCAATGTGATTTCGTTAAACCTCTGCAACAAAGATGTCCGGATTGCGGGAGTGATCAAGCACCAAAAATTATAGGCACTGGAACTGAGCAAGTTGAAGAGAATCTTAAATTGTTCTTTCCTGCCGCCCGCATTTTACGCATGGATCGGGATACATTGCATGGGAAACATGCCCTCTCCAAAATGCACGATCGTATCCACAGACATGAGGTAGATATCGTGATTGGCACACAATTGGTTACCAAAGGCCATGACTTTCCGGAAGTAACTCTGGTAGGTGTAATATTATCTGATTTGTCGTTGAACATTCCGGATTTCCGTGCAAGCGAACGAACTTTTCAATTATTGACACAAGTTGCAGGACGTGCCGGCCGAGGTCACAAACCTGGAGAGGTGCTGATTCAAACTCATAATCCCAGGCACCATAGTTTACTTTGCGCAAAAGAACACGATACCAGGCAATTCCGGAAACTTGAACTTGAACAACGTCAGCAACTCAGGATGCCTCCTTTTCATTCACTAACGATGGTTGTCTGCAGCAGTCCACATGAAGAACGAGCTGAAAGTTTGATCCGGGAAATTGCTGAAAAGATTCTGGTAATTTCTTCTAAAAAGAGCGCCTCACAAACTTTAAAATTGTCTGAAAAAGCTAAACGATTTGATACTGTTCAAGTCATCGGACCAATTGAAGCACCGATGAAAAAATTACGTAACCGTTTTCGTTGGCAGCTCCTGCTGAAAGCAAACGATGTGCGCCCACTTTTGCGTTTGTTAATTCAGATTTTTGAAACACCTCCTTTGACCAGGCGTGATGAGTTGATTCAGATTGATGTAGATCCCCACAACTTGATGTAAATAAAGGCACTATGGACAAAAGGAACACTTAATTGCAGGGACACAATAAGGCTGCATAGGATATTAAACCTGAACACCTTAATAATCTGCCTTCACTAATAACATCAGTGGTTAGCGTTTCTTAACGATTTTAGCGGTTAAAACAAAAAAGGGGAAATAAATGAATCTTACACAATGGAGCCAACTTGCTTTAATCTGCATCATGGGAGCCATGTCTCCTGGGCCAAGTCTTGCTGTGGTTTTACGGAATACAGTTTCTGGTGGCCGGACACAAGGCATTTTTACCGGAATCGGCCACGGACTAGGCATCACGTTTTATTCTGTATTAGCTATTGCAGGACTGGTAACGCTCTTCAAAACCATTCCGCATTTTTTCCTGATTGCTCAAATTGTTGGATCAATTTTTTTAATATGGCTTGGAGCAAATATGATAATCTCGGCCATAAGTTCCGGAGAAAGTAAAAATGAAGAAACGATTCCGAGAGTTTCTGGACGTCGTGGATTTTTTGAGGGTTTCTTGATTGCATTTCTGAACCCCAAAATCGCAGCCTGGCTACTGGCTCTTTTCAGTCAGTTCGTACAGCCTGAAGCTGCATTTCCAGAACAGTTGCTTTTAGTTTCAACAGTGGGAGGTATTGATGCAACCTGGTATTGTCTAGTAGCAATTCTTGCTTCTTCAGGAGGACTGGTGAAAGGATTGCGGCGGAGCGCAAAGCGCATTGACTTAGTAATGGGTGTGCTGCTGATTTTGCTGGCTGCTGGAATGCTCTGGCGTGTAATTCCTTTCTTCAGTTAAGTCATAGTTCTATGGCACAAATCCGGTAAACATTTAATCAAGATTTTGAACAGATCTGAAAATTTTTCATCAAATCGGTTCTGCAGGAGAAACATTCGCTTATCCACGAGAAACTACCAAAGAAGGAGTGTTTATGATTTGGATGAAACAACCGTAGAAAACATTTGCCTGTGTCGGAAACAAGTAAATACTAGGAACTTACTATATAAAACAAAATCAGTCTGGACCAGGCAGCCATGTCTGCAACTGCGGTTATATGGTTTTACCAGAGGTCTGAGGGAAAAGGCTGACTACATTCATGTGTAAACATTCCCAAAAGGCAGCAAAAAACTAGGCTGCATATCCATGCAATACAATCTGGTTGCAGTCAGCAACAAGCAGGAAGTCAGCTTATGAATCAAGATGAAGTTTGAAATAGTCTGTAAAATCCCAAAGGATTTTAAACC
>ERZ651768.2304-NODE-2304-length-13334-cov-12.244097_pt1 | contig 13334 bp, 12 predicted proteins | sample MGYA00514754_ERZ651768 | MGnify/ENA metagenome assembly ERZ651768 | reverse complement strand
TATTAAATCCACTCTATATATTTATGGTTTTATTGGTTGTCTTCTAAGACTAATTCTTCTTTAGAAGATTTCGCTAATTCAATAAGATTGTTAACTTCTTCCTCGTTAATTTCTTTTATATCTTTAATCGTACAGGGCATTAATTCCGTACGGATATTGTCATTATAATTAGAACAAGTTCTCCAGAGAGTACTTTCAAAGATAAGTACATCTTCGAACCTTAAACCAGGACAACGGTTAAAAAGTGTTACTAAATAAGGATGGGATTTAGATGGAGACCAAACAATTAATCTTTCATTATCTAGGGCTTGCCAATTAGATATATCCTGTACTCTAAAACAACTTTTTTGGTTTGAGTTCTCTTCTCCATACAATAGAGCTCCGGTACTTAAAACTAACCAAGACAATAAGAAATAAATTTTCATTTTTTATTAAAGTGATAAAGGTATTTTTCTTCTTTACATATTTTAAACCTTTTTCTTTTAAGTCCTACTCTCAAACACTAATTCATTTATTTTTCTATCTTTATATCCCTAAACATTTAGTGCATTATTATTGCATGGATATGTTCTCTTATTTTCTCGTCAGTGGTTTAGGGAGTATTTGGCTAGGTTCCCAAATAATATGGATTGTTGGATTCCCGAGACAGTTAAAGTCTCGTAAAAATGAGAGAACTGCGAAAAGTAGCCAAGAAACTTTTATGTTATTTTGGTTTGATCAATATTCCTGGATTGGTTTAACACTTCTTAGTTCTGGAATAGTTCTCTTTTTTATCGGTATAGTCTATTGATTCCCATAACTTTGTTATACGCAGGTATTTTGGGGCTTTTGTCTGTATTGCTTGCTAACCAAGTTCTGTTTGTAAGAATAAGAGGAGAAAAAGAAGAAAAATGGAGAGCTTATGCCACTGAGCGTGTTCAAGCTAACTTTGTTGAAAATGTTCCTCTGACTTTGATTCTGCTTTATTTATTTGAAATATCGGTTTCTTCAAAAGTGGCTGTGCATGTTTTTGGCTCTGGGCTAGTTTTATGCCGATTACTGCACGCTTGGGGAATGAGTAAATATAAAGGGGCAAACTACCCGAGACTCATAGGGGCTCAAGGCACTTTTCTGCTTTTATCAATAATCTCTATGGCTTGCATTTATCAGTTTTTTATTACCAAATTAAGTTAAACCTTATCGAAAATTAGTTTTAACTTTTCCAATCTATCTAACTGTTTAATCACTATTTCTCGCTTTAAAGCTTCACTGCGGTTAGGGTAGTTTTCATGGTAAATAACTTTAACGGGAAGCCTTCCCTTTGTATATTTTGCCCCTTTTCCTTTTTGATGTGCTAAAACCCTTTTTTTTAGATTATTGGTAACACCTGTATATAGAGAGCTGTCTGCACATTTTAAAATATAAACCACCCATAACATTCTTCTAAAATCCTCTATTTTTAGATATTTAATTCTTAATTTTTAAGGTCTACTCGGTTATGTCTGGAACTGAGAGATTGATTCTAGACACTCCCAATGTAAATCTCCCATTTTTCCATTGGGATTTATAGGTTGGATGCATACATGGTTTGCTCCAGCTTCAATGTGTTCTTCAATTCTAGTATTTATGTCTTTTGCACTACCCCAAGCAAAAGTTGTATCTATAAATTTGTCACTTAATGTATCTATATCATCTTCAGTTAACCCCATACGTAACCAGTTGTTTCGATAATTGGGTAGACTTTGATAAATCTGAACTACCGGCCTAGCAAGGTTTCTGGCTAGTATAGGGTCTTTTTCTAAAATTACCTTCTGCTCGACACAAAGCCAAGCCTTATCTCCCATTATTTTTCTTGCCAATAACGTGTGGTCAGGGGAACTAAAGTAAGGATGTGCACCTTTAGTTTTTTCTGAAGCTAGAGCTAACATTTTAGGTCCTAGAGCAGCAATTACTGTTGGTGGCACTTCAGACCCAGAAACACCTGTATAAGGTGAAGCTTCCATGTCTTCTAAGTATTTCCTCATGGTTGCTACTGGTGGTCCATATTTTAGCCCTCTTACTCCTTCAACAATTGGTTTGTGAGATACCCCTAGACCCAAAAGAAATCTATTATTTGACTGTTCAGCAAGAGATTGTTGTGCTGCTAATGTAACACCTGGTTCTCTGTGGTATATATTTGCTATACCCGTGGCTACTATCAATTTTTTTGTATTAGCCAACAACCATGATGCCAGTACCATAGGATTTTTCCCTACTGTCTCTGGAATCCATAAAATGCTATATCCTAAAGATTCTATTCTCTGTGCTGCCTCAGCTGAATCAGGTGAAGATAATCCATCAAAAAAGAACCAGACACCTAAATTTCCAAATTTCATTTTTTCTCCAAAGTTTTGATGCTATAGATCTGTTTCTGATCTAGAGTTAATTTAGTTTGCTTCTCATTCATATCATGGACCTTAAGTGTAAAATGTATATATTAGATTAATAAAATAAAGAAAACCAAGAAAATACTTCTCAAACCTAACGAAAGATGAAAAAGCTATTCATAGGGATAATTTTATTAGGATTTATATCTTTTGTCGGATGGCAAAACAGGGTTAGCCTCCTAATGTTTGGAATACCAATACTTTTTAACATAATGGACCCTATTGCAGAAGAAGGCATGGTTAATTGGTCTGAAGGTCCTAATGAAGCTTCTTCTGATCCATCAAAAAGACCTCCTAACATTATCTTAATACTTGCTGACGATATGGGATTTAATGATCTGTCTCTCTATAACGGCGGAGCTGGGGATGGTTCATTAATGACACCGAATATCGATGCATTGGGACTTGAAGGGGTTATCTTTGATAATGGTTATGCTGCCAATGCCGTCTGCGCTCCATCTAGAGCAACAATCATGACAGGCAGATACTCCACTCGTTTTGGATTTGAATTTACTCCTTTCCCGAAAATTGGAATAACTATCATGCAGTGGATGCAAGAAGCTGCCGAGGAAGAGCCTAAGCTAAAAACTTTCATTGATTTTGATTTAGCTTCAAAAAGGGGAGATATATTAGATCTAGGAATGCCTTCTGAACAAATTACTATTGCTGAAATTTTAAAGGATAAAGGATATTACACTGCGCACATAGGGAAGTGGCATTTAGGCCAAATGGAAGGAAGTCATCCAATAGATCAAGGTTTTGATGACAGTCTTTCAATGATAGGGACCTTATACCTTCCAGAAAATCATCCCGATGTAGTGAATTCTAGAAATCTTAATAACCCCATAGATAATATGGTTTGGACAGTTGGCAGGTTCAGTGCTTCATTTAATAAGAGCGATGATTTTGAACCCGATGAGTATTTAACTGATTACTACACTAACAATGCAATAAAGGTAATTGAAGAAAATAAAAACAGACCATTCTTTCTTTACCTAGGTCATTGGGCTATTCACAACCCTTTGCAATCTCTTAAGAGTGATTACGATCTTCATTCTCATAGTGGCAATCATGCTTTAAGTGTTTACTCTGGGATGATAGAAGCACTGGATAGAAGTGTAGGAAAGATAGTAAAGACACTAGAAGAGAACGGACTTTCTGACAATACTTTAATAATTTTTACGAGTGACAATGGAGGTGCAGGTTATATAGAACTACCCGATATAAATAAACCTTATCGTGGATGGAAATTAACCCATTTCGAAGGAGGCATGCATGTGCCCTTCCTTGCTAAATGGCCCTCTCAAATAAAAAAAGGGACAAGATTCTTATCTCCAATCCATCACATAGATATTTTTCATACCATAGCTGCTGCTGCCGGAGCTTCTGTGCCTAAAGATAGAAAATTAGATGGGGTAGATTTAATTCCTTACATTCAAGGAGAAAATAAAGAAAAACCGCACAAAACGCTTTTTTGGAGAGAAGGTCATCATCAAAGCGTCTTGCATAAAGGTTGGAAATTAATTAAGGCTGATCGTCCTGATAAAAGATGGTTATTTAATCTAGATAAAGACCCAACAGAAAGAAATAACTTATCCAAAGATAATCCAACTAAAGTGTCTCAATTAGAAAAACTGTTAGATCTCCATAATTCGGAACAAGCTGAACCTCTTTGGCCAAGTGTTTTAGACTCTCCTATGTTAATCGACAAGCATGGAGGCCAAGACTATGAAGAAGGAGACGAATATATATACTGGCCAAACTAAATTTAAAAGGAAAATTTAAATGAAAATATTAAGAACACCTGATGAGCAATTTGAGAATATTAAAGGCTATCCTTTCGAACCTCACTACACAACAATAAAAACTCACGACGACTCTGATCTAAGAATTCATCATATTGATGAAGGTCCTAAAGACGGTCCAATACTTCTAGCCATGCATGGCCAACCTGTCTGGAGTTATCTCTATTCAAAAATGATTCCACACTTAGTTGCAGGAGGAATAAGGGTTATCGCACCTGATCTTCCTGGTTATGGAAAGTCAGATAAACCGGCTTCAAGAGAAGATTATAGTTATCAAAGACAAGTTGATTGGATGACTCAATGGTTAATTCAAAATGATTTCAAAAATCTTACTTTTTTTGGTCAAGACTGGGGTGGTTTGATTGGACTTAGAATGGTTACTGAAGAACCAGATAGGTTCTTAAAAGTTTCGATGGGAAATACCGGCTTACCCTACAATCCTGATGCATCGGAAGAACTTCAAAACAAAGTGAAGGCTTTCAGAGAAGAAAAGATCAAACTCACGCTCTTTTCTATGGCAAAACAAGTTCAACAAATGGATGGAAAATTGGATGGAAGTGATAATGAAAATGAAGACTTTCACCCAGCTTTAAAATTCATGTATTGGCAAAAGTTTTGTTGGGATACTCCAAACTTGCCCATCGGAACTCTCTGCTCTTTCCAAATGGATAAAAGATCTAGACCAATCGTCGCGGCTCATTATTTTTTGCAAAGATTGGGGCTAGAAAAATTCTCTCCCTTTACTTCAGATGTTCTTAATGCTTATGAAGCTCCATTCCCAGATCCATCATATAAAATGGGTCCTAGAGCTATGCCTAGCCATGTACCAACTTTACCCGACTCATCTTTAGAAGCACAAAGATTAGCAAGAGAATTCTTTAAGACTTCAGATAAACCTTTTTTATCTGTCTTTGCTGGGGATGACCCAGTAACTAATGGCATAGAAAGCGATATTTTGGAAATGGCACCCAATGCTAAGAGCGCACCTCATATTGGCGGAGGTCATTTTTATCAATGGAGTCGCGCAGAAGAATTATCAAAAATTCTTATTGATTTTATCAAGTTAGATTAGCTTTATTGAGCAGGAATTAACCTTCCTCTCTTAGGTTCTTTTATCTCTTTGTTTGCTTTTAAATAATTAATTATTTCCTCAGATAAATTAATTTTTCTATCTTCATATTCTCCTTCTAAGAAAGTGTTGTAGAGATCTCCTCCTTGAGCTAAGAAACTATGAGTACCGACCTTATACATTTTTTTCTTATCCAGAGGTTTTCCATTTATTTCAACATTTAAAACCCTGTTGTTAATTGGTTTTTTTAAATCATAAATAGCCCTAATGCCTGATACTTGAATCATACCTCTCTCCATAGACAGGCCTTGCTCAAGAATAGCTGTAATTTGTGCGCCATTCAGAGAGGTGGAAACCACGGTATTATGAAAAGGAAAAGCATCTAATACATTCCCTTTGGTAATCGAACCTTCAGGCAAGTCTGCCCGTAATCCTCCGGCATTTGTAAAAGCTATTTCTGAGTTGGTTATCTCTTTTATAACATCAGTAGCAAAGTTTCCTAATGAAGACTCAGCTACATAGTCTCTTACCAACCTAAGGTCTGAATAGCCCACGACTTCTCCGATTATGTGGTCTACTTTTTCTTTGTAGTAAGAAATCTTTTTCTCCACTAAAGGATCGGGCTTCAACTTATCACTCCATACTTTTAATAATCTTCCTTCGTGTCTGGTTACCTTTTCACCATCAAAGAACAGTTTTAAGTAACCAAGCCGAGTTCCGTACCCATAGGTTTGTACGATTAAGGTTCCGGTTTTCGGATGGATATATGGAACTTCTATGCCTCGATGTGCGTGACCGCTTACAATTACATCAATTCCTTCAACGGCACCTGCTAACTTTATGTCTTCATCAAAATCTCTTTGTACTTCGGGTCTATGCTCAGCATCAGTCTGCATGGGTCCAGTTTTACCTTGATGAGTTAAAACAACTATCACATCCACTAACGGTTTTAGCTCTTCCACCCCTTTTCTGACGTAAGGGATGGGATCTCGAAAGTCTAGATCTTCTACGTAAGAAGGTAAAATTACACTTCGAGCATCCAGTCCTATGATCCCAATTACTCCCAATCTAATGCCATCGCGTTCTAAGATAGTGTAAGCCCTACTGAATAATTGATCGGTTCCCTTATAAAAAATATTGGCTCCAAGTACTGGGAAAGAGACCCTGTGGATTCCTCTTTTAAAGGGTTCAATACCATAATCAAATTCATGGTTTCCAATACCTAAGGCATCGTATTCCATGGTCATCATCATCTCCATTAAAGCTTCACCTTCTGTTAGATTCGCTAACATGCCAGTAAACATATCTCCAGAATCAAAAAGGAAAACTGTGTCTTCTTCTTCCCTTAACTCATTAATTAAAGCGGATAAGTAAGCGGCTCCACCTAACTTGGGCGATCCCTCTAACCAGTAGGCAGGAATAGGATCGAAAGCACTGTGAAAATCATTCGTATGGAGAATAGTGATTTCCTTATCCTTTCCAAATAAAGGCAGTCCTAAAGTTATTAAAGCTAATATTAAAACTAAATTCTTCAAGGCTTAGCTTCCACGTTTTAAAGATAATTTAGCCCAGATTCACTGGAAACATCTCCTTGAATTCTAGAATGATACATAATTCTCGCTTCGCTTAAATCCCAAGGACAAGCCTGATGCATCAAATTCCTGTTATCCCAAATTACTGCATCGCCGGGAGCCCAAGAATGGTGATAAACGCGATCTCCCTGACAAGCAAAGTCATTAAGCTCATCCAAAAAGTCTTTGGACTCAGCCTCTTCCATCCCAGGAATTCCAAAGGCGTGTCTACCAATTAACAATGATTTTCTTCCTGTTTCTGGATGAGTCTTTACCAGTGGGCGGAAAGGCGGAGGGTCGACATCGAAACCATAACCACTGAATTCACTTTCTTCTTGAGGCTTGTGCTTATATTTAGCTTGGCTATATGAATAAGAATGATAAGCACAAAGGTCTTTTATTTTTTCTTTCATTTTTGGATCTAGGGCTTCATAAGCAGCCGTCATATCTGCCCATCCTGTCTCTCCACCCTCTGGGGGTACTTGATGAGCAGTGAAAACTGACCCTTTGGCTTGAATTGGCATATAAGTGCTGTCATGGTGCCATTCCATGTTACCTCTTAATGATTTGACAATATCATCATCCACTGGATCTCTGATACTCCCGTCTTTTTTTACATTACTGATGGGTGTGATATCAAATTCCATTTGACCAAATAATTTTGCAAACTTAACCTGTTCATCTTTGGTTAGGTTTTGGTTTGGAAAAATAAGTAGCGAATGTTCAAGCCAAAGTTTGTAAATCTCTTTAGGCTGGGACTCGCTTAAATTCGATAATTTTAGCCCTTCTACTACAGCACCAAAGGTCTTATCTAACTTTGTAATAGAAAGAGTAGTTTTCACTTCAGAAAATCAATAAGGATTGAATTGGTTTGTTCTGCAGCTTCTTGTTGTACCCAATGTCCTATATTGGGAAGCAGAATAACCTCTTCAAGCAAAGGTATAACTTCTTTCATAGAGCTCTCTAGGGACTCTTTAGAAGCACCTGCAATGACCATATCTTGGGTACCAGCAAGAAATAAGGTGGGAACTTTTATGTTGTGGTCTTTTAGGTCTTCAGTTAATTTCCAGTTCCTTTCTATGTTTCTATAGTAATTAACTCCGCCACGAAAACCCGATTCTTCAAACTGTCCTACTACATAATCCAAGTCCTCTTTTGAAAACCAAGCAGGCAACCCTTCTGCTTCTCCTATGCGAGGCAAAAAACCTCCGGCACTACGCTTTGAGTCCGTAATTTTTGGTGGTTTTCTTGGAGAATCTGGAGATTGATAAAATCTACTAATTAAACCACCTGGATCTTCGTCGTATTCCTTTTCTGCAACTCCATTGGGTTCGTTGTGATAAAGAATGTAAAAGAAATTGTCTTGAAATGCTGCCCTCATGCCTTCCATAGGATTCTGGTCCTGTCTTCCGTTATACGGAACACTCATGATGACTAATCTAGTGAAACGTTCTGGATAAAAAAGAGCGCTGTAGGTAGCCACCGGTGCTCCCCAGTCATGCCCTACTATAGAAGCCGTAGTCTCTCCCAGGGCATCAAGAATTCCTACCATGTCAGAAGTCAGGTGTTTAATATCATATTGATCAATTTCAGAGGGAGCATCTGTTTTGCCATAACCTCTCATATCGGGTGCTATAACTCTAAATCCTGCTTTAGAAAGACCCACCATCTGGTGGCGCCAGGAATACCAAGATTCGGGCCAACCATGTGCTAACAACACCAATGGGCCTTCACCCATTTCCGCTATTCGCATCTTTATTCCGTTAGCCTCTATAAAGCTAAATTTAACGCCTTCTAAGGGTGATTCATTCATACCTACCTCATGATTTCCTTTTTTTTCAATTTCTGCTGATAGAGATTGAAAAGATATTAATAATGCACATAAGAAAAAAATTCTTTTCATTCCAAAAATCTAAGAAATTTATTCGGTTAAATGCTCCACGAACGTAAGTTGATAAAATTGTTTTGGCACTGCGTAATAATAAGGACTGTCTTGATTCCTTGACTTCTTTTTTGCAACTAATGCCACTCGAAAGACTTTCCCTTCTGCCTCCTTATAACTCTTGAGAAGTATAATCTTGTCGCCTTTTTGTACTTCATACGTGTAACTGGTATCCATCTGCCTAAAAGAGCCAGTTTTACTTCCATGTTGTCTAATATATCTGAGTAGATCGCCTTTTAACTCAAAAAGAACCACCGAAGTGGTACGTTTTTTTGATTCAAAGACATCACCAACCTCGTAATTAGAGGCATCCGAGTAGCCGCTAACTGCAAAGCACAGTAGAAAGAGGATAAGAAGGCTTTTTTTAATAGGGTTCATTTGTTTAATCATGTAGTTTTTATACACCAGCTCAGAAGTTTTTGCCAGAAATGGCAAAAAGAATACAATGGATGCATCAGGGCTAAAGGCTACTCATTTGTTAATTTAGGAGAAACAGAATGACTGCAATGACGAAGGAAGAAAAACAAGATTTTCTGGCTGGATTACATGTTGGTGTTTTATCACTCAGCGATGACCCTAAAGGCCCATTGACTGTTCCTATATGGTATGACTATGAACCGGGTGAAGAACTGTGGTTTATTACTGGACCCAATTCTTTGAAAGGAAAATTACTGGAAGCAGGAGTTCGGTTAAGTTTAGTAGCTCAATCTGAAGAACCTCCCTATAAATATGTCAGTGTTGAAGGGCCAGTTGTATCTATTGATGAATCGACTGAGGATGACTTGCTTGCCATGGCAGTGCGTTATCTTGGGGAAGATGGAGGTAAACAATATGCGGCAAACAGTAATACCTCAGGCGGCATCATAGTTCGAGTTAAGCCTGAGCGTTGGTTGGCTGTAGACTACGGAAAAGGTTAAGGAGTTAGCCTTAAATTGTTGAAAGAATATCAACGAGTCCTATTGCCTCTCTATAATAAAAGATCACAAGAGCAGCAACACATAAAATAGCAAAAACCACTAAGGCACTAATTGCTCTCGGCGGATTGTCGGGCAATTCTACCGTTATATTATTGGTTTTTAGATAATCAGAATAAAGATTACACAAGTTTAAAAGATATATTGGTCTTAAAAAAAACATGATAACTCCTACAGAGAAACAAATTGGCAATGCTATATATAAATAAATATTTGCGAGGTTGTTACCTATTCCAGTTCCGTCGTCAAAATAAATTACAATGGGGAATGCCGCGACGTAAGTCAAAATACCTAATACCCAACAGTTCCCTGAATAAGCTGCTCTTAACTTGATGATTTCTTTTGTGTTTTGTTTTACAAACTCAACGGACTCTTTACCTGATTCAATCATACCTTTGCCTATAACCATGCTTGGTAAAACCCCGGATATGCCAACCTTCCAAGCGTTATAAAGTGCTTCTTGGTATAAAATTTGGGCTAATGTTCTCTTTTCTTCTCCAGGAATTCGCGACAAAATTTGCTTGACGGTAATCCAACCGTCAGTCCAGTGAAATGCCCAGAGACGCCAAGCATTAGGCAAACTCAGTTTAAGGCACATGGCTACGGTTGATATCCTGCCTTGTTTATGCAAAAAATGAGTCGCTCCCATGCAGCAAGAAAAAATACCGACAGGAAAGGCCGCAAGACCCACACAAAGAAAGGCCCAAAGAGTTAGTGCGATGTTTATTGCTTCAGCATCCTGTTCAGTATCGATTGCATTCCACACCTCAGGCGGAATCCAAAAAAGCATTTGCGTCCACAACAAATAGCCCAGTGCAACAGCTAACCATTGCATGCCACCAAAAAAGAAAATTTCTTTTTCTTTTAATCCTAAAGACAAAGCGTACCCAGCCTTCAAATCAGAACTAGAATCTTTGTCTTTTGTCTTTGAGATGTTTTGTATGTCTGGGAGCTCAGCCAATTCTCTCCGCATGGTAAGCACAGGTTTCATGATTTTAGGCACCCAAGGGTCCATATCTTCTTTATCTTTTTCCGTAAGCTCAGCAATTGTTTCCGGCTTCTCGGGTTCAGGTATATTGGTGGTTTCAGGTTCACCGCTGGTAATAGACTTGGCTATTGACCAAGGCCCTGGCTTTCTATCTTCTTCTGGCATAATCCCTTATTTTGCTAATCTTACTGCTTCTTTGTTTCTTCTAAATGTTTCTTGAGATAAGTCATAAAAGGAGTCCCTCCAGTTCCCTTTATGGTTGAGCCTCCAGTCCCAAATGGATTTTTTTGCTCTGACTGTTTATGAATATACATGCCAGCGTACTTTAAGTGCAAGGAACGAAAGTCGGCTAATTCATTCAAACATTGGTTATAAATTTGTTTTAAATCAGAGGAATCTGATACCAGGTCTTTTACAACTGAATGCTGTTCAAGTTTTTCTATGAATTTTCTGTGTTCAGGCGGCATGTATTCTCTCATTTCGTTTAAATAATGCCTCAAAGCATCTTTTGAATGTTTAATTCCTAAAACCCCATCTAAACTAGGAACTATACTGCTTTGAGCTCCTGTTTCTCCCCGAAAAAATTGTGCTTTATTGGCAAACTGACTTTCATAAATTAGTCCGTTTTTTAAATCTGGGTTGTCTTTAGAGCCAAAAATAAAGGGTCTAACTCTGTGATAATAAACGTAAGGATCACATCGCTCCGTCATCCTTAAAAAAATTTGATTTACTTCATTAAGGGACAGCTGAATTTTTGATAAAAGATTGTGAAGATCCTTCTCATTTGTTGCCTCATTGCACTCGGATAATTTATCAGCAGCTTCAATAGCCCCTGAGGCAGCATTTTCTATACAGACGTGAATGGTTACAAACCAATCCTCATCAACACCCCCTAGAAAATTATTAATCAGAGCAACATTTTCAAGAGAAAGCGGTTCATCTTCTAATAAAAACCAATTATCTAAACAGTAACTTGCGTAGCTTAAAACCGGTGGCCGGCCTAGAAACTCAGAAACCTGGACCCAAGGTGCAGCTACAACTTCAGGTAATTTACTATTAGGTTTGGTGCCTCCTAAAACATAAGCATGGGCTAAGAAGCTAAGATGCACCATAGCGAGCCTTAATTCCCTCTCGCTTTTACTTTCTAAAAGCTCATGTATCGATAAATCGTCTTTATTAAGAGATTCAACTGTTAGCTGTACTCGGCTCGTTAAAAGTAACTTAGGGAGGCTTGAAGCTATTTCTTGTAATCTGCTAAGAGAAGGCGATGAAGATATTGAATACTCTTTTAAAGGAGGCTTGGCAGGTAAAAACCCCTTCATGTCAGGCCCTTGTATGAAAATTAATATCCAGAAGCCTGCCCGTCCTTTCTGCTTTCGGAAGCTCCAAAATACACTCCATCTTTAATCAGGATAGCTTGATAACCACCAAAAATACCTTTTTGATATTGGAGCTTGTGGCCTTTTTCCTTAAGCGCTTCTTCAATTGCAATTCCAAATCCCTTTTCTAAGCTCAAACTGCCTCCATCCAACATTATTTCGTCAGTTGGTTGGGAAGAGCCGCTGTGAACTAGCCTCGGGGCATCACCGGCTTCTTGGAGGTTGTAACCGAAGTCAATTAAGTTAATTATTATCTGAGCATGTGCTTGCGGTTGGGTGGCACCCCCCATCACACCAAAACTCAAATAAGGTTTGTCGTCTTTTGTGACGAAAGCAGGAATTATGGTATGAAAAGGACGCTTACCGCCTTCAATAACATTCGCATGACCTTCTTCTAAACTAAATAACTCACCTCGGTCTTGAAGCATAAAACCTAAACCCGGAGGTACCATGCCAGAACCCATGCCTCGATAATTACTCTGAATTAAAGAAATCATATTCCCAAATTGATCTGCAGCTGTTAAATAAATCGTATCTCCACCATCAGGTATTCCTGATTCATCCACTTGAGCTGCTTTGGTTAAATCTATCAAGGCAGCCCTCTCTTTCGCATAGCTTTTAGAAACAAGCTGCTCAATTGGAATTTTGGAGAAATTAGGGTCGGCGTAGTGCTTGGCACGATCAGCAAATGCGAGTTTCTTTGCTTCTGTGAACAGATGGACATAGTCTGAACTGAATAAGCCCATCTTTTTTATATCAAAATTTTCAAGGATATTTAAGATTTGAAGAGCAACCATTCCCTGACCATTGGGTGGTAGTTCCCAAACATCGTAGCCTCTGTAATTAGTAGAAACGGGTTCAACCCATTCTGAGTTGAAGTTTGCAAGGTCTTCATAAGTTAGAAATCCTCCCTGAGCTTGTATGAAATCAGCAATAGTTTTTGCCACTTCGCCCTCATAAAACCCAGCCCTTCCCTTCTCAGCAATAATTTCTAGGGTGTTAGCTAATTGAGGGTTCTTAAAAATATCTCCTTTTCCCGTGGTTTCTCCATCTTTCATCCATACGTCAGAAAAGTTTGGGTACTGTTTAAATATTTCCTTTGATCTATCAAGGTAGTAAGCGATTGTTTCGGTGACAGGGTGTCCTTTTTTTGCGTAACCAATGGTGGGTTCAAAAAGTGAAGCAAAGCTTTGATTACCAA
>ERZ651768.2302-NODE-2302-length-13336-cov-3.063957_pt1 | contig 13336 bp, 12 predicted proteins | sample MGYA00514754_ERZ651768 | MGnify/ENA metagenome assembly ERZ651768 | reverse complement strand
CCGCATTTCTAGTAACCCGCCGTTGGAAGATCTGTAACTGCTCTCAATAAATTCTTTCTTCCAAGAAAACCTAAATTTAGAACCTGAACAAGTACTTTTTATCGCACCTGAACATAAGACATCGTTCCTTTATATTGTATACTTTGGAAAAAGTACCACTACATATAGTACTTGTCAAGGCTAATTTGAAAAAATTTGCGAAAAAACTTTTAAGTTCTTTTTTTATAAAGGTTTATAGGATGGAAAAAAAACATTTTTTTTGAGTTTAGTTCCTTGTCCACTATATAATGTATGGTTTAGAAACTAATATACGCTATATAAGGTGGGGGGCTTTAAAACCAGCTTTTTATAAATCCTATGATTTTTAAAACGCCTATTAAGGCATTATTTTTTCCAGATCGAAAGGGATGGACTCGAGGAATTTATTCTTAACTCGATATTGTCGGTTTCCGGCTTGAACGATATATTCCTGCTCTTGGTGAAAAAGTTTCCCGACCTTTAGGGCGGCCACCTCTTCTAGTTCATTTTTCCAAAGGCTGATGGCAAACAAGGGGACATCCAACCCTGCGAGATTCTCGGGCAGGGGTGGGGTGACAATAGAATTAAATTCCAACCCTTTCAGGGTCCAAATCAGATCGTGGCCGATATGTTTGGTCTTGATTTTTTCAGGTTTTTCAAGGTGCCATTCCGATCCTTTTTTCTTCAACTCAAAGAGTTTGTCAGAAGTTTTGATTAAAATTTTATTCACTTCCTCGCTTTTAAATTCCAGCAGTTTTTTATTTCTTAAATCGTGAAGGCTACGAAACAATTTATTGACCACTTCTTTGGAAATTGAAAATACGGTTGACTCGCCGGTTCGGTTGGCGAATATCTGCTTACCATTGCTGGTTTGATTGCCGAATTGCAGGGCCCAGGTTTTTCCGTTTTTCATTTTCAGGCTAAAAGATTTTTGGGGAGTGTCCAGGCCAAATGTTTTGGGGATGTCGAGGGAGATTTTTATGAACTCTGTAATCTTGGCTTCTTTGAGATCAAAGAGCAGGCTGTTAATGGTGGACAGGTCGGCGGTTGTTTTTATCGGGCTCTGGATGTCCCAATTATTGCTTTTCCCACGGACCAGGCGTATGGTTTCGTTTCCGGATCGCAGGGACAATTCAAGAATTTCTTTTTCCTCAAATGCCAGCAATGTTTTTTCAAGAAACTCCACGGTTTTTTGGGAAAGTGTAGCAAACAGCCTGGCATCTGCCAGTACGATATTTTTGGAATCATTGATTTTGCAGAAATAGCCATTTTCTTCTTTGGGGTTGCCCAAGGAAAGCGTGTGGATCTCACCTTTTTCACTTTCTAAAATCAGTTTCAGTTTAGGCGGATTCAGTCCATAGGATTCCAGAGAGTCCAGATTTTCATCCACAAACTCCCGGACCCTGGAAAATTGAATGGACTGAAGAAAATTCATGATGGCATCCTTGTCCCCCTGAGCACCAATATCTCCTGATATTGCCCAGACCGCACCCTTCTTTTTTAACTCCAGATTTTTTTTCTCGCTGATGATTTGTATGCGCTTGATGGTACCGGTGCTGAAGTTAAGAAGGGTTTTGTCGCGAAAATTGTAAACGGACTTTTCAAATTGGGATTTGGTTGCAGGGGTCATCATCACGGCGGGATAGTTTTCCCGCTTGATATAGAGATTGCCCCCCATAGGGCTTTCGTCACCTAAAAACAAGGTTTCCTCTTTTTTATTTTCAAATCTGAAATGGATTTTTAGAAGTGGGGTACTCAGGCCATAAATGGAAAGGTCTTTAGGATTTTCTTCCACCACCCGGGTTTTTTTTAGGTTTTCGATTTCTGATAAAAAGGCTTCTGCTTCGGCAGAGTCGCCAGGTGCCGAAAGGGGACGGGTGAGATCCCAGCTGTGTAGGGCTTTGCGCTTTAAGACTATAGGATCGCCATTGCCAGCTAGAGAAAACTCAAGCACCTTTTCCGTTGCAAAGGGAAAAATTTTTTCAGTTCGCTCCTTTTCGACTTTTTCCTTTTGTTCGGCGGGGAGATCAACGAAGAAATAATAAAGAACCAGACTCAGGAATACAGCCGACATCAGGGCCGTTCCTTGAAACTTCATAGTAGGCGTCTCCTCCACCAAGTACGAATTCCTATTGTAGCAATCAGTCCGGGAAACACAACGACACCCATGATGAATATTGCGTAGCCCCAGGATTGTGTCATTTGAATGGGTGTATTCTTTCTTTCTTTAGGGCGAATGGAAATCAGGTTTTCCTCTTCCGCAAGCCAGGAAATGGCGTTGAGGAAAAAATCTCCATTTCCTGAAAAGTTAATGTAGCGATTATTGGAGAAATCAGAATCGCCTACCACCAGCAGTGTGGCCTTTAATGAGGGTTTATTGTTCTTCGCGGCTTCTGAATTTTCAGGGATATCAGAATTTTTGTGGCTCTCATCCTCCAAAACTTTTGTGGCGATGACTGAGACGGAAACCGGCCCTTTAACATCCTTGCCCTCGTCATAGTGTACGGTGCCGGAGTCAAAATCAGATTCCGCCCAGCTGTTAGCGCCGGTTTTCAAAAGTTCAGTGGTGGTGATGCCTGCTACAGGAATTCCCCGGACTGATCTTATAATCGGGAAAATAGTTGCCAGAACAAAGTCGCTGGTGATTTCATGAACCGTATATTGATTGACAACCGGTGCCGCAAAATCTCCTCCGAAAAGCTTGGACATGGGGTCTATGACGATATCCTCTGCAAGCTCAATGCCCCATTTTTTGAGAAAAGCCTCCATGCTGGATGAAGATTTGGGATCTATGAGCATAAAAACCGAACCCCCGGAGTTTAAATAGTTTTCAATAACTTCTTTCTCTTCATCCTGAAACGGTTTTTTGGGGCCGGGAATGACCAGTACCGAAGCATCTTTGGGAATTTCCCCCGACTGGAGCAGTAACAACGGCTTGACGACAAACCCGTCCTGCTCAAGATTTTTTTTGGCGGTGGAATAGCCCTCATTTTCGGTGTTTTTTATTTTGCTCTCGCCATGTCCCTCAAGAAAATAAATCACCTTTTGTTCATCGCGGGTTACTTTTAAAAGCGCGTTGGTGATGTTTTCCTCGGTTGTGTTTTGAATCTTGGTTTCCTTGGCACCGCTTTCAAAGGCCACGGTTCCATAAGTAGTAACACCATATTGCTTGGTGACTGAGGGGTTTTTATCTGGGTCCACATACTGCAGTTTAATATTATTGGTTTCTTCAAGATAACCGGCAATCAAATTGGCAAAGGCGCCCTTTTCCAGAGATTCGGTTTGGAAAAAAGCCGTCAGCTTCACTTCGCGGGGAAGATTTGAAATAAATTTTTTGGTTTGGGGTGCCAGGGTAAAGTACCCTCCTTCCGTAAAATCAAAACGATGTGTATGGCGGAAGGCAAGCAGGTTCACAAAAATCAATATGCCCAGGAATATGGTGGTCAGGACCAGGGTGTTTGCGCCGTATAATGCAGAACGCGAGGACAGGTTCTGCCTTAAATTGGGGCCTTCGGCAATGAAGAAAAATATTCCGTTAATAAGACAGACGACCATCAGCGAGGTCGATACGCTTTTGAGATCGGGAAGGACAATATAAAAAAACAGGGCGATAAAACCTGTTGTCAGAGCCAGCCAACCTGCCATGGGGCCGAGTTTTTTCATTGCTTCATCTCCATCGATTGGAATCCAGCACGCGGTGGCAGAGGAAAAGATTGAATAAGATAAAGCTCAGGTAATAAACCAGATCGCTGGTGTTCACTAGGCCTTTTAAAAAACGTTCCAGATGGTCGACAATGGAAAGGTATTGAAGCACCTGTCCGGTGGTGGAGCCCGCGGCCTGGGCGCTCCAACCGATGATCCACATGAACAAAGAAAATCCGAAGGTCAAAACGGCGGCGACAATTTGATTGTCCGTTAGGGATGAAGCGAAGATCCCTACTGACACAAAACAGCCTGCCATCAATAAAATCCCTAGATAGCCTGTAACAATAGGGCCTGGCTCGGGTTCTCCCAACAGAAACAGGAAGCCTACAGAATAGGAGGAGATTGAAATCATCACCGCCACCACAATCATACAGGCCAGGAACTTGCCAAGAATAATTTCCCTAAGATGAACTGGGGAGGAAAGCAGGAGGCGGAAAGTTTTCATTTTTTTTTCATCCGCAAAGCTACGCATGGTGATAATTGGGATGACCATCAATAGAATAACCGACATGTTTTGCAAACTGGGTTCAATTACCATTTCGTTCAGGTTCAGGTTCATTCCCATAGCCTGGAGTTGTCTTGCCTGAAAACTCTGGAAGCTGAAAAAATTCAGGATATTAAAAAAAATAAAACTGTATATGATTAAAAAGACCGTGGTGACCACGTAAAAAATGGGTGAGTTGAAAAATGACCCCAAATCCCTCTTTGCAATGATCCATGCGCTTCTCATGCCTTTACATCCTTTTCTTCAATGGTTAGCTTGAGGAATACATCTTCCAGGGTCAAGGAGAGGGGTTTGATTTCAACAAGGCCCCATTGGTTTTCCAAAGCCAGGCGGGCGATTTCATCCTGAAGTTTGGAATTCAATTCGCATTCAAGCAGGAATTGGTTTTTCTCTCCGGGTAAAACTGAAAGCACCTGCTTTATGGAGTTTAATTTTTCCTCAACTTTATTACCTTCATTCCTGACGGTCAGGGAGAGACGTTCGCTTTTTCTCAGTGAGGCGGTCAAACCTTCCAGGGAATCCACCGCCACGATTTCTCCTTCGTTGATGATGATGACCCTCTGACATATTTGTGTAATTTCAGGAAGAATATGTGAACTGAGGATGATGGTGTGCGATGCGGCAAGATCCTGAATCAGTTTGCGGATTTCTATAATTTGAATGGGATCCAGGCCAAGGGTCGGTTCGTCAAGAATAAGAATATCAGGATCGTGCACCATGGCCTGCGCCAATCCAACGCGTTGTTGATATCCTTTAGAGAGCCGCCCTATGATACGATGGCCGGCATCTTTCAATGAACAACTTTCGATCACTTTCTCTATGGCGTTTCCTGTTTGTTTGCCTGTCATTCCCCGGATTTGCGCGGCGAACATCAGGTAATCGCGAACACTCATGTCCGGATAGAGCGGCGGAGTTTCTGGCAGATAACCGATTATTTTCCTGATCTCAAGCGAATGCTCAAAGGTATCGTATCCTCGGATTCGGGCCGTCCCACTGGATGCGGAAAGGATGCATGAAAGAATGTTCATAGTCGTGCTTTTACCCGCCCCGTTAGGGCCTAGAAAGCCGACGACTTCCCCCTGTGCTACTTGAAAAGTTAAATTGTTGATAGCCCTTCTTGGACCATAGTACTTGGTAAGATTTTCAACCTCGATCATCCGGGCTCTCCATAAGACTGTGATCTTTCCAAGGGGTTCTTAACTCTTTGATACAGCAGAAAAACTTGAAATGAATCATCATGCAGGAAATATATGTACCAAAAACTATCATAGGGTATGTGTAGGTTTCAATTAAAAATTTTTAATTATTGAATACTGTTTGACCAGTTGGGCTTATGCGTTAAACATGCCCCAGATCCATATGCTGTAAAAGAACAAAAAAGTAGAAACGAATAAAATGGCAGGTCTCATATTGAGGCGCCCCTCCCTGGAAAAAGCTTTGAAGATGAACAGCAGGATGCTTGAAACCCATCCAAAAAATCCAATCTCATTCATTACAGATGGAAAAGTGAAGGGAGGGCGGTCTGCCTCCAGCAAAACCAGGTATTGTGATTTTTTTCCGCAATAGTTATTTTTGGTTTCACTTGGGATTCAATAAAATTTAACGCCATGAGGTGGGCGATTTTTTCATTGCAAAGGTGAATCCAGTTTTCCCCGGGTGTGTAAAAACTGCGAACAGAATAGAAAGCACTGCGCAGTATTCGATAGGTTTTCAATGCTTCCACATATTGGTTTTCGGCTTGTTGGTCTTCGGCAATCCCCCATAATTTTTCCGCCGCCTGGTATGGAGTTTGGGAAAAGGGTAGGAACCAGTGCAGAGCTCGCTCGTAATGCGTGACTGCCATTGAAAGTTCCTTTTTGGCGAGGTGTTCTTCAGCTAAAAGGAGCTCATTCTTGCCAGCCATTAAAATTTTTATACCAGTGAATACGATGAGGATCGTCAGAGCAGCCAATATGCATGTTGTAAGAGTTTTAGGGTTCATCCTACAAACACTCGTTTGCCCTTCTGTTGTGCTGATCGATAAACGGCGGAAATGATTTCAAGGGACCGCAACCCGTCGGTTCCTGTTGAGAATCCGGTCTTTCCTGTTCGTATTGTTCTGAGCATTTCGCGGGCTCCTCCGATAAAGGGCGACTCGTATTTTTTGGGTTCAGGAAATGGTGTTTTCTCTAACTCGTTAAAGCCGGTGAATCGCTGGCTTTTTTTTGTGACATACAGTTCTCGCCCGGAATTGCCAATGAGTAATCGGCCTTCTGTCCCCTGAATGTCTAACTCGAAATTAAAATATTTTCTGGCTCCGCCTCCTTCAATAAAACCGATAGCGCCATTTTTAAACCCCAGCATGGCACTTGCGGTTTCTTCAATATATTTTTCCCCGCCCGGTCTTGTTTCATGCCCCGAGACCCAGGCGACAGGGCCGCCAAAAAAAAGCAGGAGGTCTGTGAGATGAGTGCCATCATGAAAGAGGGGGCCGCCACCATGCTCGGATACGGGTAGTCTTCCTGGTTTCCAGCTTAAGGCGTTGCCAATTAGAGTTTTAATTTCTCCTATTTTCCCTGAGCGAATCAATTTGCGGGCTTGCTGGTAATAAGCGTCCCACCTTCTTTCATGATTGATGATCAGGGGAATGTTATTTTTTTGGCAAGCACGAACCATTTTTTGCGCCTGCTTCAGGTTGGTCGCAATAGGTTTTTCGCAGAAAATACCTTTGATTCCGGCCTTTGCCGCTTCAAGTGTCATGCTTGCATGGAGCGGGGTCCAGGTGGCGATGCAGAGGATATCCAGATTCTCCTTTTCCAACATTTCCCTGTAATCAGAATATAATCCTGTTACATGCCAGCGCTTCCCGAATTCCTTAAGTCGTTCAGGGTCAATATCACAGCCTGCGGACAAATGGATTGCGGGCAAGGCTGAAAAGCCTCCGGCGTGGGTACAAGGTTTCCCGCGCAAGGGGTCTTCTTCTAAAATACTACCTATTCGTCCGCAACCAACGATTCCTGTTTTAAATTTTTTCACGGGAAATAATGAAGAGAAGATTTATTTTCACGGCCGAAAAGATCATAGCTATTATAACACCGGATCATTGGAAAATATTTGGCTGGAAGATGTGCAGGATTGCAAAGCAAAATCATTCTTGTTACAGCAAGAATGATTTTGCTATCCGGGGCCTTTTGCAAATGGCCCCGGTTTACGATTCGGATGGAGAGCTATACGGGCCGGTCGTGATTGAAGGCCACGTTATTGTATTCCCTGATTCCTTTGCTGAGGCGCAGTTGTTGCTCCCCGGGTATCTGGCGAACTTCTTTACCTGTTTTATCATTGACGACTTCGATGATGACTTCCTGGGATTCGGGATCTATGCGGACCCGGGTTTTATTTTCGGAATCCCTCAAACCCGTATTGTCAGAGGAAATATCGTTGTCATCGGAAATGATTTTCACCGTATTCAGTTCGGTCGGGTTGCCTGAAACCTGCCCACTGGAATCCACTTGAGGAGGGCCTGCGGTTCCTTGCACTTGCGATTTCGCAGATTGATACTGGGTCGAAAAACCCACAGAAAACGCTTTCGGAAAAATGGTTAATGACATTTTAAACCTCCTAATTATTGTTGAACGAAATGCAGGAAAGCTCAGGCCTCTCTCATTTCATTATTTAAACTATTAGACTCCTTCAAACAGCGTCAAAACAGCTTGAGGAATCAGATTGGCCTGTCCAAGCATAGCGGCGCCAGCCTGAACCAGAATCTGGTTTTTAGTCAGAAGGGCCAGCTCCTCTGCTATATCCGCGTCTCGAATGGTTGATACCGCCCCGGACAAATTCTCAATTTGCGCATTGAGGTTATTCAAAGCAGAAGTCAGGCGAATTTGTGTACTGCCCGCTCTACTGCGGATAGAAATCAAGGTATCGATGGCGGATGTTAAATCATTAAGTGCTAGAAAGGCGTTACCCTGGGACGTGACGTTTGAATCAGTCAAGTTAAAAGCCGCCCGACTTACCTGGGTCAGGTCAAGTTCATTGTTCAGATCAATCTGATTTTTAGAAGAGGAATCGGATCCCAGTTGGAGAACGAGATGTACCGAGGCACTTTTTGCCAGCGACCCATCCAGAAGTGTAGTGTCCCGGAATTCTGTCGAGTTTGAGATTCTGTCCAGTTCGGCTAATAGATTTTGATATTCAAGGTTAATGGTTTGTTTTTCAGTTGCACCGACGGTTCCGTTAGCCGCTTGAGATGCCAGCTCTCGAAGTCGGATGAAGGTGCTCGAAATGTCATTCAAAGCGGCTTCCGCAGTACGGATCAAAGCCAGACCTTCATTGAGATTTCTGGAACCTTGTTGCAAGGCCCGGACGTCTGAACGAATACTTTCACTGAGGGCAAGCTCTGCGACACCATCGGAGGCACCTGAAATCTTGACACCTGAAGCCAGTCGGGTGATGGATCTCCCAAGCTGGGAACGGCTTAACTCGAGAACTCGTTGTGAGTTCATCGAAGCTAGATTTGTGTTTATGGTTAATGCGACCATTTTCTTTTCCTCCCTGAAAAGTTCTGGTAATTAATTTTTAAGTTTCAGCTTCCTTGCTTTATTAACTCGGGTGAAAAATTTTTCGTTCCGAGATAAATCTTTCATTACTGGAGAAGCTGCAAGACGGATTGCGGAATCAGGTTAGCCTGACCCACCATAGCGGTTGCCGCCTGCACCAGAATCTGGTTTCGGGTCAACAGTGCTACCTCTTCGGCAATATCCGCGTCACGGATGGACGATTCGGCGGCTTGCAGGTTTTCAATAGTAATAGAAAGGTTTGAAATGGTTCTGACCAATCGGTTTTGCACGGCACCTACTTTGCCTCGCCCCTGGGTCACCGCTGAAACAGCAGTGTTTATCTGGTCCAGGGCTGTCAAGGCCCCCGCCGCCGTGGTCACAGACAAATCTCCGATTGACAGGCTGGAGGCAGTTACGGCCGCCAAATTCACCTGCTCATTCAGGTCAATCCGGCTGTTGGCGTTACTGTTAATACCGACCTGAATAAGAATGTGATTGGCGGTGTTAACGGATGAGGCCAAAGAACCGTCCACCAGCCCCTGACCGTTGAACTCGGTGGTGGCGGAGATACGGTCGATTTCCAACCGAAGTGAGTCAAATTCCAACTGGATGGTTTGTCGCTCTACCGACCCAACGGTTCCCGTTGCGGCCTGAGAAGCCAGTTCTCGGAGACGAATTAGAATTCCGGATTGTTCATTGAGGGCTCCCTCAGTAACGTTGATGAGGGAGATACCGTCATTAGCGTTTCTTACCGCTTGGCGCAATGCCCGGATATCGGATCTTAAAGCCTCGGAGATGGCTAGACCCGCGGCATCGTCAGCAGCTCGGTTTATGCGAATCCCGGAGGAGATCCTTTCAACCGATGTTGCCAGGCGGTCGTTGTTGATACCCAGAATTCTTTGGGCATTCAAAGACGGAATGTTGTTAAATATTCTGATGGGCATGTTTTTTATCCTCCTTGATAATTAGGGATGAAGATGATTCCCGATTTCAGCATCCTTGCTGAAACTTGAAAATAAACCGTACGATTCCTTTTCTTAAAGTTTTAAGGATTACAGCTATTAAGTTTTGAGTTTCAATGCCAGTTCGACCTATCCCCTCCAGGAAAACCGAACTCTAGTTTTACTAAACTCAAGGTTTCTATCGGGATTTGAAAAAAATAGCTTTACAGTTTTTTTTCAGGAAGTGTGTGGAAAGGAGAGAAAAAGGGATGTTTTTTATAAAATATACAAGCCAGTTTTGGTTGTAAATATTTATTTTATAAGGATCCGCTTGTTTTTGGCGGGCGGGCAAAAAAAAGCGCCCTTTAGATAGCTAAAGGACGCATAAATCAACCTGAGGGTCTTTCGGAGGAGCCAGTAAATGATATTCGAACCAGATGTCAGGTGATTTGGTCCAAAAATTTTCGGTTAAATTCAGCGATACGCTGGGCCAATTTCACAAAATCTTCTCCAGGTATCTGCCTGACAACTTCTCCCGATTCAGAGTCCACCACGCGAATGACCACTTCATGGGTGTCCTGGTTGATTTTGTAGTTCACCTTGTGATTTGCTGAGAAACCCACGCGATCCAGCACCCCGGTTTCTATGGAATCCGGTTTGCCTTCCTTCGCATCAAGATTCTTTACAGGGTTGGCTTTCAACCCGCTTTGTGTGTTCTCCTTCCCAGGCCTCTGGGTTTGTCCCGCAACACGTGCGGGGCTATTTAACCTGCCCGCAAAGGAGGATATATCCAGTGACATTTGAATCACCTCCTGTTAATTAAACATTTTTGAAAAGTAAAATAACGCATTGGTTTTCAAAACTGTGGTTTTAAAAATTATCCCAGGAGCTGTAATACCGATTGCGGGATCAAGTTCGCCTGGCCTACCATAGCGGTTGCCGCCTGCACCAGAATCTGGTTTCGAGTCAACAGGGCCACTTCTTCGGCGATGTCCGCATCCCGAATGGCGGATTCCGCGGCTTGCAGGTTTTCAATTGAAATAGACAGGTTCGAAATAGTCCGAACTAGTCGGTTTTGCACGGCGCCCACTTTACCTCGGGACTGGGTAATGCTTGAAATCGCATTGTTAATGACATCCAAAGCTGTCAAGGCCCCCGCCGCCGTGGTCACAGACAAATCGGCAATTAACAGGCTGGAGGCATTTACGGCCGCTAAATTCACCTGGGTATTCAGGTTAATTCGGCTGTCAACGCCGCTGTCAAGTCCGACTTGAATGAGGATCTGGCTACCAGAACTTACTGTTGAAGCCAAAGAACCATCGACCAGTTTTTGTCCGTTAAACGCGGTGGTGTTGGTGATACGATCGATTTCCAATCGCAGGGCGTCAAACTCCAATTGAATGGTTTGTCGCTCTACCGATCCTACCGTTCCAGTGGATGCCTGAGAAGAAAGTTCTCTTAGCCGGATAAGGATGCTGGACTGCTCGTTGAGCGCACCTTCTGTAACGTTAATGAGTGAAATTCCGTCGTTTGCGTTTCGAACGGCCTGCCGAAGGGCACGAATATCGGATCGCAAGGCTTCGGAAATTGCCAGGCCCGCGGCATCATCGGCACCTCTGTTGATCCGGATACCGGACGAAATTCGTTCTACTGATACTGCAAGGCGGTCGTTATTGAGACCCAAAAGTCGTTGGGCATTGAGCGAGGGGATATTGTTAAAGATTCGAACTGGCATTGTAATCCTCCATGATTAAATGAACGGGTTATTGTTTTGGCCTCCGTACCAAAACAAGCCTCCAAGCTATTAACCCTTTAGTGAAGAATTCGTTTCTCCACTATTAAACTTTAGTAACCTCCTGATATAAGTTAACGATTTGTTTCTAATTCAGGATACAAACATGCTCAATGAGGCCTATCGGAAAAGGAAGAGATATCTTTAGAAAAAAAATTCGGGCAGTGGAGAGGGAAGGGGATCTTTGAACGGATTTAAATTAAGGGGCAACCGGGCTTGAATTATCTAAACCATTAAAAACAAATGATTTTTTCTCGTGATAATTCGTGCCCGGTCCGGGTTTGGGTCAGAAAAATTATTACAGAATGTCCAATAAATTCTGACCTGACAAATTGGTTTGCCCGACCATGGTTAACGCAGCCCTGGCGATAATCTGGTTTCGGGTAAGCACGGCTAATTCTTCCGCGATGTCCGCATCGCGGATGGTGGAATCCGCCGCAGTCAGGTTTTCGATGGAAACCGAGATGGTTCCGAGCGCTTTTGCAAATCGGTTTTGCAGGGCACCGGCTCTCCCCCGGGAAACATTCAAAGTGTCCAAAGCGGTTTCTATTTGATCCAAAGCCGCTTGGGCATCTGCGGAGGAAGAAACCGACAGATTGTTTAGTCCTAATTGCGTGGAGTTGCTGGCAGATAGATCCAGTTCAACGTTAAGGTTGATACGACTTACATCTTGGCTATCGATTCCAATCTGAATAAAATCCTGCTCGGACGCTTGAACCGATAGGGCCAAAGAGCCGTCCAGCAGGGTTCTGCCGTTGAATTCAGTGGTTGCGGCGATTCGGTCAATTTCAGCCGTCAGGGAGGCGATCTCCAAATTTATAGTCTGGCGTTCAGACGCCCCGAGAGTTTCCGAAGCTCCCTGCGTGGCCAATTCTTTAAGGCGGATGACCGCGCCGGATTGTTCATTGAGCGCACCCTCCACAACATTGATGAGAGAAATGCCGTCATTGAGGTTCCGGACTCCCTGCCTCAATACGCGGATATCGGACCGAAGGGCCTCGGAAATGGCGAGCCCCGCCACATCGTCCGCAGCTCTGTTGACCCGAATTCCGGATGATATCCTTTCTATGGATTGCCCAACACGCCGGGTGTTGATATCTAAAAATTTCTGAGCGGTATTTGATAAGGTGTTATTGAAAATGCTGTTGGTAGTCATATTGTTTTCCTTCCCTGAAGTTTTTTATCGCACATTTCGTTGTGCAAAATAAAAAATGGGGCGACTTCTTTTTTATTCTCTTTTGCCCATTTTTATTAAATTACTTGCCACCCGCAGGAATTCCCTGGCCTGCGTATAGGAACCGGGGGCAGAGTTTGCCGCGTGCTGATTCTCAATGGCAATAGCCAGATTTCTTTGAATTTCCTGTAGATGGGTTTCCAAGGCCCCGGATCTTTGCTGCAAGCGGTTTATGATTGCTAAAGCGTTTTCCAGAACCATTAGCCCTTTAAATCCCTTTTCAGGAGAATGGGGTGTCAAAGCCCCCAGTCCCAGAGTTTTTGCGGTAATGGGAGGGATGTTCAGGCTGGTGTTAAGATTGATCCGGTTTTCAGGTGAACTATTTGTTCCCACAACCAGATAGGAATGCATTTCGGTTTTCACCGAAATGGATAACGAACCATCGAGAAGCTTCTGCCTGTTATGGTTAAAAGTTTCTGCCATTTGGTCCAACTCCCGCAATTTCAGGGAGATTTTGACATCCAATTGGGCCTTTTGTGAATTTTCCAGATTAGATGCCAAGCCGGGGGAGACCCATTGCTTGAGCTGGGACAGAATAACTTCAATCTCACCGCAAGCATTGCCCACTACAGAGATCAGCTCCATTCCAAATGAAACATTGTG
>ERZ651768.2301-NODE-2301-length-13337-cov-18.081599_pt1 | contig 13337 bp, 9 predicted proteins | sample MGYA00514754_ERZ651768 | MGnify/ENA metagenome assembly ERZ651768 | reverse complement strand
ACGCCGACGACGGTATTGATGAGGCCGGGGACGAGCCACCGGCCCACGCCGCGGGCCCCGCCCGGCGGACGGCCGGTTTCGGCGTCGACCAGGCGGAGGCCCTGCTGACGCTTGCCGGGAGTGGTCCCGGTGATCCCCTGTCGGTAGCCAAAGAACCAAAGGCTCCAGACCGTGGCCGCGAGGTAGCCCACTAGGGCCAAGACGGCTACCGCCCCGGATCCGGCGTCGTCGTCACCGACCGCCGCGGCGCCAGCGAAGAGGACGATGGTGGGGATTAGGAAAACACCGATGCTGAGGAACAGGTCGATGAGCAAGGCCACAGCCCGCTGCCCCCAACGGGCCAACTCGGCTGGATCGAAGGGTTTTCCGAGGTCGGAGGATTCGAGGTTGCCGAAGTCAAAGTCGGACATGGTCTGCCTCCGGGCAATTGGGGTGGCGGTGAACCTAGTGCGGGTAGGCGACCGTCATCCCAGTCGCCGTGGCGGAGCCTCAGCGGCCGGGACCCGTAGGGTCGTCCCGTGAGCGGAGCCATCCAGACGAGGTTGTTCCGGGACGGCCCCCTGGTCCATCTGGTCGAGGCACCGGGAGCCGATGTGGTCGTCCACCGGGGGTCGGTAGGCGCCGACGAGACACCAGCGATCCTGCAACAGCTGGTCTCCGAGGTGAGGTGGCGGTCCGACGTGATCCGGTTATTCGGCCGGGAGGTACCGATCCCGCGGCTGACCGCCTGGTACGGAGATCAGGGCCGCGTCTACACCTACTCGGGAATCCGCCTGGAGCCCCACACTTGGACGCCACTGCTGGCCGACCTGCGGGACCGGGCCGGGGCGGCTGCCGGGACGTCGTTCAACTCGGTGCTGGCCAACCTTTACCGCAACGGGTCAGACAGCGTGGGCTGGCACGCCGACGACGAGCCCGAATTGGGGGTCGATCCAGTGATCGCCTCGTTGAGTTTCGGGGCGACCCGTACCTTGGCTATGCGGCGCCGCGACGGGTCGTACCGGGCGTCGGTGGACCTCCAAGACGGGGACCTGATGGTGATGGCCGGCGCCACCCAGACGCTGTGGGTACACAGGGTGCCCAAGGTCCGCCGGCCAGTCGGCCCGCGGGTGAACCTGACGTTTCGCACCGTTCGATAGGGGTTGAGCCTGGGTCGGGACCGGCGGCGCCCTATTCGATCCGCATACCCGAGATGGCTCGGGCGATCACCAACTGCTGGATCTGCTCCGTGCCCTCGAAAATATCGTGGATCTTGGCGTCCCGATGCCAGCGCTCCACCGGGTACTCCCTCACGTACCCGTAGCCACCCAGGATCTGGATGGCCCGCTCGGTCACCCATGTGGCCACCCGGCCGGCCTTGAGTTTGGCCATCGACCCCTCAGCGTTCCTGAACCCCTGCTGCTTGGACAGCCACGCGGCCCGCCAGACCAGCATTCTCGCCGCGTCGATCTCGGTAGCCATGTCGGCCAGCATGAAACTGATCCCCTGGTTCATGATGATCGGCCGGCCGAAGGCCTGGCGCTCCTTGGCGTAGTCGAGGGCGTACTCGTAGGCCGCCCGGGCCACCCCAAGGGCCTGGGCGCCGACCGCCGGTCGGGTCGCCTCGAAGGTCTGCATGGCGGCCTGGGCGTTCCCCGGCTTACCCTCCCGGACCCGGGCCAGGCGCTCGTCCAGTTTCTCCTTGCCGCCGAGTAGACAGGAGCCGGGAACCCGCACGCCGTCGAGGACCACCTCGGCAGTGTGACTGGCCCGGATCCCGTGCTTCTTGTACTTCTGGCCCTGACTGAGCCCCGGCGTGTTGGGCGGCACCACGAACGAGGCGTGGCCTCGCGACTTCAGTTCCGGGTCGACTACGGCTACCACCACGTGTACATCGGCTAAGCCCCCGTTGGTGATCCACGCCTTGGTGCCGTCGAGCACCCACTCGTCGGTCGCCTCGTCGTAGACGGCCCGGGTGCGGTAGCCGGCCACGTCGGAACCGGCGTCGGGCTCGCTGGCACAGAACGCCCCTAGGGCCAGGTTGCCCGGTTCGCCGTAGCACTGGGGCACCCACTCCATGAGCTGCTCCTGGGTGCCCGCGGCTGCGATACCCGAGGCGGCCAGGCCTGATCCCATGATGGCCATGCCGATCCCCGCGTCGCCCCAGAACAGTTCCTCAATGGCCACCGGGATGGTTAGGCCGGTCTTGTCGCCCAGCATCCCGTTGGCCAAAAACTCCCATGAGTACAGGCCGATTTCCGCGGCCTGTTCGACGATGGGGAACGGGAACTCCTCCCGCTCGTCCCACTCCTCGGCCGCCGGTCGGATCACATCTTCGGCGAACTGGTGAACCCACTCCTGCAACTGCAGTTGCTCATCGTTCAACTCCAGCGAGAACTCGCCCATGGCGGCCATCCTCCTGTTAGTGGTCGCTCCGCTCCGACGCTACCGGCCGGTCAGCTGGGCACTTCCACCGGCCGGTCAACCGCTCAACAGGTCGCGGGCCACGTCCAGATACAGGCCGGTGGTCAGACGCAACGACTCCACGTCGATGCGTTCGTCGTTGCCGTGGAACCGGCGGGCGAACTCGCCGAGCTCCACCTCCGGGCTGAACAGGCCTGCTCCGTAGGCCACCGACCCCATCTCCCTGAACACCCGGGCGTCGGTGAACCCCACGGCAAACGAGGGGCTCAGCCGGGCCGTCGGGAACTGGCGGCCTACTGCCCGGTCCAGGGCGTCCCACAACGGGTTGTCGGTGCGACTGGCCGACGAGACGTCGTTCATCAACGCTTCCACCTCCACCCGATAGGCCAGATCCCCCAGGGCAGCTTCCAGGTGGGCGGCCACGTCATCGGCGTCTTCGCCGGGCAGGGTGCGGATATCCACGTCAAGGACCACCCGGTCGGGGATCACGTTCGTCTTGGTATCACTGGACGCCGCGTTTGCCGAGAACGTCGTATGAGTACAGGCATGGATGTGGCCGGCTATCCCGTCGCTGTCCATGCCGGCCAGGAAACCGTCGATCGACCCCTCGTCGAGCAGTTGCTCGCGCACCTCTTCGGGCAGGTCCATGGCCGCCACTTGGGCTCGCCACAACTCGTGGACCCGGGGCGCCGGGGCGTACTCAGCGATTCGCTGTACCACGGCCGCCGCGCTGACCAAGGCGTTGTCGGTTCGGTAGGGCATCGACCCGTGGCCCGGGGTGCCCCGCACGGTCAGCCGGCGCCACGCGACCCCCTTCTCGGCGACTGTCACGCCGACCGACGGCGCCTCGGGCGAACCCGAATGGATACCGCCCGACTCGGTGAGCACATAGTCAGCCCGGATGGCCTCCTGGTGGTTCTCGGCCATCCACCGGGCCCCGTGGGCGCTGCCCGACTCCTCGTCGGCCACTGCGAAGTAGACCAGATCGCCGGCCGGCCGGAACCCCTCGTCGGCCAGGCACCGAAAGGCAACCGCCTGGGCGGAGGTGAGGTTCAACATGTCCACCGCGCCCCGTCCCCACACCTCCCCGTCAACTAGCTCCCCACCGAACGGGTCGCGCGACCAGCCGTCCTCGTTGACAGGTACCACGTCGGTGTGCCCCATCAGGCACAGCGACGGGGCCTCCGGGTCGGAGCCCTCCATGCGGGCCACTAGCGACACCCGCCCTGGGGTCGGTTCGAAGCGCTCCACGTCAAGGCCCGGCCCTTCGAGGAACGCCTCCAGCACGTCGACGCTTCGCACCTCCTGACCGGAGGCTGCCGTGCCGTCGTTCACGCACGCGTTGCGGATCAGTGCCTGGAGGAGTTCAACAGTCGCCCCGGTCGGGTCACCGGCCATCGGCCGAACCTAGCCACAGGCCGGTCGACGGCCCTCGCCGGGCGGGAAGGGCCGCGACCCCTCGGGGCCCCACCGGTAGCCTCAGGTGGACCATGGCAGACAAGGCGTACCCCCCAGCCATCCCCGAGAAGCCGTCCCTGGAGGGGTTGGAGGCCCGTTGGGATGCCGCCTGGGAGGCGGATGGCACCTACCGCTTCGACCGAAGTCGCGCCCGTGCCGAGGTTTTTTCCATAGATACCCCGCCGCCCACCGTGTCGGGGGCCCTGCACGTCGGCCACGTGTTCTCCTACACCCACACCGACACCATCGCCCGCTACCAGCGGATGGCCGGCCGAGAGGTCTTCTACCCGATGGGCTGGGATGACAACGGCTTGCCCACCGAACGCCGGGTGCAGAACTACTTCGGGGTGCGCTGTGATCCGGGCTTGCCTCACGACCCCGACTTCGAGGTTCCCGGTGACGCCGGCGACCCGAAGGCCATCAAGGCCCGCGGCGACACCCCCATCAGCCGTCGCAACTTCATCGACCTATGCCACGTCCTCACCGTCGAGGACGAAGCGGCCTTCGAGGAACTGTGGCGGTATCTGGGCCTATCGGTGGACTGGACCCTGAGCTACACCACCATCGATGAGAGGTGTCAACGGACCGCCCAGCGGGCCTTCCTGCGCAACCTGGCCCGCGGCGAGGCCTACCAAGTGGAGGCACCCTCCCTGTGGGACACCACCTTCCACACGGCCGTCGCCCAGGCCGAACTCGAAGAGCGTGACCGCCCGGGCGCCTACCACACGCTGGCCTTCCACACCCCCGAAGGCGGCGACATCCACGTGGCCACCACTCGACCGGAACTGGTGGCGGCCTGCGTGGCCCTGGTTGCCCATCCCGACGACGCCCGCTACCAACCGCTTTTCGACAGTACGGCTATCACCCCGGTGTTCGGCGTCGAGGTACCCGTCCGGGCCCACCGGTTGGCCGATCCCGACAAGGGAACCGGTATTGCCATGATCTGTACCTTCGGCGACACCACCGACGTGACCTGGTGGCGGGAGTTGGACCTCCCGGTACGGGCCATCGTCAACCGGGAAGGCCGCATCGCCGCCGAAGCACCTCCCGGTCTCGACACCACGGCGGCCGCTTCCTACGCTCGCCTCGCCAACAAGACCATCCACTCGGCCCAGGCCGAGATGGTGGTCATGCTCGCCGAGGCAGGCGAACTGGTCGGCGAACCAGAGCCCATAACCCACCCGGTCAAATTCTTCGAGAAGGGCGACCGGCCCTTGGAAATCGTCACCTCCCGCCAGTGGTACATCACCAACGGCGGACGGGACCGCGCGCTGGCCGAAGCGCTCATCGCCCGAGGCGACGACATGGACTGGCACCCGCCCTACATGCAGGCCCGGTACACCAACTGGATCGACGGCCTCAACGGCGACTGGCTGATCAGCAGACAACGCTTCTTCGGGGTGCCCATCCCACTGTGGTACCGCCTCGACGACACCGGCCAGCCCTTGTGGGACGATCCGCTTGCCCCCACCGAGGACACCCTGCCCGTCGACCCGACCACCGACGCTCCGGCTGGCTACGACGAGGCCCAGCGGGGGGCGCCTGGTGGGTTCGTCGGCGACGCGGATGTGATGGACACCTGGGCCACCTCGTCGCTCACCCCCCAGATCGTCTGCGGCTGGGAGGAGGATCCGGACCTCTATGAGCGCACCTACCCGATGGACCTCCGGCCCCAAGGTCACGACATCATCCGAACCTGGCTGTTCTCCACCGCGGTGCGGTCCCACCTCGAGGCCGACACGGCACCGTGGGCCCACTGCGCCCTCAGCGGCTGGGTGCTCGACCCGGACCGCAAGAAGATGTCCAAGTCCAAGGGCAACGTCATCACCCCCATCGACATGCTGGCCCGCTACGGGTCGGACGCCGTGCGCTACTGGGCGGCCAACGGCCGGCCCGGCACCGACACCGCGGTCGACGAGGGACAGATGAAGGTGGGCCGCAAACTGGCCATCAAGATCATCAACGCCAGCCGATTCGCCCTCGCCTTCGGCGCCGGGTCCGGTGAGGAGCTCACCGTCGACGAGGTGGCCATCACCCACCCGTTGGACCGGGCCATGCTGGCCGGCCTGGCCGAGTTGGTCGACGAAGCCACCCGGGCACTCGAAGGCTTCGATTACGCACGGGCCCTGGAACGCACTGAGGCATGGTTCTGGGCGTTCACCGACGACCACGTGGAGTTGGTCAAGTCCCGGGCCTACGAGGGCGACCCGGCCGGCGCCGACTCAGCCAGGCACGCCCTCCGGTTGGCCATCTCCACTCTGCTGCGCCTCTTCGCCCCCTTCCTGCCCTTCGTCACCGAAGAGGTGTGGTCGTGGTGGCGTCCCGGGTCGGTGCACCTCCAAACCTGGCCGAACGGAGACGACCTGCGGGGGTCAACAGCCGTCGACGGACAGCCTGCCAACGCCCGAGTGGCCGAGGTGGCCGCCCAGGCCATCGCAGAGATCCGCAAACACAAGACGGCCGCCAAGCGCTCGCTGGCCACCCCGGTCGTGGCCTGCACCCTCACCGACACCGCCGAACGGCTCGACTTGCTTCGACCGGCACTGGCCGACGTGACTGCCGCGGCTCGGGCCGAGAAGATCACCCTTTCCGAGGGCGACAGCCTGGCCGTCAACATCGAACTGGCACCCGTCGACCCCTAGCCCCGGCGACCAAGAGGCGCCGGGCAGACGCCGAGGGGGCGCCGAGCGCTCCAGGCCGCGAGACTCTTCCCATGGCCGACACCCCCACCTTCGACTACTTGGAGGTGGCCTGCGACGGGCGGCGGGCCACTCTCACCCTGAACCGTCCCGAGCGACTCAACGCCCTGTCGGCTGCGGTGATGGCCGAGGTGGTGGCCGCCGCCGACTGGTTCGACCACCAGCCCGACCTGCGGGTCGTGGTGGTGGCCGGAGCCGGCCGGGCGTTCTGCGCCGGGTTCGACATCGACACCTTCGCCGAGACGGCCGGCCCCTCCCCAGCCGGTGGCCGCACCGCCGCCGACGCCGGGCGGATAATGGCCGACGCCATCGAGACTATGGCTCCCGTGGCCGTAGTCCGCCTCCACGGCCACGTGGTAGGCGGCGGGGTGGTGCTGGCCGCGGCATGCGACCTGCGGGTCGCCTCCGACGACACGATCTTCTCGATCCCCGAGGTGGACCTGGGCATCCCCCTGGCCTGGGGGGGCATACCCCGGTTGGTGCGCGAGATCGGCCCGGCCCTGACCAAGGAACTGGTCATGACCTGTCGACCGTTCGACGCCGCCGAAGCGGCCGCCGCGGGCTTCCTCAACCAAGTGGTGCCGACCGATGGGCTGGACGCCGCCGTCGACGACCTGGCCGAGTCGGTGGCCTCCCGGCCCCGGGTGGCCACACTGGCCACCAAGGCCCACACCAACGCGGTGACCTCCCAGATGGTGGGCACCATCCGATCGTGGTCCGACGCTGACGGGCTCGCTGCAGCAATGCGCGACCCCGAAGCCCGGGACTCCCGGGCCGCCTACCTTGAACGCCTGAGGCCCGGAAAGCCTGACCGGTCGTGACCCACGCCGACCGGGTGTTCGCCAACGCCCGGTTCCATACCCTGGCCGGCGACGCCGCGCCGGCAGCCGGGGCCCTGGCCACCTGGCAGGGGCGCATCCTGGCGGTAGGCCACGCCGACGAGGTGTTAGACCACGCCGGACCGGACACCGAGGTGGTCGACCTGGGAGGGGCGGTCGTCCTCCCCGGGTTCATCGAGACCCACATGCACCCCCTGGCCGCCGGGGTTCAGATGTCCGCCCCTCAGATCGGCACCCCACCCTGTTCGACCATCAGGCAGGTAGTGGCCGCCCTAGCAGAGCGAGCGGCCGCCACCCCAGCGGGAACACCGATCCAGGCCTGGGGGTTCGACGACAGCCTCATCGACGACAACCGGCACCTCACCCTCGAGGACCTCGACGAAGCGACCACCGACCACCCGGTGCTGGTCCGGCACATCTCCGGACACCTCTCCTACGCCAACACGGCCCTGCTGGTCCTGGCCGGCCTCGACGACGACGTGGCCGACCCGGTGGGGGGCCACTTCGTGCGTGACAGCGGGGGCCGGCTGACCGGCGAGATGCACGAGACGGCCAACTTCGACGTGGCGGCGGCCATCCCGCACGCCACCCTCGAGGACCTGGCAGTCGGAGCCCGGGCCATCTCGGCCCGGTGCCTGGAGCGCGGGGTGACCAGCGTGACCGACGCCGCGGTGTTTAGCCCCGAGATGTACGGCGCCTACCAGCGCTCCGTCGAGAACGGGGACCTCCAGGTACGGGTCCGGCTGTTCCCCATGTGGCGGGCCGCCCGAAACCTCCCCTTCCGAACCGGGCTGGGCGGCGAACGCCTCTCCCTGGGGGCCATGAAGTTCATCTCCGACGGGTCCATCCAGGGCTACACGGCCTGTCTGTGCAAGGGCTACTACGACCGACCCGACATCACCGGAACCGAGGTCATCCCGGCCGCCGACCTGATCGACCTGGTCGGCGAGGCCCACCGGGCCGGCTGGCAGATCGCCATCCACACCAACGGCGACCAGGCCATCGACAACGCCCTCGACGCCATCGAGGCGGCCCTGGACGCCACCCCCCGGGCCGACCACCGGCACCGGCTGGAGCACTGCCAGACGGCCCGCGAGGATCAGTTGGCCCGAATGGCCCGCCTCGGTGTACTGGCCTCCGTGTTCGCCAACCATGTCTGGTACTGGGGTGACCGTCACCGCGACCGGTTCCTGGGCCCCGAGCGGGCCGAGAGAATCGACCCGCTGGCCAGTTTCACCGCCCACGGCGTCCCCTGGGCACTGCACTGCGACGACCCGGTCACCCCCATCGACCCGCTGTTCACCATCTGGACGGCGGTGAACCGCATCACCCGGGACGGTGCTGAACTGGGGCCTGACCAGCGGGCCACCGTGGCCGACGCGGTGGCCGGCTACACCAGCACGGCGGCTTTTCTGAACATGGAGGAGCACCTCAAGGGCACCCTGGAAGTTGGCAAACTGGCCGATCTGGTAGTCCTGGACGCCGACCCGTTCGAGGTCGACCCGACCGGTATCGCCGAGATTGGTGTGGCGGCCACCGTGGTGGGCGGCGAGGTCGTCCACAGGGCCTGAAAGCCGTCCGGCCCACCGGCCGGTCGGCCACCACCCTCAGCACCTCTCCAGGAGGCCCTGCCAGAGCGAGGCGTGGGTCTCGTCGGTGACCACGTTGCCGGTTACCGGGTGTGAGCCGAGCTTTACCACCACCAGTTCCCGGCCCGGGTGGATGAGGATCCGTTGACCGTGGACCCCCATCGGCATGAACGCTCCCATGAGGTGGCTCATGTTCCAGCACTGCCGGTGGAAGCTCCACCCGGCCCGGGTGGCGTATCCACCTAGGCCCTCCGGATCCGGCTCACCACCTCGAGCGATGTCATCGGCCACGGCAGCCGGTAGAGCCTGGCGGTCGCCGGCCCTGCCCGAACCGCCGAGGAGCAGGCCGAAACGGGCCAGGTCGGCGGCGGTAGCGGACATCCCGCCACACGACACGGCCAGGCCCCGCTGGTCGAGGAATACCGCGGCGTCGTGCTCGGCCCCCATGGGCTGCCAAATCCGCTCCGCCACCTGGTCGGGCCAGCGACCACCGGTGGCCCGGGCTACGGCCCAGGCCAGAGCGTCGCTGGCCGCCGACTTGTACAGGAAGGTCTCGCCAGACCGGGTGTCCCGCTCGGTGAACGTCCGGAGGGCATCGTGGATGTTGTCGGCAACCTCCGGATTCCTCGGTGGGTGACTGAAGCCGACCGCGGCCGAGTAGCGCATGATGTCCGAGTCGGGATCCGAGTAGTCCTCCACAAAGCGAACCCCGTCGGTCATGTCCAGGGCGTGCTCCACGGCCACTGGTTCCCAGGCCGTTCCGGCCAGTTCGGGGACGTGGTCCACCAGCAGGTCGCCAAGGCCCATCGCCCCGTCCTCGATAGCCATCAGGGCCAGCACCCCGGTGACCGTCTTGGTCATCGAGAACATGGCGTGGCGGGTGGCCGGGCCCATGCCGTTGAAGTACCGCTCGACGACCACCTGGCCCCGGTGCACGACCAGGAAGGCGTCGGTGTAGGTCCGGTAGAGCATCTCGTCGAGGGTCCACACCTCGCCGTGGTGACCCTCGACGAGGAGGCCGTCGAGATCCAGGCCGGTGTCGGCAGGTGTGGCCCGGGGGAGTTCCCAGACTGGTCCCCTACTGCGTTCAATGCGGGCCGACGGACCTAGTTCGTCCACGTGGGTCAGAGACCAGCGCACGTGCGGCCAGGCCAACCAGTTACCCCGATTAACAAGCCGGTCCGGCGGCGGCGGGCTACCGACCATCAGACCTGCCTCTTCCGCGGTGACAGGTTCGGGTAGGGCGTCGACCGGCACAGGGCGCGACCGGCCAGTAGCCGCGTCGACCTGCTGGACGATCAGGAGGGCGTCGCGCATTCCCGAACCGCCCGGTCCAGCAGGGCCAGGATCCCCGCCCGGTCCCAGCCCGGCCGACCGACCAGCACTAGCCGGCCGGATATCTCCGCCCCAGGCCGCGCTTCAACGTCGATCCGTCTACCGGCGAGGTGCACAGCGGTGGACTGGCCGTCCGGGCCAGCGAAGACGCCCTTGGCCCGGAGCAGTTCGCCCGGCGGGGCATCGGCCAGCGCCCGCGCGACATCGCAGGACTTGACGGGTGCCGGTGCCTCCCAGACGGCCACCTCCACCGGTACCTCCAGGGCGGGGCCCAGTACCGGGGCGTTAGCTGCCAGTCCTCCGAGCAGCAGGCGGATCCAGGAACCACCCGCAGCGGCCATCACCGCTGGGGTGTCAGCCGCCACCGAAGCACACCACTGTCGGGCCGCCGTGCCGCCGTCGTCGGCCAGGTCAGCCTTGGTCACCACCAGGACGTCGGCCGCCGCGATCTGGCGACTGACCAACGGCCCGTAGACCGGGTCGGAGGCCCGGGTAGTCACATCGAGCGCATCGACGGCCACCACCACCCCGTCCGGTCGGATCCGACGTCGGTCGCCGTAGGCGGCCACTCGATCCGGTTCTGCCACCCCGCTGGCCTCCACGACGATCCGCTCCGGCGGTCGCTCTCCGAGTACCAGGTCGCGCAGGGTCACGGCTAGCGAGTCGCCGATGGAACAGCACACGCAGCCATTGGTCAACTCGACCGTGTCACCATCGCCTGCTTGGACCAGGTCGGCGTCGACGGCCACCTTGCCGATGTCGTTTACCACCACAGCGATCCGCTCGCCTTGAGCCTGGCCGAGGAGCCGGTTCACCAGGGTGGTCTTGCCGGCCCCCAGCCAGCCGCCTATCACCACCATCGGGATCCGACCACCGGCCCGGTCATCCAAGGGGATACTCCCGGCCGGAAAGAACGGTGGCCCGGATGCCGATATCGGGCCAGTCGGCCGGATCGGCCTCGAACGGGTCGTCGTCGAGGGCCACCAGGTCGGCCATCTTCCCGGCGGCCAGCGAACCGATCTCGTGGTCGAGCCTGAGCTGCCAGGCCGCCTCGATAGTGACCGCGGCCAGGGCGTCGTAGGCCGAGAGCTGCTCGGATGGGGCCATCACCGCGCCCGAGGCGGACCTACGGGTGGCAGCCACCGAAGCGGCCAGAAGGGGCTGGATCGGCCCCATGGGAAGGTCGGAGTGCAGTGCCACGCTGATCCCGTGGCGGCGCGCCGAGCCCACCCGGACCATCTGAGAGGCTCGCTCGTGGCCCAGCCACTGGTCAACAAAGGCGTCGCCAAACAGCCGTAGGTAGTAGCCGTTGGCCTGCACCGAGACCCCCAGGGCGGCCATGCGGCGCACCTGGGCCTGGGTGGAGATCCCGAAGTGGTGGACCACCGTCCGGTGGTCAAACCGGGGTGTCTCGTGGAGCAGTTCCTCGATGGCGTCCAGGGTGGCGGCCAGGCCAACATCGCCATTGACGTGGACGTTGACCTGGGCTCCGGCCTCCCACAAGGGTCGAATGTGGTGGGCCAGTTGGTCCGGATCACCCATCCAAGCGCCCTGGTGCCCGTCGATGTAACCGGGAGGGCCGAGCTGCATGAGCTGGGCGATAAACGCGCCGTCGGCGAAGTACTTGCCGGCGTCAAGAAATCGGATCCGGTCGGTGGCCCGTCCGGCGTGTTCGGCCATTTTGTCGGCGGCCCGGGCCCCGTATTCACCTCGGTAGCGGCCGGGGGCGGGGATTAAGTACTGCCGGAAGGGCACCGAGTCGCCGCCGTGGACCTCGAGCAGCGTCTCGAGGTACTCGTCATGACCGGCCATGGCCCAGCCGGCGTCGGCGATGGTGGTCACCCCGCCCCGATGGACCATCTTGACCACTTCGCCGAGGAGGGCGCCCAGGCGACCCTCCCCCACCAGGTGGGGGTAGAGGGTGCGGAGGCCCCAAACCATGCCCGACTCCCAGAGGCGTCCCTTCTCGAGGTCGACGTGGGGATCCCAGGCCGCCCCCTCGTCGGCAGCCAGCCACCCCAGGGCCGGCCCGTTGCATCGCAGTTCGTGGAACGACCGCTGCCAGAGCACGATCGGGCGGTCGGCTGAGACCGCGTCGAGGTCCTCCCGGTGCAGTTCCCCATGAAACTGTGCGTGCCAGCCGAACACCACCAGGGGGTCGCCGGCCGGGTGGGCGGCCTCGAGTTCCATCAGGCGGGCCAGGAAGGCCTCCGGCCCGTGGGCGGCTGGGACCGTCCGGCCCGGCAGGTCCCAGGCCTCCGGGGTGATCCACTCGCAGGCCAGCATGAGGGCGATCAGCCCGGGATGCATGTGGGGGTCGATCAGGCCAGGGAGGAGCACGGCGTCGCAGAACCGGTCGTCGACCACGTGCTCGTGGCGGCCAAGCCAAGGCTGGAGCGATTCAATGGTGCCCAGCTCCACGATGCGGCCGTCGCGCACGGCGATCGCCGTTGCTTCGGGCAACGACGGGTCCATGGTGTGGATCCGCCGGGCCGTAAAAACGGTGATCATGGCCATCGGGGTCCCGACTCGGTGAAGGATCTCGGTATCCCCGGCCAGGAGGCCGCCCGGCACCCGGACCACCCATGGGCTTCCGCGCTAAAGGCGGCGGAAGCGATGTCGTCGGGACGTCCATACATCAAGTTTCGGCTTCCCCAGATTGCGACTAGCGTGCCAGCGCTGCGGGCCTTTTGGCTCGTCGGCCCAACCACGGTACGGGATAGTCCCGTACCAACAACAAGAATCCGGGTCCCTTTACGTGTTGGGCGGCCCGGTTCTTTTGTAATCGGACTCGGAGGGGAAGATTATGCGCCGATCTTGGCGAGGGATTGTTGCGTTGACCTTGGCTTTTGCGCTTGTCGCGGGGGCTTGTGGTGACGATGACGAAGAGGCTGCTCCGGCGGCTACCACGGCTGCTCCGGCAGCTACCACGGCTGCTCCGGCGGCGACGACGGCGGCTCCGGCTACTACGGCGGCTCCGGATGTGGGTGGTCTTGATGAGTTGGATGTGGCGT
>ERZ651768.2300-NODE-2300-length-13341-cov-2.875151_pt1 | contig 13341 bp, 7 predicted proteins | sample MGYA00514754_ERZ651768 | MGnify/ENA metagenome assembly ERZ651768 | reverse complement strand
AGATCGTTTGGATAACCGGGTAGCTGAAACGTATACACTGGACGAAAGCGTGCAAGCCCACCAGGCCATCGAAAAAGGAGGGAATCTTGGTTCCGTGATCATCAAAGTTGATTAATAGAACTTATATTTTTTTCAAACAATAAGAACAAAAATGAAAGCATACTTCATTCTGATATTGTCGTCTTTATTTTTTATACAGGCCCAGACGACATTCCGTACGTTTGATATAAATGGTGAAATCCGAGAATATTACCTGCACCTTCCAAATAATATAGAAGATGATGCACCATTGGTCTTTGTCTTGCATGGCTATTCTGGTACAGCAAATTCATTAATGAATTATACCGGTATGAACCAAGTCGCGAATGCGAATGGGTTTGCGGTCTGCTATCCGCAAGGTATTACCGATGATTGGAATAATAATTTCTGGAATGTAGGCTATGAATTTCATGCGAACGAAACGGTGGATGATGTTGAATTTTTATCTGCTTTAGCTCAATTTTTACAGGGTGAATACAATTTAAGCAGTCAGTATACTTTCAGCACGGGCATGTCTAATGGGGGCGACATGAGCTACCTGCTGGCCTGCCAGGCGTCAGACGTGTTTAAAGCTGTGGCACCTGTTGCCGGCTGCATGATGGCCTGGATATTTACTGCATGCATGCCCGCAGATCCCATCCCTGTTTTTGAGATCCATGGAACCGCTGATGATATTACATATTGGGCAGGTGATATAAACAACAACCAGGGCTGGGGGCCTTATTATGACGTACTCACCACATTTAATTTCTGGGTACAGCTGAACAACTGTACAGAATCAATTGTTGATACTTTACCAAATACAAATACTTCCGATGGCAGTTATGTGGTGGCTCACAAACACTGGAACGATAACAATAATCAAGTGTGGCTGTATGAAGTTGTCAACGGTGGTCATGACTGGCCCGGGGATTGGGGGAATATGGATATCAATGCCAGTGAAGAGATTTGGAACTTTTTTACTCTAGTTGTAGAGGATTCATCAAATATTCATATAGAAAATGAGGGCCAGCATCCGACTGCTTTCGCATTGCTCCAGAATTACCCCAATCCATTCAACCCGGTCACAACCATACGGTACGATCTGCCCCAGGAATCCCATGTGCATCTTGTCATTTATGACATTTTAGGTAGGGAGGTCAAAACAATAGTGAATAGTAAGGAACAGGCGGGGTACCGGTCAGTGCGCTGGGATGGACTGAACAGCTATGGCCAGGAGGTAAGTGCGGGGATGTATTTCTACCGTTTAGAAACGTCAGACTTCTCTAAAGTCCAGAAGATGGTGCTGTTGAAATAACAGCCACAAAACTTGTGAAATGTAAATAATGAATAATTAAATAAGGATAATAAATGAAACATTTTCTTTTAATCTCACTCACAATAGTTCTATTTGTGTCGTGCAAGAACACCATAGCGGAAAACTTAATTGCTTTTGATATGAATGGTGAAACTCGCCAATACATTCTCCATCGACCGGACGGGTTGCAAGAAAATAGTCCATTGGTTTTTGTTCTGCACGGTTTAGGCGGTTCAGCGAGCGGAATCAGGGAATATTCTCGAATGGATAAAGTAGCCGACGAAAATGGATTTGCTGTGTGTTATCCTCAAGGAACTGGTGGGAGTGAAGATACAAAATATACAAAAAAAGGTACACATTTCTGGAATGTAGGTTACGAGGTTCACAAAAATGAAACTGTGGATGATGTAGAATTCATAACGTCATTGGCTATGTTTTTACAGGAAAAATACAATTTAGATTCGGAAAAAACATTTTGTACCGGAATGTCCAACGGGGGAGATATGAGTTATCTTTTGGGATGTGAAGCGCCGGATATTTTTAAAGCAATTGCCCCAATCACCGGTTGTATGATGAAGTGGATCTATGATTCATGCAATGAAAATGATCCGGTTCCTGTTTTTCATGTTCATGGAACAGCAGACCACACAACTTATTACGATGGGGATGAGGAGAATAGAGATGAATGGGGGGCTTATATGGGTGTGGAGAGAACCATCAATTTATGGATTGAGCGTAATGAATGTTCAAACACCAGCGTTGACACTCTACCCGACATTGACAAGAATGATGGAAGTATTGTCATTGCCCAGAAAAATACAGGCGGAAAGAATAATAATGAGGTTTGGTTTTATAAGGTCATTGGTGGCGATCATGAATGGCCACAGGGCTGGCCGAAAAATTCTGGTAACCAAGATTTGAATACCAGTGCTGAAATCTGGAATTTCTTTCAGCACTCAATGAAGAATTAATTCTGTAAAATTTAGGTTACAATTTAAAGGTTAGGCCGATCTGGGAACTGATGCCCAGGACGCCTAAGTCCGACACGGAATAATCCACGTTCAACTTGTAGGGAATGGACGGGAAACTTTCAGAAGAGAGACCGAATCCCCATGACCAGCGATTAACGTAAAGTTCGGAATTAGCTGCATCCTCCAACTCACCTGTAGACAGATCATCGATGGAATCACTATAGTGCAGATATTCTTGCCTTACCCCGGTCCGCAGATAAATAAGATTACTTACTTTTAATTCTGCACCGCCAAGAAAAAATGGATTTTGATCCCGGGAGTCATAATAATCAGCATTCACGGTCAAAATTAGCAAATTGTTTTTAATTAGAGATTGCGGACCTAAAGGCTGAAATGAAAGCCCAAAGCGAAATGCCATGGGCAGGGGCCAATCTTCCGTACGCAGAGTGGCAATTACATCCGGATTGCCATCCAGATCTTCAAAAGGATCAATATCTACTTTCTGGTCTGTTCCTTCCAGGCTCATTTTGGTTCCAAAGTTGGTGATGGACATACCGATCTTTAATCCCGAGAAACGGGTAATATATTGCGAGCCTACATCAATGGCGAGTGCATTTGCAGATGAAAAGGATATGGATTCCTGGATTATTTTTAATTGTACACCAAAATTGAAGCGGTCACTCATCTTTTTTGCATAGGCAAGACCAATGGCCACATCAGATGCGGAAAAGGAAGTTCCATCTCCTTCAGGTTCTAGTTCAGTGGTGCGTTCCATTTTTCCCAGATTGAGATAATTGATACTTAAACCAAAGTGACCGACCCGTCCAGCGGGCAATACTGCCGCAAAGTAACTATGGGTAAAATCAAATATCCAGTCTGTGTGGTTTACCGCAATCTCTATTCCATTAGCATTCGCGATTCCAGCCGGATTCCAGAATAAACTTGTGGGGTCATCTACCTGGCCAGTAATAGCACCGCCCATAGCGGCAGCTCTTCCACCTACACCTATTTTAAGGAAGTTGGCTGCAGATGTACCCGCGTTGTCAAATTGACCGAGCAAGATTGAATAGGAAAACAGCATGGGTAATAATGATCGTCTCATTTTATCACCGCAAATTTTCCTGTGAACTCTTCACCGGAATCAAACCCGCCGGAAACCACATGAAACACATAAACCCCAAAGGCCACATCCTGGCTGTTATAGGTCATTAAATTCCATGCTTCCACGCTTGGCCCGCGGTAACCTGGGCTATTGGGGTTGTGTTCCAATAATTGGACCAGTTCGCCGGCCGTGTTATAGATCCGAATAACACATTCAGTTGGTAAATGGGTAAAATGTAATTCTTTAACATAGGCGATCTGCTCGTATAGGGAGGTGACCACGTAAGGATTGGGGACCACCTTAATCTGTTTCAGGTCGCCCGTGGAAGTTTTATGATCATCTTCTGAAGTGGTAATGGTGTAGGTATCCTCGCCCATAATGATGGGATTTGGAATGTAAATACGCAATCGATCACCTTCATTAAAAAAATAATTATCTATATTCCAATTAATTACCAAACCCATTTGATCTGTGTCTTCTGCATAGTGCAGGATACTTTCAGCGGCGTATGGTGTGTATCCGGGAATGAACTGAAAATCCGTATTCAGTCTGTATCCGTAAGCCCAGGAAGTATCAATTGTAGTATCTATAAAAGCGAATGTTGAATCAAAAATCATTACACTATCTAATTCCCAAATACGGCCTTCTGGTTTAGTAGTGCCTACTGTTTGATAAGCGGCAAAATTCAGACGTTGTTCGTTTTCCACATTCCAAAGTTCAAAGGGGATCTTTATGGTATCCACATCCTGTAAACCATAAAGGGTAAGAATATTATAATAAGATGCAATTGAGCCTTCGTCAGTGAAGCGCAGTTCCAGATCATTCCGTAAATCGGAAATAACCGGTTTGTTTCCAAGGTCACCCCCTAAATTTGAGGACAGGGTATTTGCATAACTGTACCACGTAGCTTCAGGGGCACTGGGATGCCCTAAACCGACAAAAGGAATGTTACTGGCGGAATTAATATCAATGGGTATTAGTACTGTGGAATCTTCCTGCTCTATTTCAAACACCACACTGGAGAAGGAAGGAATAAAACCGTCTACCACATGCTGGGATTCGGAAACAATATCTGTTTCTTCAGGTATAATAGTATCACCTGTGGTGGTGTTGACCATAGACCAATAACGCGTGTAGGTCGTGTCCCAGTCAGACATATTTGTGTTGCTGGAATCAACCGTATCTATCTGTTCATGAAACTCAACCAGATAAGTATAACCCTTGCTGATTAGATCATCTTCAGTGACTTCTGAATATCCCAATAGTTCGACCATGAATGGATCCGCTGCAATGGTTGTCAGTGTCGCATCGGAATATCCAACATGTTCTACATTGTCGACGCCGCCTTTTTCAAAACCTGCAGGAGCAGCCTGGGGCCTTAAGGCCACGGTGTTATCATTGGCAATATAGGCATCCTTGGCTTTTGAATTTTCCATCGGGTCTACTGGCGCTCCGGCCCAGTCATCAGGTCCATCGTATGCAGTGACCGCATACCAGTATTCATACCCATTAATAATATTTTCATCAATAAACGTGTATTGCAGTCCGGATTCCGAACCCAGGTTATAATAGATCAATGGGTCATTCATAACAAAAGGACCTGAAATACCATCTGCGTTATCATAAATAGCCAAAGGCTGATATATATCAGTTGGATTACCGTTTAGATCCGTGATCACATTTCCCCAGGTGGAGCCACGATCCGTGCTACGGTAAATACGGTACCCTTGAAAGGAATTCGTGCCGGTGACCGGATCAACGGATGATTCGCTGCGATTGTCCCAATATAGTACGATCTTTTTGTCATCTTGGACAGCGCGCACCAACGGCTGGTCCGGGGGCTGTGGACTGGAACAACTGTTATTATAAAGTGATTGAAAAACTTTGGCATTACGCAGCAGATCAGCTTCATTGATGCCAACAAAATCAGCAAAAGTAAAAACCACTGATTCTCCTGGCGCTACATCTAAAGCCGGAACTGTTTGACCAGCAGTATTGACATGTTCCGGTCCGCCCGCAGTCATAATCCAGGTAACATCCGGGCCGTAAGAAAAGGGTTTATTATATAATACATCAGATGAGTGTGGTGCAGTGTTGTCTGGTTCTTCAATTCCCGCCAGCATCTGGATGTTATAGGCTTCTACATCGCTCTGGGTGTCCTCATCCCATGGAACTGTATGAAATGCAGTAATTCCATAAGGTTGAGTTGTGCCATCATTTTTATAATATGTACACTCCAGGAATTTTACCCCAACCCACGCAATGCCTGATGATTTGAATCCTTCCGATTGATCATCGGGATCATATAAGATAGCCAGGTTTTCCAATAAATGGGCATCGGTTGTGTCTGATAATTTTTCAGCAATGTGGGGATCTTCTGGTTCAATGAACAGGCATAGATCATCGGTCCATTCATTCCAGCCTTGTTCCGGTGTATCAGGATCACTGTTTATTCCAAAATACAGATCCTGTAAAGTATCCTTGCCAACGTTTGTCATTTTCTGGATGAAGATAAAACCATCATTGCCGAATGTATTGCTGTAGTTCAACACCCATACATCAATACGGATGTCGAGTGGCCCCACACCATTGTTGCTGGCAAATGTATTCCCGTATTCCGGATCATTATCGGTAACTACAAAATAGGCTTCCCGATCGGCCTTAACACCAATTCCACAGGGAGCATCAGGAAATCCTTCAGGACCCAGTTCCGGCTCTACTCCGGGGAAGTACAACGTATCTTCGGGAACTTTTGACGCGTTGTAGATAATGGACATGAATGTATCACCCCTTGCTGACTCGATAGGCCATTGATCCGGCCAGGATGCAGGAATATCACTGAAGGCCACACCGATGTTGGCATCTGTATCCACATAACCGGCATCATAATTTGGCAAAGGTTCAAACTCTTCATCGTGGTCCCTGGCGGAATACTTGGTACCCACACTGACAGAGGGAACACCACCCTTTAATGCTCCAGCAATAGGCCCCGCTGTCCAATAATACGTGCAACAGCCATCCATGATCATGCTTCCGGCTGGGAATTCGTGGCATAACCCCCAGGGGTCATACCCATAAATAGCGGCATTTGATAACCGCAGAACCACATTCCCCTTATCCAGAACACTGCGTTTTCTATCCTGGGCCCCGAGTATCTTGGACGTCCGGTCATTAAAACCTGGTTTAGCTATGTACAGATCATAATACTGTTTTTTCGTCAGGTTCATTTCCTGACCAAATAAGAACGTAAAGAAGCAGAAGCCAAGTAAAGTTAGTTTTTTGATGTTCAATTTAATGACCTATGCTAATCCCAATTTCAATGTGCCGGGGAGGACTAATATTATATGGTTTCCATACGAACATAGGTGATTGTCCGGAGTCGAGTGTAGCAAAAGGTTCACCAGTAGAATTGTCGACCGCGAGCACATTTTCTTTATTGAAAACATTAGTGACATCAGCAAAGATCCTAACATTATACCCCTTCATTTTCAGATCATAAAAAAGTTTTAGATCCAGGTTAGCGGTAGAGGGCATTCGACCTGAATACTGCTCATCCACGGGACGAGCGCGGGCATCTTCAGGCGTGTACGGCAGTCCGCTGCCGTAGTAGCCTAGGGTGCTTAAACCGAAGCCGGCCTGATGGTGGTAGTTCAAACGGAAATTTATAGTATGTGTTTGATCCCAGGGCATGGTATACGTGCGGTTGAAGTCCCGCCAATCGTAGCCGTTTGCCCATTCAGCGACATACCAGTGAAAACTTTCGGTTGGGGCGTTACCTTCCGCCCGTGAAAGGTTGTAGTTGATCTCCCAATCAAGTCCCGCAGAATATAATTTTTGAAATGAAATTTCCAATCCCCGGGAATTTGCGTAATCCATATTTTCAAAAATAGCGTATTGGCTGGGGTCGGCATCATACCTGCGGGAGGCAATATAATCAAACATATCTTTATAATACAGATTGATGGTTAACAGAAATTGATTGCCTATTCGAGTACGAAGACCAGTCTCGTACTGAACTGAACGCTGTGGATTAATATTTGGCGTTCCTACTTCTGGTATGTACCATTCTGCAATATTATAAGGGAATGGGTAGTATGGATTACCATATAGAAAATCCTGAGCCATGGTATTAGCAGCATTGGACCAACCAGGAGGTACACCGCCATATCCTTGGTGGTTGGAATAATTATACATATTTATAAGGTCAGGAAATTGATAAAATTGACCATACGAAAAATGAAAAGCGGTACGATCAGTAATAGGGTATCCGATTCCCAGCCGGGGGCTCCACTGGTCCTTAACAGGTGCTTTGGGCGCTGATTCAAAACTGGATATTTCACCTTCATTATCCCTGTTCAAATATCCCCAAACCAGGGTTTCGTGTTCATTTTCGGATAACATGTTTAATGTGCTTGGTTCGATGATATACGCCACACCGTTATCATTAGTGTATTCATAACCCAGTTCGCGGGAAGGATCGGGATACGTGCTGTTGGGATCAAGGCGGTCATACCTGAAGCCCACATTGATAACAATATCACTGAATTCAATCTTATCCTGAATATACCAGCTTTGGGATCTGGGCTTGTGGCTCCACATCAGAAAGCTCGCATCAGAAGAATTACCAAAAAATCCGCCGCCAATTCCTGATCCCCAAAATTCTCCCAGGTCATATTGCCTGGATTCAAATCCTGTTTTGACCTGGTGGATGTCATTATATTGCCAGGTAAGAGATCCCCCCAGGGTTGTATAATCAGAATGGTACCACCAGTAATTTTGACTCGTGGATCTAGCGATCCTGACTGTATCTCCATAGTTATTCAAGATTTCATAATCACCCCAGAATTCCCAACCGGACGTGCCGCCATATGAACCAGTACTGCTGACGGGAGGATCAACTCCAAGAGAATATTGATTGTCTCCATCCATATCCCCATAAGGTTCCTCATCCGGGAAGCCATCATTATCCAGGTCTATCATATTCCATAATCCATCCTCATTCCAATCGCTGAAGTATTCACCAGTGTCCCATAAACCGTTGTTGTTATCATCGCGCCAGAATTCTGCTGAGTACTGGTTCCAGACGCCATCACCATTGAGATCTTTGAAAGGTTCTGCATAATAACTGAGCCAAAGAAATTCGCCACCGGCTGATAGAGAAGGAGGAATATATCCCGCCCAATCCTCAGGGATTGTAAAAATCTCAGTATATAGTTCATGTTTATCATTAAGAAACGGTTCGTATCCGTTCCATTGATTTCTGGAATAGCGCTGGTATTTAAGATCAAAGAACATGTTTTCAGAAATGGCGTACGAACTTTTTAACTGGAAATCCCATGTTAGCTCTCGCCCGGTGGAATTCATTTCCGGGATCGGTCGCCAATCCATAGAAAAGCCCTTGTGCCTGGCTGTATAGTTATTCATTGCAGCAACAATCTTCAATTTTGGCAGAGGGCGCAGAACCAACTTGCCGTTATAGCGGTTTTCAAACGTAAAAGGATCATTGATCTCAATGGCTCCCTTTTTTAATTCTACGGGGTTGTGTTTGCCGTCTGCTGTGAGATCCGCTACGGCAATGGTGTCGCCGTCAGCCTGGTCGTAAACACCATCACCATCCACGTCAAATTTTAGCACATCAAAGGGCAGTTTATTTTTCCACATTGATGTGCGTGTTTTCATGGCATCGGCATTCAGGAAAATAGTGGCCAGATTGGGGTTAAATGGCAGTAGCGGTCCGCTAAATGTTCCTTCCATGCGGTACAGGTCCTGGGCATGAATATCCGGATTGAACAGTTGATCAGATACTCCCCGGAGTTGCCATGAATAATGTGATTTTCCTTCCTTGGTCACAATATTGATCACACCGCTGGTGGCTTCACCGTATTCAGCGTTGAAAGCGCCTGTGATCATTGAAATTTCCGATATGGCATTGCGCGAGATGCCCATTCCCATATCCCCATATAAGGCATTTTCTACTACAAATCCATCCACCAGGTAGGTGATTTCGCTTGATCGTCCGCCCCGAAAGTGATAGCCGCCGCCGACAAAATAGTTACCGCCATGGTTTTGCACCACACCGGCCATGGTAGAAAGAACTTCAGAAATGCTATTCACCGGCATATTATTTATGGTGGCGCTTTCCATGGTGTTGGTGGTGGCTGTCTGGTCCTTGACGATCACCGGTCTTTTTGCCACGACGATCACTTCATCGGCTTCCAATGCAGATACGCTCATCTTAAAATCAAGGGTAGTGGTATGGTCTGCATTGATGATCACATCGGTCATTTTTATGGTTTGATAACCGACATAAGAGACCACAACGTTATAGGGAGCGGCAGGAATATTAATAATCAAATAACGGCCATTTTCATCAGAGGCAGTACCTATGGCGGTCCCTTCCAAATATATATTTACACCGATAAGACCCCGGCCTTGTTCATCCAAGACTCTACCCGTGATTTTACCCGTTGCACCCGCAAAAACATTTGTGGATAGTAAAAGGAAATCAATGATGGCAAATATTATATATGTACGTATTTTTTTCAAAAAGTATTGCTGAATTTTAATTACTTTAAACTAAAAGAAAATAATGCTAAAATATTCTTTTAATAAATATTTAAAACATAGTCAATAAGAAGGAGAAGTAAAATAAAAAAAATGTTACTGATTATAATTTTGTTTGTAAATGGTGTTTCATTTGTTTACTCTCAACAAGAAATTAGTAAAGAGCGGAAAGAAAATAGATTTCTTGAAATAGAAGTAGATAATCCAGAACTGCAAAAGGAAATTAACGCACTTAGATTAATGTACGAGTCTGATCTTGAAATATTAATAAAGAAAAATAAAGAAGAAAAAATCACTGCGTAATCAATATAAAGAGAAGTTAATAGGATTGCGGAAAAAATATAAAACTGATAAAAAACCTAAAAAATCTTATAATAAAAAGTTAAAGCAAGATAATTATTAATAAAACATTACTACAACATCAAGCCCTGCTATATGTGGGGCTTTTTTATTGCAGGTAATTGCTGTATACTTATTCATAATGAAAGGAACACTATACCTCCTATTTCTGATCTCAATTTCCATGTGTTCAGAATTAGAAAATGGCATCACAGCCTATAATAAGCGTGCTGATGGCTCTGATGGAACAATAGCTCAGTCAAAAAATATCAATAGGGCTATCCGCCATTTTGAACGGGCGATGAAGATTGATGCCCTGGAAGAAGAAGCCGCTGACTATTTATTAAGGTGCTATTATTATAAAGGGACATTTGTCCTGAGTGATGAAGATGCTCGCAAAGCGGAATACAATAAGGGTAAATCTCTTGCGGAAAAAATGATCGCTAAATATCCTAATTCAGCCGCATTACGTTTCAGGTATCTTACATGCTTGGGAAAATGGGCGGAAGTCTATGGTATCTTTGCAGCCGCAAAAGAAGGTGTGGCTGACCTGATGAAAGAGCATTCGGAAAAGATCATCGAGCTTGATCCGGAATACGAAAATGGAGGCGGATACTTTATGTTAGGTGCAGTGCATTTCAAATCACCATATATTCCATTCATCCTGTCTTGGCCCGATAACGATGATGCCATCATCTGGCTGCGCAAAGCATTTCAAACAGGAGCAGCTATACCTGTTCAAAAGACCTATTTGGCTAAGGCACTGTATAAAGACAAGCAGGAAGAAGAAGCCATCCGATTAGTGAAGGAAGTCATTTCTACACCACCGGACCCAGAAGATCTTGTAGAAGAGCGGTTTGAAATTGAAGAAGCAAAAGCATTATTAGAGGATTTTGAATAAGGCATTGGTTAACATGATCGATTATCTTGAGGTGATTGATCTCCAGAACTGACTTTCCTATTATTTTTCCTGTAATTACTTTCTCACCCTTTTTAAACTATCATTTGAGGAATACATGACCAGATTTATCATTGTCACATTATTCATATCACTACTCACAGCTGGGCCAGATCGACCCTACCACACAACGCCGGATCGTGAAAAAGACATGATTCATATGTTAATTGATATAGAAGTGGACATACCTGAGGGGCGTATCAGCGGTTCTGTGAGTCATACATTTACACCTTTTTCCAGCGATTGTCAACGTGTGTCTTTTGACTCTGATAGGATAGAAATTCATGGCGTTTCAATCAAAGGCCAGGCCCTTACTTTTCAACAAAATGGACCAAAACTCTTGGTGAACCTGGACAAGTCCTATGGCTGGGAAGATACAATCACAGTCAAGATCAATTATACATCTCACCCTACCATGGGTTTTTATTTTGTTAGACCGGACTCCAGCTATCCAAATAAACAGTTACAGGGCTGGACCCAGGGAGAAGATACAGACAACCATTTCTGGGTGCCTATGCACGATTACCCCAACGATAAAATGACATGGGAGTGCAGGCTCACTGTGGATGAATCCTTATCCGCAATTTCGAATGGTGAACTAGTGTCTGTCACAGATAACGCTGAACAACGCACCTTCCACTGGCGGGAGAATGTTCCTAATGTAAGCTATCTATTATCTGTGGCTGTCGGTGATTACAAAAAGATTGAGGATGAATGGGATGGGATTCCTGTGAATTATTGGGTCTACCAGGATCATGATCGCAATGATGCTTTACGCTCTTTTGGCAAGACACCGGCAATGTTGGAATTTTTTAGTGATGTCACCGGTGTGCGCTATCCCTTTGAAAAATATGATCAGACGATCATTGAGGATTTTATGTGGGGCGGTATGGAAAATGTAACAAACACTCACCAGACCGATAGAACCATGCATGAGGACGATGTCCGTCCGATACATTCCAGCGATGGCTTGGTCGCTCACGAATTGGCCCACATGTGGTTTGGGGACTATCTCACCACGCGCAACTGGCCCAATGTGTGGCTGAACGAAGGTTTTGCCACTTACCTAGAATTACTATGGACCGAGCATGAGACCGACCCTGAACTGGCGGAGTATGAACGCCTAGGTAATCTAGGGGCAACTGTCTGGGCCGACAAATCCTACCGCCGTCCCACGGTTCAGCACTACTATTATAATTCCATCGAACTTTTTGACAGTAATATATACGCCAAGGGATCAGTCATAATAAATATGATCCGTCGTTATCTTGGGGATGATGGCTTCTTTCGCGGATTAAAGGAATATACTAGAACACATGCAGCAAATAATGTGGAAACCACGGACTTGAAAAAAGTATTTGAGGTCACCACCGGGAAAAACCTGGAATGGTTTTTTGAACAATGGGTGTATAAACCTGGTGTTCCGGAGATCACCGCCAACTACCGCTATAACCGCCGCAGTCAATTGGTTTCTCTTACGTTGAAACAAACACAGGATGTTGAAAGCACATCGCTATTCAAACTGCCCATGGTTGTGGTGATTGATGATGGCAATATCAATCGTTACAATATATTTTTTGACAAAGTGGAAGATACATTCACTTTTCCTGCTGAAATGGAACCGCTTATGGTTGGTGTGGATGAAGGTTTTCAAATTCCAAAACGATTAACTTTTGAAAAAAAGACTGATGAATTACTATATCAATTAAAAAATGCGCCAGTCCCTAATGACCGCATTTGGGCTGCTCGTGCATTAAAGGAAACACGCTCCACGAAAAAGATACATAGTGCTCTGGTTGAAATGTTAAGCGCTGAACCAAAATGGTATGTCCGTAGGGAAATAGTGAATACATATCAAAGCTTGAAACCGCGCAATGGTGAGGTGGAGTTGATTGCGGTGTATACTGACCAGGATGACCGTGTAAAGCGGGCTATCATCAGGGCACTGCGGGAATATGATACGGATGAGGTCAAATCATTCATGTTAGATAAAATGGAAAATGAGGAAAATGATTATCTCATCAGCGCAGCTTTTTCTGCGTTGATCAAACTGGATATGGAAAAAGCGCAG
>ERZ651768.2298-NODE-2298-length-13343-cov-3.906302_pt1 | contig 13343 bp, 11 predicted proteins | sample MGYA00514754_ERZ651768 | MGnify/ENA metagenome assembly ERZ651768 | reverse complement strand
CGTTCAACATGAAGCTGTTGAACACGACGGGCACCGTCATAACATGACTACAACTTACACTCTTCAAAAGCTCTCTGGAGCGCGTCTCACCTGCAAATTACAAGAGAAACTCTACGGGAAGCCGAGGCAACTCATACACAGACTGCTACCGTGCCGAATACTTAAGTATATCACTTAAACTAGAGCAGCCTGTAATCCACGAGGGTAAGGCCAGATGAAAAAGAGTCGCAAATAACCCAAGAGGCACACACCATGAAGTTTCGAATGTGAATCTATGACTTAATAATCAGTTCTCAACAACAATCGAATTCTCTCACATCAATCTTTTGGGAATGGAACTTCGTGGCTACCGCTTCTCTCCCTAGATCAATCTGGCATCCCTTAATTAGCTCTGCCTGTTCCAAACGCTTCCAATAATGTAACGGCGCCTGCCGAAATAGATTGATTTGTGCGTTCTTTGCTATCGCACTCTGTATCCTAGCCCGAATGAGATTGTAGAGTGACGTGACCACACGATCGCGCGAGCGTCCACTCGTGCAAAAATCCATCTCAAGGCAATGTGCAACAAGCTGGCTGTCTTTCATGTAAACAAGCACGGTGAGCGGTGGAATAACAGTCACGATTGTCCCCTAACGCTTGCAAACGGGGCTCAATATTCCAATCAGCGATAGACCGGAACCCCAAATTAGGACTCTCTTATGAAATATCGGTCAAATGTCGATAATCTGTAGGCGTTTCACAGTTGATTTCGGTGGAGTGATACACTCAGAAATAGGCAAGATTTAGGAGATTACGCTCATGGGAACCCTATTATCCTTCATCCTTGTAGGCTCTCTCACTTTTGGTCAAGCGGAGAGCGACACAGAACTAGATCACACTCAAGATTCCATTGGCGACAAGTCTCTCCATTGGACTCTACAAGCAGAAATCCAATCGGAAAACAGTTCTCCCCCTAAAACCCAAAGACAAAAACACTTAGAAATGTTCGCGAGAGCATATTATCCAGGTCGCAGTGGACAAATCATGCTTGTTCCTGTTGAGGGTGAGATGGTGCTAGAACCAGACGACCGCCAATATCGATTCATGCACGGTAGTCCATGGACCTATGATGCCAAGATTCCACTAGTGTTCTTCGGTCCTCGTTTTATTCGTCAAGGGCTATGGATGGAGCCGGTGGTCCAGCAAGACATCGCGCCGACCCTAGCAAGCCTGCTCGACCTTTCCAAACCGGCATCAATGACCGGCCGTGCCCTTTCCACGGCACTTTTAGAAACTAACTCACTGCCTCGCGCAATCTTGCTAGTTGTCCTAGATGGCATGAGGTCGGATTACCTTGATCGCTACACGAGCGAGATGCCCACTATTACTCGCCTTCGCCACGACGGTTCGTCGTTTGAGAACACACGAGTAAATTATCTCCCCACTCTGACTAGTGTCGGGCATGCAACGATCGTAACTGGTGCTGACCCTAAGATTCACGGTATCGCAGCGAACACGATGTTCGATCACGTGTCAGGTCGATCAACGGGTGCGTATCCAGACTATTCGCCAGCAAACCTTATGGCGTTAACACTCGGTGACCTTTGGAATCTTCGAACGCATGGTCGCTCGGTCATTATCGCTCAAGGCACAACGGCACGAGCAACCATCCCTCTCGCAGGTCATGGTGCCTGCATGATCAACGGGCATCCAACTTTATTAGCCATGTTCGAAGGTTCAACTGCACGTTGGTTGGGTGATACAGACTGCTATCGGCTACCCAGTTATCTTCGTGATGTAGATGCAAGCACACTCTGGACAAACCCTAATGAAGTTTCGAGTGACTATTTTATTTCTTCAGGGAGCACACTACTGCGCACTCCCCTTTTCCCAATTTTTCAAGTTGATGCGCTTGTTGCAATGATACAAAACGAACAGGTCGGTGTAGATGCGATTACAGATCTGGTGTTTGTAAATTTCAAAACGCCAGATTATGTCGGACATCAATATGGACCGAACTCACACGAACTACGTGCAACACTTGCCACACTCGATGAGCAGTTAGGTCGCGTGATCCAAACGCTGGATACACAGATAGGTGCTGATGGGTATGTTATTGCTTTGACTGCAGACCACGGTATGCCTTCCGAAGCAGATAATGCTTGGCACGGACGTCATTACACGAATGAAATCGTTTCCACACTTCACGACCAGTTTGACCCAGACGGTCGCCGGGTTGTGCTCTTTTATGGCGATCCAGCAGACAATCAAATCTTCGTTGACACAGAACGTGCGAAGGAGTTGGGACTGACTCTGGATGAGATGGCGGCCTATCTTGAAACCTTACCATTCATCTCAGCCGCATTTACTGAAATGGAAGTGGCTGGCGCAATGATGCAATGAATCTCGATTATCACCCAAACAATCACAACCAACTATCTAGCAGCGTACCATCACGAACAATCGTCTCAGCACGGTCAGAACCCGTCGAAATAATCACGATTGGAACACCCGTAACTTCCTCAAGACGGTTTACGTAATTCTTGGCTTCTATTGGTAGTTCCTCATAATTTTGTGCACCCCGAGTGGGCTTAGACCATCCGGAAAGCTTTTCGTACGTTGGCTCAAATCTCGCTAGGTCAGCAGAGTCGAATGACCACTCTCGGAATATCTTCCCACCATAACGGTACTCCGTACATAATTGAATCTCATCAAGATCATCCAACACATCCAACTTTGTAAGCGCGAGTGCCTCGATCCCGTTCAAACGAACCGCGTACTTCATAGCCACTGAATCGTACCAACCGCAGCGACGAGGACGTCCAGTAGACGCACCGTATTCCTGTCCAGATTCACGTAACGCTTCGCCCATTGATCCGGTTAGTTCAGTCGGCAGTGGCCCTTCCCCAACACGGGTCGTGTAGGCTTTCGCGACTCCCAACACTCCATCTATAGCTGATGGTGGAACGCCGAGACCAGTACAGACACCACCGACAGTCGAATTCGAAGATGTCACATAGGGATAGGTTCCATGATCGATATCTAAGAGAGCACCCTGAGCTCCCTCGAATAACGTTGACCTGCCTTCGCGTCTCGCATTCGCGAGAAGCAGTGATACATCAGTCACCCATGGTTTGATGCGGTTCCAAGATTCTGCGAGCCGGTCCAGCACAACTCGCCAATCCATTGTTGCTCCATCAATGAGACGATTCCGCGCATTCACGTTCTCTTGGATTACCTTAGCTAGCACTCCATTAGGGGACGTGTCAGCCAAATCTCCTATCCTGACGCCTCTTCTAGCGATTTTGTCTTCGTATGCAGGACCAATTCCTCGTGAAGTGGTGCCGATCTTTCTTTCTCCCCTACGAGCTTCAAACATCAATTCTAATTCGCGATGATACGGCAGAATTACGTGGGCCTTCTCACTAATGAATAGCCGGCCATCTACGGCGATACCGATTTCAGCTAAGCTCTCGACTTCCTCCAGCAGGGCGGTTGGATCAATAACCACTCCGTTCCCAATAACACATGTGACTTCTGGATGCAGAATGCCAGAGGGTATGAGATGTAAAACAAATTTCTGACCAGACACGTAAACCGTATGCCCAGCATTATGACCACCTTGATAGCGAGCAACTACTGAAAATCGGGGTGCCAGCAAATCGACGATTTTACCCTTACCTTCGTCGCCCCACTGTGCCCCAAGAATCGCTAAATTCATCAACTAAGATTCCTCATTAGATAGGCATTCAGATAGTACCATGTACACCGTAGACGACAATAAAGCCGCTATTACTATTGTTTCACATTGAACTACCTTGTTTTTATTTGAAATTGCAGGAAAAGCCAACCTAGTAATAAAAAGAATTTTCCAAAAAAACACTTGCATTTTTAGAGGTTCGGCAGAATGCGCTTTAACAATGTTATTCTTTCACATTGACAAACTGCCTCACCCTTTTTTAAGTTCTATTCGTTGAGCAGGGGTGCCAAATATTGAATTACCTTTTCGTACCCCAAACATATTGAATTGATTTCTTGATTAGACTTAGATCAACACTTGGGGATAAGCAAGAGTGACTCAGATCGAAAGGCCGACTCTTAAAAGACGCCTCCTTTCGGCCATTGAAGCGGATCCGCCCAGGATTCCAATTGTATTAGGGCTAGGCGGCAGTGGTCGCACAACCCTACTTCTGGAACTTCAATACGAACTCGGTAAGGAGCGTTCTCAATACCTGGATGTTGAGCAAACTGCTACCACTCCAGAACACTTTTTTCGCTCCCTCACTGCAAATTCACCTTTCAACGCAATTAACGAGAAAACTGAATTCTCTGAACCTCTCTCCACACGAGAAGCGTTTCAAGCAACACTCAGGTTTCTTGATAGAGCCCGTCCCTCAGCTACAAATCCAGGCATTTTTTTGCTAGATGAAGTACTCGAACTAAAGACTTTCGAGAATTTTCCAGGCTTAAGACTTGTTTTGAAGGAACTAATCGAAACACTTCGTAATAGCCAGAACCGATTTGTCCTAAGTACACGCTATACTACCCGAGCACTAAGACTCCTTCGAGATGCATCTCCTCAATTCGAAATCGTACATCTTCCAGCTTTTACACCAACAGAGGTCGGAAGTGCTTTAGCAACCGTTCCTACTCCTGACAATTACATTTCTCGTGACGAACTGGCCAAGTCTATCCATGCCCTAACAGCTGGGCGGCCGAGCTACGTTCGATTACTTGCCGAAGGCATGGAGGCTTCACAGGAACCGAACCTATTCGACCCGGTTGCCGCCCTCACGACGCAACTCTCAAAAGGAGGCTCGCTTTGGGCCCAGTGTCGCTTCGAATATGAATTAAGGTTGCACCGAGCACGTGGTGACGGTGTGCTTCAGGCAATCGTGCAGATTCTAGCTAATGAGGAACCGCTAAGATTGACCGAAATAGCTAGGAGACTTGGACGAACTCCCGGTTCAACAAGAGATTATCTCTCTTGGTTAGATGATGTTGATCTGATCACAGTGAGGCAGAAACGTTATCGTTTAGCCGATCCACTACTGAGACTTTGGGTTAAGGTGAACTGTCAACCCAATCCCATTTCCGACGAACAATTAGCCAGAGAAGTCCAAAATTACGCCTATGACAGATTTCCCAGAAACGAACCGGCCACGGATGATACTAATTTTGTGTCCAGCGAACCTACACGAGCATGGAATGTTATCGATTAACTTATCCATCCGTGAGACGTTGAAGTGCCAGTGAGGCCGCACGCTGCTCCGCTTCTTTCTTGCTTGGCCCTTCAGCAGCAGCCATAACATCACCACCCACACATACTTCCACACAAAATATCTTTCGATGATCTGGACCCTCTTCTCGTACAACACGGTACTCTGGTAGGGCTAGTGAACGCGCCTGCACCAACTCTTGAAGCGCTGATTTATCGTCTTGTTCCAAAAATGATGACCGGTCACCAATGCGTAGTGTACCCACGAGAGGTTTAAACTGTTCCTCAATAAATTTTTGCACCGCACCAACTCCCCCATCCAGGTAGACGGCAGCGATAAGCGCTTCGTAAGTATCTGCAACAAGATTTTTTTTCTTGCGCCCACCTGTTTTTTCTTCACCACGACCGAGCAATATATAGTCGCCAAGTCCCAACAATCCACCTAAGTTGGCGAGAGTTACGGTTGAAACCAGGGTAGCTTTCCACTTCGACATAATTCCTTCAGTCACATCTGGAAATTCACGAAACAATAGATCGGCAATTACAAATCCTAGAACTGCATCACCTAGGAATTCTAGAACCTCATTATCGACCATCGCACCACTCGCGTCCTCATGTACGATGGAACGATGAGTGAGGGCATGTTCAAGCAATCCTTTATCAATGAATTGATAACCTAGCTTTTGCTCTAGCGACTCGCAGTTCGACTGGGATAGAGAACTAGGTGCTTCTGCAGTAGCCTGGGACTCCTTAATGATCTTGTTTGCACGTATTACATCTTCAGAGCGCACCTCTACTCTAGCTAAAGTGGGTCGAGAAATTACCGTTGGTAGTAGTGCAGCTCGTACATTTGACGTTATCACTGACTCAATATCGTGACTTGCCAAAAGTGCACACACTATATTTGCTTCGGATTCAGACTCCGTTTTCATCACAACAACCAGGTCTGGAGATGGTTCCAACGGAGCAGAAGAAGTCATAATATGGAGCCAATCCAACTAACAGCAAACAATAACAATCTCCCAAGTACGTATAACAGTTGAATGTAAAATGATAACAGATGTATCGTACAAGAATCCGACAACGCTTGTTAGATATATGTGGATTTGACAAACACAACAAACCCTACTCATCACTACTTTCTCGAACTTATTATGAAGGATTAGCAACTTGAAACTAGAAACCACAGCACGGTTCAATACGAGGTGCATTCACTCCGGTCAGGAACCAGACTCCGCAACCGGAGCGATTATCACTCCGATTTATCAAACATCAACTTTCGTGCACGACGAACTCGGTCAACATAAGGGTTTCGATTACTCGCGAACGAATAATCCGACTCGCGCCGCGGTGGAAGCAAATATCGCGGCCCTTGAGGGCGCCCGATCTGGAATTGCATTCGCCTCAGGGGTAGCAGCTATCAACGCAGTCGCCAGCCGCCTCGACCCCGGAGATCATGTTGTGGTCGATAAGAATATATACGGTGGCACTCATCGGTTATTTGAACATGTACTCCGCCGCTACAAGATATCCTTTAGTTACGTGGAAACAGCGATCCCAGATAATGTAACAGCCGCCTTAACTTCCCACTCGAAAATGATCTATGTTGAAACCCCTTCGAATCCATTACTGGGCTTGACCGACCTAGCAGCCATGGCTGACCTTGCACACTCACACAACACAAAGCTTGTCGTCGACAACACATTTGCAAGTCCTTACGTACAGCGCCCGCTCGAACACGGTGCTGACCTCGTTATCCACAGCACGACGAAATATCTTAATGGCCACAGTGACAGCATTGGTGGCATGGTTCTAACATCGAATACCGAAGACGAGGCGTCACTTCGGTTTATCCAGAATACGGGTGGCGCGATCATGGGCCCTTTCGACGCCTGGTTATTACTGCGTGGGACAAAGACGCTCGCACTGCGTATGAGAACACATAGTCAAAACGGTCTAGCTCTCGCGGAGTTTCTCTCCTCACACTCTAAGGTTCACGAGGTGTTGTACCCAGGCTTACCCGATCATCCACAACATGCTTTGGCATGCCGCCAGATGCACGGTTTCAGCGGCATGCTATCCTTCGACGTAGGCTCGCTAGAAGCCGCAACCACTGTATGCAATCGAGCGAGATTATTTTCGTTAGCTGTAAGTCTCGGTGGAGTTGAAAGTCTCATTAGTCACCCAGCAAGCATGAGTCACGCCTCCGTGCCAAGAAAAGAGAGGCTTGAAAGAGGCATCGGTGACGGATTAATTCGCATTTCGACAGGAATCGAGGATATACAAGATCTTACGGAAGATATGCATCAAGCCTTAGATGCGATTTAAAACAAGATGGGTAATAGCAACTTTTCAGTCATTAGCGTAATACGCCGATGGATTCGAGGACTGTACGACTGGACACTGCGATGGGCAGACACTCCTCAGTGCATGGCAGCCCTCTTCGGCTTTGCGTTAATTGAGTCGTCCTTTTTCCCGATTCCTCCAGATGTAATCTTGATTGCCATTGTCGCCTCCAAGCCAAGTCGCTGGCTTTCGGCCGCAACTTTATGCACTGCTGGGTCTGTCGTTGGCGCTGCACTCGGATATCTCATCGGATTGAGCTTCATGGCAACACTCGGTCAACCGATAATCGATTGGTACGGTGCGCAAAGCTCTTGGGAATATGTGGTCAATGTATTTGCTGGACCGTTTGGCATCTGGATTCTCATTGCTGCTGCATTCACTCCCATCCCTTTCAAGGTATTTACTATTGCTGCAGGTGCGACGGGAATGTCTTTCTGGCCATTTCTTATCGTGAGTACGTTCGGAAGAGCCGGACGCTTTTTTCTGGTAGCTGCAATTTTACGGATTTTTGGAGCACCTGTGCGAAGGATGTTAGAGCGCCATCTCGATCTGGCAGCACTGGTCTTCTTTTTATTACTCCTAGGCGGCTTTCTGGTCGTGAAGGTCTTCTAGACGTTGGTGACTTATTTTTCTGACACTGCGTCCTTCAACCAGCTCAAATAATCTTTATCACCGTCTGACAGCTGAATAACCACAAACTCTGGACCTTCGTATGGATGAAGTGAACGGATCCGCTTCCGCAATGCTGGGACCCGCTCAGACATTGTTTTAATAACAAGCTGCTGTTCAGAGTCCTGCTCGGTTTTTCCCTTCCAGCGATAAACCGATTGCATCTCATTTTGAACATTGACACAGGCTGCCAGACGTTCTTCGACCAGTATTTTAGCGAGCCGTACAGCCTCTGAGCCCGCCGGCATAGTGGTCAACACAATAACGTACTCGGAACTGCCCACGATTTCTCCTCGACCCAGACTATTGAAAAAGACCTTTCGATCCGAAAATTAATACGGGTCTTGAGTAATGCCATAAATTCATAACCCAGCCTATATATGCCAAGAATTACACTACCACGAGCTCCCAAAGGTATCGCTCAACCTAGAGCAATGTTCCCTCGCCGACATCGAGGCCTGTACATTCTTATCATCTTAGCCGTCTGCGTGCTTGCTGCGAATGCCGTCATTGGCGAACGGGGATTACTCGAAAGTCGGAAGGCAGAGCGTAGACATGACAACTTGTTGGACTCCATTGAATCTCTACAACGAGAAAACCGGAGTCTCCATAACCATGCAAAACGCCTTCGTGAGGATCCCACCATCATAGAATCGATCGCTCGTCAGGAACTCGGACTAATCCGCCCTGGTGAAATCGTCTTCATAGTGAAGGATCGTCTGCCCGCCACTGGAAAAACACCATGACACCGTGAGGCGCACCAATTATTCCAGCGCCTACCGACTCACAACGGTTGGAAGTCAAAACCAGACATGCTAAAATGTGACATTGCGCACTTGCTATTTTTCTTGTGCAATGTCATGTCGCGGGGTGGAGCAGTCCGGTAGCTCGTTGGGCTCATAACCCAAAGGTCGCGGGTTCAAATCCCGCCCCCGCAACCACACTTCCTTGCCAGCCTTGTAAATTGAGTACGGATCCCTAGCAATTACGATCTATGCAAATCGAGATACAAAGAGATGCACAGCAATTAACCCTTACCAAAGCGCCTCACCTCACGCGCCGAGCCCTATTACATTAATCACCACTCGACGGCCAGAGCACTCCCTGGTATCTCTTAACAGTGCCTACGCCTTTATAAACGAATTTCTGAAGACGCTTCCCTTCGTAAGTTTCGGTAGTGTAAATATTTCCTTGTGAATCGGTCGCGATGCTATGTACGCCATACCACTGTCCGGGATGGCGGCCACCATCGCCGAAACTCGTCAACACTTCGAGAGATTCGCGATCGATAACATGAACCTTTTCGTTAACGCCGTCTGCAAGATAGATATACCGCTGATCTGCATCCCTAGAAAATGCAAGGTCCCATGCTGTGCCACTCCCTAGGGTTTCTTTTTCGATAAACCCTTCTTTTACAAAAGTGCCATCTGGGTGGAAGACTTGAATGCGATCGCCTGCACGGTCACAGACATACAATAGGCGATCATTGGATAGTTCGGCACAGTGAACTGGACTTCTGAATTGCTGAGCCGGTGGGTCGTTAGGATTATAACGAGGAAGCGGGCCATCATCAGGTCGATTACCGTACGCCCCCCAGTAACGTTTAAATTCCCCACTATCCGCATCAACGACCGCAACACGCCGATTACCATAACCATCTGCGATGTAGGCCTCATTAGCTTCAGCATCGACAAAGATCTTTGCGACACGACCATAATTCTCACGGTCGTTGCTTCCAGCATTCCCACCTGAGCGCCCCAGCTGCATTAAGAATTGTCCATCCTTCGTAAACTTTAAAACGTGAGCATCGTCAGCACCATTTCCACCAATCCAGATATTGTCCTTGTGATCGAAAGCCAGACCATGGTTCGACTGCGGCCATTCATATCCCTCGCCAGGTCCACCCCAGTGCTGAATTAAATCTCCGGCCTGGTTAAAGGCGAGCACAGGAGGGGCGGGAGAACAGCACTGACCTTGCGTAATCGGCGTATCTCCATCTGCCGGAATCTCGTTGACTGCCAACATGTTGTTCCGATGAACAATCCACACGTTATCCTGGAAATCTACCGCTAATCCAATCGTCATTCCTTGCACCCAAGAATTAGGCAGAGGCTTTGGCCACAACGGATCGACTTCGAAGATTGGCGCCTGAATGGAGTCCTGACCAGCTGCAACCGCGGTACGCTCCAATGCAGCTTGCCCAAGGGTTAACAGTGCAAATGCAAGGACACCCAGCGTCCCAATCAAAAGACTGCGACTGTATTTAGGCCTATTCATCATTGCCTCCCTGTCCGACGATTTGAAATGGGTCTATCGCTACTTACGTAGATCAGAGTGAGATTGTAAGTCGACGCCGATTTATTGACAATGGCTATCTTTGACTCACTTAAATGAGTTTTGAATTTACGCTGTTCACTGAAAAACGTGCGGAATTCCTAATCTGACAACATCAATCCAATACCTTCTCAACCGTCTGCATCCCAACCTGTTTCTTAGATGCTACTATACTTTAGACACAATAATACCTAATCGCTACATTCGAAGATCCAAACAAACCAAGAGCAAAACGCATCCTCTGCAATCCGTCTATGAGCGAAGGCTGGCCATATCTTCTCACCGGTATAGTCGTTGGACTGGCGGGAGGGTTTTCTCCGGGCCCCATCACGACGCTAGTCATTGCCCAAAGTCTGCGGTACGGGATACGGGAAGGAGTGAAAATCGCAGTCGCGCCAATTCTGACGGACGCACCAATCGCTATCGTTGCCATTTTTGCGATTGGTCGCTTGGCTGATGCGAAAGGTGCCCTCGGTATAATCGCTCTCCTTGGCGCAGCTTTTCTGACGTACCTCGCCTACGATAGCTTCACAACACCTCCCTCCTTAACCGTCGCTACGGAAGAAGACGGGCTCAATTCCCTTCGTAAGGGAGCATTGACAAATTTTGTGAATCCAAACCCGTATCTATTCTGGTTCACGATCGGTGCGCCTATCGTTCATGAAGCGTCTACCGTCAATTACTGGTTTGTTGGAATGTTTCTTGTCGGACTCTATGTCTGTTTAGTCGGCGGTAAAATAACTCTCGCTATTGTCGCTGGGCGGGGACGTGTTTGGCTCAAGGGCCCTGCCTATATCTATGTCATTCGGGCTCTTGGTGTAGCACTTGTTCTGTTCGCAATCAAATTCACTCGAGACGGCTTAACTTACTTAGACTTACTTTGACGGAGTACTGCAGCAATAGAATCTCTGAGTGACGCGAGGCCTCTCTCAACATCCTGACCGAGGTGCACACGAAGCACTCGTCGATTCAGGTTGGCCAATAATTTAAAGTCGCTACGCGCCTGTGCAGCTTTCACGATCCCAAATGTCACCCTACGACCTGGTACTGGTAAGTCTTCTGTCTCATCGCACGTAATTTGTATGAATACCCCTGTATCGGGACCACCTTTGTAAAGCTGGCCGGTCGAATGCAGAAATCGCGGCCCAACCGAAAGACAGGTAGCCAACTTCGTGCTATGTCGCACCATGCGTCGAATATCTTGCAGGAGCTCTCGATTTTTTGAATTCGTATCTACAAATGCAAGCAGAGCGAAATAGTCACCTGCTGTCAGACTCGCGAGGTGCGCCCCTAATACTCCTTGCACTGAAATGATTTCGCCTGATCCTTTCCGTAAGGCTGCCCCATAAGATTCATCCGCAAACAGACGCATCCCTTCTTCTTCCACAACTGGGTTCTCAATCGGCAGGGCTCCTCGTTTCTCATAGGCGTCAGTCAGTTCTCTGGTCACCACCTTGCCAGCCTCTACATCAGGTTGATCGAAGGGATTCACTTGGAGCACTGCCGCAGCGACCGCCGTGGCCATCTCCCATCGAAAGAATTCCTGGGAAAGACCATAAACATCACTCAGGTTAATCCGGATTACAGGTTGTCCAGACTGTTCCAGCGCCGTTACTGCATCATCCTGAGACACATCGTACCGAGAATCGATACCTATATAAACAAATAGGCGATCAGAACCATAGTCAACTGGTGATCCAAAACCCTCAGAATCAATTGGGATAATCCCCTTTCCCATCTTACCTGTCGATTCAGCCAGTAACTGCTCCAACCATCCACCGAAGGTATCGAGGCCAGGAGACGTCATGATGGTCACCTTGTCTAAACCATTGCGCGCACCGACACCGAGTGCAAGCCCCAGCATGACTCCAGGATTCTTCTCAATCGACACTTCGGCTCCACATGCCGCCACCATCCGTTTCGCATTCGCAATCAGCGTCTCGGTGTTGAGTCCCATCATTGCAGCAGGGACCATCCCAACATTTGATAGAGCGGAATAACGCCCGCCGATGCTCGACACGCCTTCGTGAATTTGTGCAAAGCCATCACGCACCGCAATATCGTGAAGTGTCGATCCTGAATCTGTGACCGCAATGAATTGCAAGCCTGCATCTTGACCACATCTTTTGCGTCGCTCATCAAAGAAAGATTGATATAAAAGATTTGTTTCTAACGTGTTTCCAGTTTTACTGGAGACGACGAAGAGGCAACGATCCAGATGTAAGCCATCACGAACACGTCGCACTTGTGCTGGATCAATCGAATCAAGAATTTGGAGTGACGGAAACCCTTCCTGCTCAGGAAAACTCTTTGCCAAGACATGCGCGCATAAGCTTGAGCCGCCCATCCCCAATAACAGTACGTCGGTAAACTGTCCTTGCCCGACGAAGTCTCGCACTAAATCTAAAGTGTGAAGACGCGTGGACCAGGCACTTACGATATCCAACCATCCCAGGCCATCCGCCTCATCGTTTCCCGTCCACAACGTGGCATCCTTCGCCCACAACCTATGAACATTGCTCGATTCTCGCCACAGCGTGGCTTCCTTCTCAATCGCAGTGTGTAGTGAACCTGGAAAGCTCATGGCCTGATTTTCTATCATTGGTTCGTTGACTCTCAGCGATTTCTCGCTAGAACGACGAGTCCTCTCTCATGACAAGCGAAATATTTTCGAGCCTACTGCCTCAATGAAGCAACTCATTAACCGATAAACCTCGTATTGACGCATCGAGCAGTTGAATAGGGTGCAGCACCGGTGGTTCATGCGTTGCTCGACGTCCGGCAGCTTGAATCTGTA
>ERZ651768.2297-NODE-2297-length-13348-cov-3.189059_pt1 | contig 13348 bp, 12 predicted proteins | sample MGYA00514754_ERZ651768 | MGnify/ENA metagenome assembly ERZ651768 | reverse complement strand
GGCCAATAGCCGGACCAGTTCGGCCGGAGACAACCGTCCATCTGAAGCGGTAGTGTGAAGGTGCAAGTCAACCAGGGCACTCATTCTAGCTCTCCATAATGTCCAGGCGTTCGATAGATCGCGCCCGTCCAGTTTCAGTGTCAATATCTAGCAAGACCGAGTTCATCTTCACCGGGCCGCCGGCTACGGCCAGCCGGTGGGGCATGCCGGTGAGAAAACGGGTCAGAACATCTTCCGGTTCGCTGCCAATAACAGAGTCCACCGGACCGGTCATTCCCACATCGGACAGATATGCCGTCCCTTTGGGCATGATCCGGGCGTCCACGGTCCCCACGTGGGTGTGGGTACCCAAAACCGCGCTAACCCGGCCGTCCAAATACCAACCCATCGATTGCTTCTCTGATGTGGCCTCGGCATGGAAGTCGACGATGATAACCCCGGGAACGTCTTCCCTACCGGATTCTTTCAGCAACCGGCTGGCGGTACGGAATGGGCAGTCCAAGGCGGGCATGAAGACCCGGCCCATCAGGTTCATAACCATGACGTCTTCTTGGATCAAGTAACCCCGGCCCGGAGCGTCAGGATAGTTGGCCGGACGTAGAATGGGCAAACCTTCATCCAGGTGAGGGATTATTTCTTTTTGGTCCCAGATGTGATTCCCTGAGGTGATGACATCGACCCCGCTTTCCAACAGTTCATAGGCCGTGTCCAATGTGATTCCGAATCCCCCGGCCACGTTTTCTCCGTTGGCAATCACCATATCGATGCTATGTTCCCGGCGCAGGTCCCCCAGGATGCTTCGCACCGCCCGCCTGCCGGGTTTGCCGATTATGTCCCCAATCATAAGGATACGCAAAACCGATTTCCCCCTGGAGATATCCGATCCGGAAGCTGAACTGGAAACCAGCCCGGAAATCAAATCATCAATATAGCTTGAAGGGACCCAAGTTTCGGTTCTTGGGTCCCTTCATCCAAGTCTACCTTGATCGTTCGGTTGGTTGCCGGCCGCAACGCTTTCACAACTGGCGGAATCGTAGTCTACCTAGCGAATTCCACGTTGCGGGTCTCCCGGATAACCGTTACCTTGATCTGCCCGGGAAAGACCAGGTCTTCCTCTACCTTACGGGCTATGTTGCGGGCCAGCGAGGCCGACTCGGCGTCGTCCATGTCCTCCGGCTTCACCATAACCCTTACCTCACGGCCAGCTTGAATCGCGAAAACCCGCTCCACACCGCTAAAGCCGGCGGCAGCCTGTTCCAAGTCCTTAAGCCGCTTAACATAGAGTTCCAAGGACTCTTTGCGAGCCCCGGGCCGGGACGCGCTGATCGCATCGGCGCTGGCCACCAAGAAAGACTCGATGGTCTCGTGCTCGTCGTCGTGATGCTCGAGAATCCCTCGGTAGGAGCTATAGTTGATACCATGCTTCTGAGCAATTTCCGCGCCTATTTCAGCATGGGGTCCGGAGATTTCGTGGGTCAGGGCCTTGCCGATGTCGTGTAGTAACCCACCCATTTTGGCTACCTCTACGTTGGCGCCGGCTTCAGCAGCCAGCATACCCGACAGCAGAGCAACCTCCACAGAGTGTTTCAGTACGTTTTCACCGTAGCTGTACCGGTATTTGAGATGCCCTAGGAGCTTAATAAGCTCCGTATCTAGACCGCTTATTCCAACATCGAAGGTCGCTTGCTCCCCGGCTTTCCAGATAGTCTGCTCGATATCTTTTTGGGAACGCAGTACCACGTCTTCGATTCGGGCGGGCTGAATTCGCCCATCCGAGATAAGTTTCTCTAATGACAAACGCGCGATCTCCCGCCGAACGGGGTCGAAGCAGGAAATCGTCACTACTTCCGGGGTATCGTCGATAATCACATCGACGCCAGTCAGGGCCTCCAATGTGCGTATGTTTCGCCCTTCTCGGCCAATGAGACGGCCTTTCATCTCATCGTTGGGCAGGGATACTACCGAGGTTGTGGCCTCAGAAACAACATCCGTTGCTAGACGGTTAATCGCCAGGGTAATAATATTACGGGCATTAACGTCCGCCCGTGCCTTATGTTCTTTTTCCAGCTCATAGTACCGGCGGGACAGGTCGTGCTGGGCTTCTTCCTCGCCTCGCTTAACGACTATCTGCCGCGCGTCGGCCACATTGAGACCGGCTACGCTTTCGAGAGCTTCCAGTTGTTTAACTTTGATCTCTTCGGCCTCGACCAAGCTCTGCTTGACCTCAGCTTCCTTGCCGCTAAGCTCTTCCTGCATCCGCTCCAGGTTTTCAGTCTTCCGCTCCAGTTGCTCTTCCCGTTGGAAGAACCGGCGTTCTTGCCGGTTTAGCTCCTGGCGTTGCTCTTTAACATCGTTCTCACCTTCGGTGCGGAGCCTAAGAACCTCTTCTTGAGCAGCAAGGAGGAGTTTACGTTGCTCTTCCTCCGCCTGCGTCACTATGGTTTCAGCTCTCTCCCTGGCGCTGTCTACCTTTGTACCGTCAAACTTAGATCTGAGGATCAACCAAGCAGATACCCCTAACCCAGCAACCGCGAGGACGGCGAGGACTATGTTGATAATGATATTAGCCACGTTATCGCCTCTCCTTAATTCGTCTAGTGCGCTGAGTAAATCGGTTACCACACTTAACCTAATATGCTACCCATGGGGGTCACTGGTGTCAAGGAAAGACAGGCCTCTGAGAACCTGATTTATACTTTATATACACCCTTATGTATACAGACCTTTTGTGCCCATGCTGATAAGAGGGTTTCTCCCTGGTTGGACGAGCCCGGAAACGCCGATTGTCACTCATTGCGGTACATCGTGCGCTATTGAGCCTATCGCCGGGCTGCACTATAATATTTTGGACCGCATCTATTCAGTTAGATTCAGCAGGTGACATTGCATGGCCGACAAGGACTTCTATGAGGCTCTGGGAATAGCCAGAACCGACAATGAAGAGGAAATACGCAAGGCCTTTCGCAAAAAGGCCATGGAGTTCCATCCCGATCGCAACAAGAGCGAGGGCGCGGAAGACAAATTCAAAGAAATCAACGAAGCCTATCAGGTATTGTCAGATCCTAAGAAGCGGGCTCAATACGATCGCTTCGGCCGTGCCGGTGTTGGCTCCAACGGTGGACAAGACCGCCCCTTCGATGGATTCGACGTATTCGGCGGATTCGGCGACATCTTTGATTCCTTCTTCGGCGACGTCTCGGGACGCCGGGAGAACCGGTCCCAACGAGGCGACGACCTCCAACAACGCGTTATCCTCGATTTCAACGAGGCTGTTTTCGGCACCGAGCGTGAAGTTGAAATCACCCGTCAAGAATCATGTCAGCGATGTTCGGGAGCGGGCAACGAACCGGGTTCCGAGGTAAGCTCCTGCACAACATGCCGGGGCAACGGTCAAGTTCGCCGCTCCCAGAGAAGCATCTTCGGCCAGTTCGCTCAAGTTACACCTTGTCCAGCCTGCCGGGGATCCGGAAAGGTCATCAAGACTCCCTGCACCAGTTGCCGCGCCACTGGCGTGGACCGGCGCAAGCGAAAAATCGCCGTTACCATCCCCGCCGGAGTAGAGGCTGGGATGCAGGTCCGCCTTACCGGAGAAGGTGACACGGGCCGGGATGGCGGACCTGCCGGGAACCTCTACGTGCACCTTGACGTACGCGAACACAAAGATTTCTACCGGGAAGGCAATGACCTTTTATATGCTCTTCCCGTCAACGTCGCGGAAGCAGCACTGGGCGTGGAAAAAGAAGTTCCAACCCTGGACGGCGGCACCGAAAAAATCAAAATCCCCCAGGGTACACAACCGGGCGCGGAATTCCGCATCCGGGGCAAGGGAGTCCCCCACCTCCACGGCAACCGCCGCGGAGACCTGAGGGTTCTGGTAAACCTGCAAGTTCCCCAGGCGCTGGACCCGGAGCAGCGCAAGTTGCTGGAGGAATTGGCCCTTTCGCTCAACTCCAAACAATCCGGCCATGACTCCAGCGGCATTCAAGATTCCGATGACGACGGCGACAAGGGAATCTTCGACAAGATTAAGGAAGTCCTGAGTTAGGTCTTAGGACGCAAGGGATCCTCTCTGGATAATAGTCAAGGAAAACGGCCGGTAGTCCGGCGCAATCATCACACCCGGCCTAGATCCACAAGATTCTGAACCAAACGCCCGGGTAGCTTTGCCTCCCGGGTTTTTTTCGGAGAGTTAATGGCCTGGCAAGAGCTTAGTATCCGGGTACCTTATGAATACGTAGAACCGGTTTCTTACCTGTTCAACCGCTACGGGCGCGGTCTTTCCATGGAGCGGGAACCGGCGCAGAAGCAGGCCGGCACTGACCTGGTGTTGATGCGTACCTATCTGCCAGCCAATTCCCGCCAGCGCCTGGCCCGCATAGACGTAGGGCTGAAGTTGATCGCCATCCTAGAGCCGATGGAAGGCCTGACCATCACCCCTGTTCCCGAAGAGCAGGATTGGCAAAGCCAGTGGCGGTCCCACTTCGACCTGCTAAGAGTGGGCCGCCAGTTGGTGATTAAGCCAACTTGGATAGAATACGAAGAACAACCCGGCGACGTGTTGATTGAACTGGACCCTGGCATGGCCTTTGGCACCGGATACCACCCCACCACCTACACCTGTCTGCAGGCCTTGGAGGATCTACTCCAGCCTGGCATGGCCGTTCTGGACGTAGGAACCGGCTCCGGCATACTCGCCATCACCGCCGCCAAACTAGGGGCGTCACGCGTAGTCGCGTTGGACATCGACCCTCAAGCGGTGCGTGCGGCCCGGCAGAACTTTCGCCGCACAAGGGTTCAGAAACTGGTGGCCTTAACCCAGGGATCGATACCCCATCCCTTGGCTGGGAAGGAGCAGTTTGACCTAGTGGTGGCCAACATATCCGCCCGGGCCGTCGGGGAACGCGCTCCTCAAATCTTGCCAACCCTGATTCCGGGCGGATATCTGATCGCATCCGGATTGATGGAGACCCAACGGGAAGATGTCCACACCATCCTGGTGGATCTGGGCTTTACTCTTACCCATGAATGGCCTCGAGAAGAGTGGGTGACTTTAGGGTACCGAAGCCCCTCGGCCTAGTTTAAGCCTTAGCATCTCCAGGCTCCCGCCCACAGGCGTGAAACCCTGGCGAAGTGGTCCTGATTTATTGCATTTTGACCTGCGAGGGGGTACCATCGGACTGTCCACGCAGGTTGTGATGTAGCCATGGCCTAAACTGGTGCCGTGACTCTTGGTGGGGCGAAGGGCGATCGGACAAATATTGATGCAAAAAGTCGAGCTTGACCGCTTTCAAACCTCTGGCATATTGGGTTCCGGCGCCGACTACGAAGTGCGAGCGGCGGTGGACCAAGAGACCGGTAAGCAAGTGGTCTTGAAGCGCCCAGTACCCCAGATGATAAGCCGCGGAATGCACATCAGCACGGAAGAACGCACCGACCGTACTCTTCAAGTTCTGGAACAGATGGGCGATGCCACCGAGAATATAATACCCATCGTTGGATATACGGAACGGGGCAACCACGACACCTTCTACGGCGACTCCCTAGGCCAGGAATACACGATTATAGTAGAGGAGCGGGCCAAGGGCATACCCTTGATGGTGGGAGACATGAGAGCCCGGATCACAGGAGTACCAGTCGGCGTAGGCCAGAACCTATTCGCCTTGCACCCGTTGGTCCGCCCACCGGACAGTGCCCAGTTCCCAGTTCAAGAGCAACTGCTAAAGATTGAAGAATCGTTCATCAAGGGCGGCTACATATTATTGGACCTTCGCCCGCAAAACCTGTTCTACCAACCGGCAACCGGCCTTATCACCGTCGTCGACTGCGGCGACCTGGTATCGATGGACAGTGAGCCTGACCTCCGGGGCCGGCCTCCCAAGGACATACACGACTTCTGCCTTGAAGTGCTGAAGTTTTACGCCACTCCGGACACTCCTCCACCGGAGGCGGCGGCCTACCGGGACCCCCACGGACAACGCCCGGTGGTAGACTTTCTACAAGAATTAGACGAGATGGGCGCCACCTTCGGCGATACGGACGAACCGGTGCGAAGCGCCGCTCTCGACATGATTGCGAGAATCAGGGACCGTTCATACACGAATATCGAGGGCTTCCGTCAAGACTTGAATGCCTACTTGGCGGCTGTCGGCGAACGGGACGATAGATTGGACGACTCGGGCCAGTTGCGCACGATATGGGGAGAGGCATTAAACTGGCTGAGGGAAGACCACTGGAACAAGTACCTTTTCGATGCCGACGTTGAACTAGCCGCATTCGACATATAATAGACCAGGTGATGAGAATCAAACCTGTAATACTGGAGTGAGGAACAAGGAACATGTTCAGTAGCACAGTAGCTACATTCCAAGATAATTCCTCCCATGGGGAGGACAATTTTCTGCTCCGCGACTTGGGCGATAACTCCTTCATGGATGCCGTTATGGACGGTGTCACCGGCCACGGCGGCGAAGAGGCAAGCCAGTCGGTCGTGGACGCCCTAGCGGCGGCAACCATCAACGGGCCCGATGATATCGTTGCCGCTCTTGAGGCGGTCAACCAGGAGTTTTTCGAGGTCGGGGGTGGGCGGTTCTTGCTGACCACCGTCTCAATCATCCTGTACCAAGACGATAAGCTGCACGTTATCAGCGCCGGAGACAGCCCGGTGTTCCACATAATCGGCGACTCCACCCGGCAGATAACCGGTCGTATGGGCGGTTTCCTGCACGTGGGAGTGGCCAAAGCGATCGGGGCCATGGAAACCCTGACTAACCTGGCCCGGACCGAGCTGCCGATAGAGCCGGGTACCCGTCTAGTGCTGGCCACCGACGGCGTGACTGACAACATGCTTGTAGAGGAATTGGCGGACATCGTCCGAGGCTCGTCATCACCTGACGTCGCAGCAAATAATGTGAACGGGATGGTCGAAAGCCGCCTTGGAGAAGGCGGGATGCCGGAGCAATTGGGGAGACGTTTTCGGCACGACGACCGAACCGCAATCTTCCGATTCTTTCCTCCGGCCGCATGATTTAGTATTCCATCAGCGGGCATCAAGAGAATTCCCGCTGGCCAGCCTCTTGTAGCGTCAAGAGGAACTTGCTAAAATTCACCAGCTTGGTTCCAGTGCCTTGAAGCACGGGTAACCACCGTAAAGGAGCCCAAAACGTGGGGAAAATCAAGGTAGCCATCATCGGTGTCGGAAATTGCGCCTCGTCTTTCGTACAGGGGATACACGAATACGTGGAATTACCTGACGATGCCGATGTCCCTGGGATTATGCATAACAAGATTGGCGACTACAGAATCGAAGACATCGAAGTAGTCGCAGCATTCGATATCGATCAGAATAAAGTTGGCAAGGACGTTTCCGAAGCCATCTTCACTGAGCCCAATAACACCTTGAAGTTCTCCGACGTGCCCCACATGGGCGTAACGGTGGAACGGGGCATGACTCATGACGGTATCGGCAAGTACGTAGCCCACCTAGTCAAGAAAGCCCCCCACTCTACCGCCAACATTACATCCATCCTAAAAGAGCGCGAAGTGGACGTGGTGATTAACTACCTGCCAGTCGGCAGTGAGATGGCCACCAAATGGTACGTTGAGCAGATACTGGAAGCCCGGTGCGCCATGGTCAACTGCATCCCGGTATTCATCGCCAAGGAAGAGTACTGGAGCAAGCGGTTCGAAGAACGGGGGGTTCCCATAGTTGGCGACGACATCAAATCGCAACTGGGCGCGACCATAGCCCACCGGGTCCTAACCCGTCTCTTCGAAGACCGGGGCGTAAAGATAGTGAATACCTACCAACTGAACTTTGGCGGAAATACCGACTTCCTGAACCTGTTGGAACGGGAACGGACCGTCTCCAAGAGAATCTCCAAGACCGCCGCCGTTACATCCCAGATGGACGATGAGATCGCTCCCGAGGACATCCACGTTGGTCCCAGCGACCACGTACCATGGCTCCAAGACCGAAAATGGTGCCACATCCGCATTGAGGGGCGCTCCTTCGGCGGTGCGCCGATCAACATGGAAGTCAAGCTGGAGGTCTGGGACAGCCCTAACTCGGCCGGAGTGGTGGTTGATGCGGTGCGATGCGCCAAGTTGGCTCTCGACCGGGGCATCAGCGGTGCTTTGCAAGGCCCCAGCGCCTACTTCATGAAGTCGCCTCCGGACCAATTCACCGACGATGTTGCTCGGGAGATGGTAGAAGACTTCATCCGCAAAATAGACTAGCCTAGATTCTAGTTATCTCCCGGACACCTTTTGGAGGGTCTGCGTGAAAATCGCAATGGTTTCACCCTACGATTTCACCTGGCCCGGTGGAGTGACCGCCCACGTCACGCAGCTTGCTCGGGAATTAGGCAGGTTCGGCCACGAAGTACAGGTTCTGGCGCCTCATTCACCAGCACGGCAGAATGAGAATGACGAGCCCTTCGTCGCGTTAGGCCGGTCGGTTCCATTACCTAGCGGCGGATCCACCGCCAGGGTTTCCCTCTCTTGGTGGCTGTACCCCAAAGTCCGGGCGTTGCTCAAGCGCGAAGCCTTTGACATCGTCCACCTCCACGAACCCATGGCGCCAATCTTGCCTCTCTGTGTTCTGGAATTTTCCGACGCAGTCAACATCGGCACATTCCACGCCTCTTACAAGCACGATCATATGTACCGCATCACTCAGCCAATCATCAAGCGATGGCACCAGCGGTTGGATGGGGGTATCGCGGTCTCTCCGGCCGCACTCCGTTATGTAAACAACACCTTTCCCGGAGAATATAAGATTATCCCCAATGGGATAGACTTGGACCACTTTTCCACTAAGGCAGCCCCTTGGCCAGAATACCAGGATGGCAAGACAAACATCTTGTTCCTAGGCCGTCTGGAGAAGCGCAAAGGGCTAAGGTATCTGCTTGAGGCTTACAGCCGCTTGAAGTGGGAACATCCGAATATCAGGCTGATTGTCGTTGGTCCCGGCAGCCCGGATAAGGAATCCCACAGCGTGTTGGGCGGAAGGGGCCTGCAGGACGTGGTATTTACCGGGGCGGTTCCCTACGGAGACCTGCCGCGCTACTACGCCAGCGCCGACATATATTGTTCCCCTGCTACCGGCGGGGAGAGCTTCGGCATAGTATTGCTGGAGGCCATGGCCGCTGGAAAGCCGGTGGTCGCTTCAAACATCGAAGGGTACGCCGGCATCTTGACCCACGGCCAAGAGGGCCTTCTATTTCCTCGAAAAAACACTGAATCCTTAGCCGATGCTTTGGGTTCACTGATCCGAGACCCGGAACTGCGTAGCAAACTTGGAGCTCAGGGCCTAAAATCGGTTGCGCAGTACCGTTGGGACCGGGTCGCCTCCCAGGTTGAAGACTTCTATCATGAACGTTTGAGTTTAGCCAATGGCCGTACCGGGAAGAGAGCAGATAAGAAAATCCATCCTTAGATACGTTGAGCTACCCGGCGCTCGATTACTAAGAGCGTTAAAACTCACCCCCAATGCGGTGACGCTTATTTCCTTTGCGATCACCGTAGCATCGGCGTACCTCGTCGGTTCGGGTTGGTTGGTCGCCGGGGGCATCGTCTTCTTATTGGGCAGCGGTCTGGACCTTATGGACGGAGCGCTAGCCCGTCTCACCGGCACCGCAAGCCCATTCGGAGCCCTCTTAGACTCGGTCTTCGACCGCCTGGGAGAAGCGGCCCTTTTCGTGGGTTTGGCCTTCTACGCTATCCGAGGCGGCGCTAGCGAGTCATTCCTGCCAATATTCATCATTACATTATTTTTAGCCCTGATTTTCTCCCAGGGTGTTAGCTATCTCAGAGCCAGGGGAGAAGGATTGGGAGTGTTCACCCGAGCCGGGGTGATGACCCGCACGGAAAGGGTCATTCTCCTAGGCATCGGCTTGCTGATCGACCAGATCTTCTGGGTGCTTCTTCTCATCGCCGTGGTTTCCTGCTTCACGCTATTCCAGAGAATGTTCACAATACGACGGGAATTGAATCAGGGTGGATAAGCGCTAGCTTCGCGTGTACACTAATAACCGTCCAGGGCCAGCCATCTGACGCAGCTTCAAGTTTAATTGCTGACCCTCTCAGAACTCAGGCTAGTGAGCCGCCAAGCCATTCGGCGGAAGATGATTTAAGACCAGGAGAAAGTGTCTTGCCCAAAGAGTTAAGTGGAGACCTGAACGGCCAAGGACTAAGGGTCGCGGTGGTTGTAGCCCGCTTCAACGAACTGGTGACGCGGCCATTGCTGAACGCAGCGATCGGAACGCTGACACGTTACGGCGTGGTCGACGATGACATCAACGTCGTCTGGGTTCCAGGAGCGTTCGAGTTGCCCGTCGTCGCCAAGAGCCTAGCCAAGACCAGCCGGTTCGATGCGATAGTTTGCTTGGGGGCCGTGATTCGGGGCGAAACCGGCCACTATGACATGGTCGCCGGTAATGCTGCCCGCGGCATCTCACAAGTGGGTGTGGACACCGGCGTGCCAACCATCTTCGGCGTCCTAACCACCGAGAACATGGACCAGGCCTTGAACCGGGCCGGAGGGAAGGCGGGCAACATGGGTGCCAACGCCGCCGTCGCAGCGATCGAAACAGCCCGGTTGGTGCAAGCGATTAATACCGGGTAAAGCTGTTAGCTATCAGCCGTCAGCTAAGACCAGGTGTCCGTCCCGTACCGATCGGCCCATGCAATTCATTGATTTCTGAAAGCTGAGGGCGAATAGCTGACAACTTTCGCCCCCAAGCGAATCACGGAGAAGTCATGCAATTCGGCGTTACCGTACCCAACAACTGGGGTATAGAAGACCCACAGCAAGTGCTGGCCTTCGGCCCGATGGCCGAGGAGTTGGGTTATGACTCCGTTTGGGTGATGGACCACCTGTTCAATACCGGATATATCCGGGAGCGGTTGGAGGGAAAGCCCTACTACCACCCGATGTCCACCCTTTCCTACCTGGCCGCCACTACAAAGCGGGTCATGTTGGGCACATCCGTCCTAGTGTTGCCCTACCACAATCCCGTGGAACTGGCTAAATACACCGCCAGTTTGGACCAGATCTCCGGCGGCAGGGTCATCTTGGGAGTGGGCGTTGGGGCCATGACCGAAGAGTTCGACGCGCTGGGGATCTCCATGCGGGACCGGGCTTCTCTGACCAACGAATGCATCGCCATCATGAAGGAACTCTGGACCAACCCCAGCCCCAGTTATGAGAGCAAACGTTGGAAGTTTAACGACCTACTGTTCTCCCCTAAACCTGTCCAGAAACCGCACATCCCATTCTGGGTCGGCGGTTCCAGTTCCGGGGCCATGCGGAGGGCCGCGCTACGGGGTGACGGATGGCATCCCACCGGTGTAAGTCCTGAGGAATTCAGCATCGGACGCCGTGAGATCTCGGAGATGGCAACCGCTGCCGGCAGAGATCCGGATTCGTTAACCTGGTCACTGCGTGTAGAAGTGGAGGCCCACGGCGGACCATCCAGCGAAAGAACGGCAGGCCGGGCTAGGTTATCCGGCGGCGACCCTGACGCTATGGCCGCCTCTCTAGCTGCCTATGAAATGGCAGGCGTCCAACATGTCATTCTGGCACTGAACACTGGGGATGTGGCCACGATTACCAGCTTGATGGAGACCATCGCGCGGGACGTTGTCCCTCGTTTCCGGTAACCTAGTCTTCAGGCTGACCTTCCCCCCCCTGCTCCCGGCGATTCATCTCTTGAAGATGTTGGTTGATGGCCGTCCAATCCGCCCTGAGCCCTTCTATCTCCGGGGCAGTGGCTTCAGACTCCCCGTAATAGACATGCTGAAATCCATCGACGATCCGATCTACGGGATCCGGGGGGAATAATCCCGACAGCTTGCCTTCATGCTCCCGGGGCGTTTGCCACTTTTCCCGAGCCCGCCCCGACTCTTCCGACAAATCCAGCAGGGCATGATAAACCTCTCGAGGATTCTGCGGATCAGGAATCATTTTGCCCTTCGCCCTCCCCGGCATCCACTTGTTCCACCAGTCGCTGAGGAGATCAGATAGGTCTTGGTTGGCCTGACTCCAGCTGAAAACAGACTCCCGGGTTTCCTCAACCGCGCCGGGACCTTGATGCAAGCGGCGGAACTTAAAGATGCGGTAGATAATCCAGCCGGCAATGGAGACTCCCAGGGTAAATCCCAAAAACTTCAGGATGAAGATAAATGCCGCGGGTGGGCCGTCCTCGCCGGCCTCCTGCTGCATGGTCTCGTGGAACTGGCGGATCTGTTCCTGAGCCCTGGCGAGACCGCTCAGGTCGCCACCGCCGAACATGCCAGAAAGCCAGTTACCCACGGCAACCAAGGCTCCGGCGATGTACCCCAATCCAAGAAGCAGCGGCTTTATCACCCAGAACCCTATGTCGCCAATCACGTTCAAAAGTAACCGGGTAACATCATCTAGACCGCCCAATCCGATGGCACTGATAATCAGTCCAAGAATGAGTACGCCGCCCACGCTGACCATTATGGGAAGCCACCATTCGAACGACATGACCTGGGAGTCACTGGTCTCGGAAGAATAACGGGCTAGGGCCATCCCGGCTAGGCCGACCCCGAAATACCCCATCACCAGGAAGCCACCGACCAAGTCGGCCTCCGTTACAGTGTCAATGAGGACAGCGGCGAAGAGCACAATCAATCCCCACTGAAACGACGACCTGACCGAATCCAATGTCACTTCGTCTTGGGCAATGGTAGTGCCCCGCCACCATAGGAGAACTAAGAAGGCGTAAACCATAACCTGGGTTGCGACGGTGTCGAAGCTAGCGCCTACGAATGCACCGACTGGAAGCAGTCCCATACCGGTCTGCAGATGGGCCAATATCAGAATCGACACCGCAGTGATTCCCAAACCCACCAAGCCCCGGAGGTTGGCCGTGAATTTCATCGTCTGTATGTACAGTGAAAGCACGTAGGCCCAGAGGATGACAAGGAAGACCAACCAGATCGACAGCCCCGCCCCGGACTGCCCGAGACCGTTGCTGATTAATCTAATAACCAGGTAAAAGGCACAGGACTCTAGGAATAGCCCCACGCCGGTGACGGAGCTATTACGCCATAGCTGGTTCATAGTCCACCTGGGTCTCCAAGATTCTTCCCAACCGCACTATTGGTACGCCAGGCATTTCAACGCTTGGAGCTTGGTCGCCGGTGTAGAGCACCCTGACTTGATAGCCGCTATCTTTAATCAGGTTGATCTCCGTCGCCATGGCACGAGTCAATATCGACGTGACCAACACCACCGTGGTTCCGGAGGGCAGCGAAGCCCGTTCTCCCTTCAACACCTCGGTCAGGAGAGTTACTACATATGGACCGGCCATCGCCAGGG
>ERZ651768.2296-NODE-2296-length-13349-cov-16.203134_pt1 | contig 13349 bp, 14 predicted proteins | sample MGYA00514754_ERZ651768 | MGnify/ENA metagenome assembly ERZ651768 | reverse complement strand
CCTCGTTTTTGATAAAATGGCATAGTGAATTATACGATGGTGTTCTCTAAAACACCCAATCGTTCTACTTCCAGCTTAACCACATCGCCCTTTTTGATCCAGCCGCCGGTGTTTTCCGGCCTCAATTCCAGGATGCAACCGGTGCCTACGGTGCCCGATCCTAGGTAATCCCCTGGCAGCAGTTTTGCATTTATGGAAGCCCGTTCGATCATTTTTGTAAAAGGATGATAGAGGTCATTTGTGTTTCCATCAGAGATAAGAGCCCCATTTACGTGACAGGTCATGCGCAGATGGATTCTCCCCTTCTCATCCCAGGCGTCTTCCAGTTCGTCTGGGGTTACCATGTAGGGTCCAAAACTGGAAGCAAAATCTTTCCCTTTTGCCGGACCCAAACTCATGGCCATTTCTTCCCGCTGGAGATCCCGGGCAGACCAGTCGTTGCAGATGGTGTATCCAGCAATGTACTGATCGGCGTCTTCACTGGAAATATCCGATCCCCCATTAGCAATGATTACAGCAAACTCCAGCTCAAAATCCAGTTCTTCCGTTCCTTTCGGATAAGGAATTCCTTCTCCATGGCCATACAGGGCAGCAGGATTTGAAAAATAAAAAATGGCAATCTTAAACCAGTCCGGGTGCATCTCCAATCCCCTCAGCTTGCGGGCGGAACGAACATGCTGTTCAAAGGCATAAAAATCACGAAATGATTGCGGATTTGGAATCGGTGCCAACAGTTGAACATCTGTTTCCAACAGAGCAATGGGTGCTCCACCCCCGGAATGAGACTGGATACTCATGGCGGGAAGAGACAAATCTAGTTCTTTTAATTTAGAGAAATGCGTGTCCCAGTTTTCGAGTGCTTTTTTCAGCGTTGAAGGAATTTCCAGAAAGCTGGGATCTTGATTGTTTTCATTATTCCAGATTGCAGAACGGATCACATCAACAATATAATCATCTTTCTTAAATCCGAACCTGGGACGGGCGTTATTGTCCAGGGTATAGGTCACAAATTTCATTTAAAGATTCCCTCTTTTTTCCTGTTCTCGTTCAATGGATTCAAATAAAGCTTTGAAGTTTCCTTTCCCAAAACTGTTTGAACCTTTTCTCTGGATAATTTCAAAGAAAAGAGTTGGGCGGTCTTGCAAAGGCTGGGTGAAGATTTGTAGCATGTACCCGTTTTCATCCGCGTCCACCAGGATGCCCAATTCTGCCAGCGTTTCAATGTCTTCTTCGATGGGATCAATACGGTCCGTGAGATTTTCATAATAGGACCTTGGTGTTGGCAGGAAGTCCACACCGTTGGTTTGCATCATCTCTACAGTTGAGATAATATCACGGGTAGATAGGGCCAGGTGCTGTACGCCGCCTGTTTCATAATAATCGATGAACTCCTGGATCTGTGATTTTTTCAATCCGTCTGCCGGTTCATTGATGGGCATTTTTATGATTTCATTATCATTGGCCATGACAATGGAGCGCAGGGCGGAATATTCCGTATTAATGTCCTTATCATCCACGCTCCAGAACCGGTGCCAGCCAAAAACCTTTTCATAAAAATTGCAGACAGGCTGCATTTCACCATCGGGCTGGTTACCCACAACATGGTCGATATGTACCAAGCCGGTGGATACGGCTTTAAGTTCCAGGTCATCCGGTTCAAACCCAGGTAAAAATGACCCGCCATAATTTTTTCGTTCTACAAACGTATGAATGGTATCCCCAAAGGTCTCAATGGCTGAGACCACTGCTTCACCGTTATCATCCTTGATTTCCTTTGGTTTCATGGCACTTTTTGCGCCCCGTTCTAATGACGTTTTCCAGGCCGATTCTGAATCATCTACTGTAAATGCCACATCTTTCATACCGTCTCCGTGGCGATCAATGTGGGCACCGATCTCTGTGTTCTTTTCCAATGGAGATGTAATGACCAGGTTAATATGATCCTGGTTCAGCACGTAGCTGACCCTGTCGCGACTGCCTGTTTCCAATCCCCGGTATGCGATAGGCTGGAAGCCCATGGTGGTGCGGTAATAATGAGCCGTCTGTTTTGCGTTGCCCACATACAGTTCACAGTGATCAAATCCCCTGATCGAGTATGATAAATCGTTCACAGGATCTCCTTTAAACATGCAATGCATTTTTGATTTTCTTTTTCCAAGCCTATAGAAATTCGGATACAGTCAGGCCAGCCAAATGAAGCCAAAAGGCGTACAATCACTCCCTTTTCTAACAGCTCCTGTGTTATTTTTGTCGCCTGTTCTTCCGAACCCCAGATTGTGGTAATAAAGTTTGCCGCAGAGGGTACCCGTTCAATCCCCATTCCATCCAATTCTTTTTTAATAAACTGCATCCCTGTTTTATTGGTCTGAATGGTTTTTAAAAGAAATTCTGTATCATCCAGGGCGGCTAAACCCGCAACCTGCGCCGCAAGGGATGGCTCAAAGGGGACTTTCACCTTCATTAGGTTAGAAATGAGTTCATCATGAGCGAGTCCATAGCCGATTCGTATTCCCCCCAGTCCGTAGGCTTTGGAAAAACTGCGCAATGTGATCACGTTGTCGTAACGATAGGTCATGGAGTCGGGATAATCCGGGATCTCATTTGCAAATTCAAAGTAGGCTTCATCAAGTATAATTAATACACGATCCGGAACGTGGGCATAAAATTCATCAAATTCTTCCCTAGTGATATAGGTTCCCATGGGATTATCAGGATTGGCAATGTAAATGATCTTGGTATAATCGGTGATTTTATCTGTCATGGCGCCCAGGTCGTACCGATGTCCGTTCATGGGTACCCAGTGTATCCGTCTTCCTGACGCATTGGCAAGAACCCGGAATCCGATAAAGGAATTGGCAGCGCTGATCAACTCGTCATCGCTCAATAAAAAGGTGCGCATGATCGTGGACATGATTCCTTCGGAGCCGGCGCCAAGGACCACATTGTCCATTTTCACATTGAATCTCCCTGCCAGTTTTTTACGGAGTTCATAGCCGGATGCATCAGGGTAGCGATGGATATTTTGTAGAGAATCCTGGATCGCTGCCATGGCTTTTGGTGAAGCTCCCAGAGGGTTTTCATTGGATGCAAGTTTAATAACATTATCAATGCCCAGCTCCCTTTTCGCTTCACTAATGGGTTTACCTGGTTTATAGTTGGCTAATTTCTTTATGTATGATGGAACAAGAGGCACGTTTTATAATTAAATATTTTTAGTGTGAAATTTACACAGAATTATGTATTTACGGATGACAGGAAAATATCTTAATCTTAAACTTCAATATGAAAATTGAAGGTCCATTGATTCCTGCAACCTTTGTTGAACGGCCCAACCGCTTTATTACACTGGTGAGTATTGATGGTGATATTCACCGCAGCCATTTACCTGATCCTGGTCGGCTGAAAGAATTGCTGGTCTCAGGGGCCGATCTCCTGGTTCGCCAAGCACCAAAGAACTCAAATAGAAAAACCAAGTATACCACTGTTATGGTAAACCATGAGGGGCAATTAATTTCGTTGGTCTCTGCCCTGCCAAATCAATTTGTAGGGCTGGCGCTAAAGAATAATGAACTGCCTATGTTAAATGGCTATACCCTGATTAGGCCTGAAATTCCTGTGGGTAGCCACCGCTTCGATTTTTTATTAAAATCCCCGATCGGATCTGATTTCTATCTGGAAGTGAAGTCGGTCACGTTTGTAAAAAATGGTGTGGCACAATTCCCAGATGCGGTAACCGAACGGGGCAAAAACCATGCAAAGGCACTGAAAAAACTAGTACAGAATGGATATGAAGCAGGAATATTATTTGTCTGCCAGAGGCCGGATGCTAGCTCATTTCGTCCTATGTGGGAGCGGGATCCAAAACTGGCGGAAGCCGTATTAGATGCTAGAAATGCAGGCGTGAACGTCTGGTGCATTACGCTGAATGTATCTAAAACTGAGATCACATTTAATCAGGAGATTCCTGTAAATTTGGAAATAGCTGAAAATTAATTTGAATTCTACCCTATTTTATCTAAACCAATTCCTTCCATTAGCAGCCCTATCTTTATTGGTATCCTGTGCTGCTGTCCAATCTCCCCCGGGCGGCCCCAAAGATGAAACTCCGCCTGAGCTGGTTGAAACGATACCTGGGGATGGAACCATTAATTTCAAGGGTGGGCGCGTCGAACTGGTGTTTTCAGAGTTTGTGGATGCAAATTCGGTGCAAAAGGCTATTCATATCCTGCCCACGCTTCCAGAGGCGCCAACACTCGTATATAAAGGCCGAAAGGTGTTCGTGGAATTCCCAGATTCTTTGTCTGAAAACCAGACCTATATTGTTGTCATTGACCGGAATCTATCAGATGAGCACAATATAACAGTTGCTCAAGGCATCCAGGTTGCATTTGCCACAGGAGAAAAGATTGACCAGGGTTCTATTTCTGGAAATGTAGCCCATTCCAAAACAGCGTCGGTACACCTATGGAAAATTCAAAATGAAGAAGACTTAAAAGAGTTTTATAAACGAATTCCTGATTATGTAATAGATGCTGCGGATGAAGGAGATTATGAGTTTCGTTTCCTTTCTCAAGGTAGGTACAAAATAGCTGCTGTAGATCAATCGGCATCCGGTTCTCCAATTTCCCCAGAGAGGATGGTCTATGGTGTACCCGGGGTAACATACATCCAAATCGAAAGTGAGGGGAAAAAAGAAAATATTCACATTCGCATTCCTGAACGCCTGGGAGGCATAAAAATGATCCAGGCAGAGTGGATCAAAGGGACCTGGGGCCGGGTCACGTTCTCAGATGATATAACTGAATTTGCACATCAGATCCGGTTGACTATAATTCAACAGGATTCTTCCATCTCAAAACCCATTGTTTTTCCGGATCCCCTGGATGAGTCAAAGCTGAATTTTATTTTGGATAGATTTTCAGAAGAATATATAACAGTTCATACACCTGGTGTGATTCAGGGCGAAGATGCGGTAATTGATTCCGGTTTGATTCGAATAAAGATCGATACCACCCGGGATACAACCCACGTTTCAATCGTATCGCCAGACTCAAAATTTATACTTGGGGTTGAAGCCGATACCACAATGCCGCTGCAGGTCGTTTTTTCAAGCCTGGTTGGTCAGAAAAAGGATACCCAGCCCTTTACTCTTTTAGAAGATTCACTGGTAATTCCACTGGATGTAAAGTGGGAATCTCCTATAGTGGCCAGCATAACCCCAAAAGAGAACTGGAAAGAGAGGACCCGGTATACCCTTCAGATATCCCAGGATCCTATTGATCCGATGTATGGACGGGGACTAAAAGATTCTGTGGTAACAGTATCGTTTAAAACAGCCGATTACCAAGGATTTGGGATGTTAATAATTTCCTGTGCTGATACTGTTTCAGAGAGTCTTGTGGCAGAAATAACGGAAATGGAAAAGGAACCCCGCTCATTTAGAACCGTTGTAAATTCAAAAGGTATATTTAATATGAAACAAATACCTGAAGGAAACTATTCTTTATCGTTTTTCCTAGATTCCGACGGGAGTAATACATATTCCCACGGGAACATAGATCCCTATCAACCATCAGAATGGTTTTATGTATACCCGGATACTGTGAAAATACGGACCAATTGGGATCTGGAATTGGATCAAATAAAATTGGAACAAGTCCAATAAAATGAAATGTGTTATCTTAGCCGGGGGGAGTGGAACCCGGTTCTGGCCCTACAGCAGGCATCACCATCCAAAACAATTGTTAAATATCATTGGTGATACATCCATGCTGCAAATGACAGTGGATCGACTTAAAAAGATTAAAAAAGTCACAGATATATATATAATAACCAGGAAGAATCTTTATGATCTTATTATTCAAAATATAAAAGGTATAAAACCAGACCATGTGATCGTTGAACCATCGGGTAAGAATACAGCACCTGCAATTGGAATGATGGCTGCTTACCTTGCTATAGATAACCCGGATGCTGTCATGGGCATATTTCCAGCTGATCATCTGATTGTCGGGCACCGTAAGTTTGAAAAGGCTGTTAACACAGCCAACCACCTGGCCAGAAAAGGAGATAACCTGGTTACAATTGGTATCAAGCCACATTATCCTTCAACTGCCTATGGGTATATCCAATATGATGAAAAAAGTGAAGAAGACCATATTGATGCTTACCACGTAAAGACATTTGCTGAAAAGCCCCACAAAAAACTGGCTGAACGATTTATTGCCAGTGGTGATTTTGTATGGAATGCGGGCATGTTCTTCTGGAGAGCAGGGATCTTTATGGACAGCTTGAAAACATTCATGCCCGACTTAACAGATTCCTTAATTAAAATTGCACCCAAACTGCATGCAGGAGAACAGTTTGATGAACTCTGGAAAATTATAGATCCAGAATCCATTGATTATGGACTTTTAGAAAAAACCGATAATATTTATGTAGTGACCGGTGATTTTAAGTGGAATGATATAGGCTCCTGGAGCGCACTCTATGATGTCTTGAATCCCAGAGATGATGGTAATATCGTCCGCGGAAATGGAAAGGTCATGAATGGTAAGAATAATCTGATCCAGTCCAACGGAAAATTTACGGCAGTTCTAGGCCTCAGTGATCTCGTGGTGGTCAATACAGATGATGCCACCCTTATTGTACCCAGAGATAAAGTGGAAGATGTCAAAGACCTTGTTGCTTTTTTAAAAAAAGATGGGCAGAATAACCTGATATGATGAAAAAAGTAAAACTATACACTGAGTTTGAAGAGCTGGGACAGCGGCTTGGTTTGAAGATCCTTAAGGGTAAAGGAGATTTTTCCGGAGGCACTTGTACTGTGAATAATGAAACCGTAATTGTGATCAATAAAATGAAACCCATGGAACAACGATTAAGAACCCTGGCAACCAGTTTTTTAGAATATAATTTAGATGAAATTTATATGGTTCCGGCCCTGCGGGCCTATATTGAAGAGTCTAGATTACTGGACCTTTAATTTTCTTGATTTTACCTAGTTGAGTGTTTACACTCAGCACCCTTCCATTTAGAATTATACGATTTGAATGAGGTTATTCTATGAAACAGTTTCAATCATCTGATATAAGGAATTTTGCAATTGTTGGACATGGCACTTCAGGGAAGACCTGTTTAGCTGAAGCTATGCTCAAGCTGGGCGGTGAAACCAACCGCCTGGGGACCATTGAAGACGGTTCTACCACCTCAGATTACCACCCGGGAGAGAAGTCCAGGCAGATCTCCATCCATGCCACACCTCTTCATATGGAATGGATGGATAAAAAGTTCAACCTGATTGATACACCGGGTTATTCTGATTTCATTGGTGAAGCCATAGGTTCCCTGAGCGTTGTGGACCTGGCAGTCATCACGATCCATGCAGTCAACGGTGTTGAAGTAGGTACTGAAACCATGTGGAACCATGCTACTAAACTTGGGATACCAAAAATGCTGGTTGTGAATGGTATTGACAGGGAACATACAAGATTTGATACTATCCTGGCCCAGGTCCGCAGCCGTTTCGGCAATAATGTATTTCCTATGCAGTTACCTGTAAATGAAGGGCCGGGCTATGATCAGAATGTAGATGTGCTGAGGTCAAAGTTGATCTCTTACCAGGCAGATGGGTCAGGACAGATGACAGAAGGGGAGCTTCCGGATGAACTCCAAGAGAAGGTGAAGGAACTCCATGAAGAATTAATTGAATATGTGGCTGAGTCTGATGATACACTGTTGGAAAAATTCTTTGATGAAGATGGACTATCAGAAGAAGATATGAGAAATGGTATCCATCGGGCAATTCAGGACCAGACCTTTATTCCATTATTCTGTACATCAGCCACATCCAATGTGGGTGTTGCCCGGGTCTGTGATTTTATTTCTAAATATGGTTCTTCTCCTGATGATAGAAAAACCATTACGGCTCACGATCAACAGGGCAATGATGTGGAGGTTTCACTGGACGGGTCGGATACGGTCCTGCAGATATTCAAGACCGTGGCCGAGTCTCATGTGGGTGAATTATCTCTTTTCCGCGTGTATTCCGGAAAAGTGAAAACAGGCCAGGATTATCATAATTCTGATCGGTATACAAATGAACGATTTGGTCAGATGTTCATCTTGAATGGGAAAAACAGGACCCAGGTAGATCAGCTTTCTGCTGGTGATATAGCCGGCGTTGTAAAATTAAAAGACACCCATACGGGTAACACACTCTGTTCCGGGAAACACGTAACATTACCTCCTCTGGATCTACCCAATCCAAATATTCATGCTGCAATTAAGTCTAGAGCAAAAGGCGATGAAGAAAAGCTGGCTGTAGGACTCGCAACATTGCATGAGGAAGACCCTACTTTTGTTTACCGGGTGGACTCCGAAGTGAAACAAACCATTATTTCAGGGCAGGGAGAACTCCATTTAACAGTTACAACGGAAAGACTAAAACGGAGATTTGGTATTGATATACATTTAGAAGAACCCAAGGTTCCATTTCGGGAAACAATCTCGGCCAATGGTGAAGCAAAATACCGACATAAGAAGCAGTCAGGCGGTGCAGGTCAGTTTGCAGAAGTCTGGATGCGGATCGAGCCAAAACAGAGTGGTGAAGGAATAGATTTCACCCACTCCCTTGTTGGACAGAATGTAGACCGGGTATTTGTGCCTTCTGTTGAAAAGGGTGTAAATACAGCCTGTTCTGATGGGATTCTGGCGGGATGTAAGGTTGTGGATATCAAAATAGATTTCTATGATGGAAAGATGCATCCGGTTGATTCAAAGGATATTGCATTTCAAACCGCAGGGAAGCATGCTTTTAGAGAAGCATTTTTGGATGCCCATCCTTGTTTATTAGAACCGATCATAGATATTGAAGTGAAAGTCCCGGAAGATTATATGGGTGATATCATGGGTAGTATTTCCGGTAAACGGGGCAAGATCATGGGTGTGGATGCTGATGGCAGTTTCCAGGTGATTAAAGCCCAGGTACCCCAGGTAGAATTATACCATTATTCCACAACGGTTCGTTCATTAACGGGCGGGCGGGGTATTCATTCTGAGTCCTTCAGCCATTATGAAAAAATGCCAAAAGAATTTGAGCAGAAAGTAATCAAGAATCGACAAACTGTAGAGGATGAATAAGCTCTGGGCTCCCTGGCGGATCGATTATATTCGCACTCCAAAAGAAAAAGGATGCATTTTTTGCAATAAGTCCCACGACGAAGATGATCGAGAAAACCTTGTTTTATACCGGGGAAATGAATCGTTTGTTTTAATGAATCTCTACCCTTATTCGAATGGGCACCTTATGATTTCACCGTATCAGCATACTTCGGATACGAACGATATTTCATCCCGGGGAAATGAAGAAATCATGTGGCTGGCTAACCAGTCCATGAACATTTTAACACATGCCATGAATGCTGAAGGATTTAATTTTGGTGCAAACCTGGGGAAAGCCGGTGGAGCAGGCATTGAAGAGCACCTCCACTATCACATTGTTCCCCGCTGGAGCGGCGACACCAATTTTATGCCGGTGGTTGGCAATACAAAAGTCCTGGTGGAAGGATTAAGAGAATCCTGGGACAATTTAAAACCCCATTTTGACTCATTGCTGGATGGTGGAGATGCTTGATTTCAGCCGAACCTGGTTACCTTATTTATATCTATATGGTGTAGGCGGTGGCATATTTTTAATCGGGATGTTTATTATACTTCGGTCCCGGTCGTTAAAACTTGAACGTATCCGGCACCGGGAATGGTACCATATCCTGATTTTTGGTTTGGTGTATTACATGGGTATCCATGGCCTGTTTACATTTGCTGCACTTGGTAAATCATTATTCGCAGGAGTTATCGGTCTGGTTATAGTTGCTCTGAGTGTACATTTGATCTTTACCCTGATTAAAAAACCAAAGGGCTCCGTCTGATGGATGCTGCCATTCAAACTTCATCATCCTTTTGGGTTATCATTTTTGGTTATTTTGCCCTGGTGCTGGGGTTTGGATCCTTTTTTGCCCGCTACAATAAGACCACGCAGGATTTCTTTTTCAGTGGTCGCCGATTTTCCTGGTGGCTGATAACCATGAGTATTGTAGCAACGGGAGTAGGAAGCCACAGTTTTTTGAAATATTCTTCTAAGGCCTACGAGCATGGGTTTTCATCCACCATGACCTACATGAACGACTGGTTCTTTATGCCTATGTTCCTGTTTGGGTGGCTGCCCATCGTCTATTATACAAAGATACGGTCCATTCCTGATTATTTTCAACGACGTTTCAATTCAGGAGTCAGGGTTCTGGCCACCATTGCAATACTAGGGTATATGATCGGCTATATAGCTATTGGGTTTTTGACCATGGGCAAAACACTGGAACCGCTGCTTGGGTTGGACCTGTATACCATCATTTTTATTGTTGCGATCATTTCGGGGATCTACATTACCTTTGGCGGTCAGACTGCTGTGATTTTTACAGATCTGGCCCAGGGATTTATCCTGATTTTTGCAGGTATACTTGTGTTTTTAATGGGGGTTAATTATGTAGGCGGGTTCTCTGCGTTCTGGAACGCCTTATCACCAGAGTTCAAATTACCTCTGGCCCATTTCAACCACCCGGCTAACTTTAATTTTGTAGGCATTTTCTGGCAGGATGGTGTTGCGGGCTCTGTAGGATTCCTATTTATGAACCAGGGCCTGATTATGCGCTTTATGGCCTGTAAATCTGTTCATGAAGGAAGGAAAGCGGCTGCGTTTAATGTTCTGGTCCTGCTGCCCATATCAACCATTGTTGTTTCAAACGCTGGCTGGACGGGCAAAGCCATCAGCATTGTAACCCCGGAAGCGTGGAACGCTGCTACGAAGCTGGATCATGTATTTACGCAGGTTGCCTATCTGATTACAGGGAGTGAAGTGGTCTTTGCTTTTGTGATAGCTGCAGTTGCAGCTGCACTCATGTCTACCGTAGATACCTTAATTAATGCTGTGGCTGCTGTGGTTATTAATGATGTATACCGCCCGCTGGTAAAGGGAAAAGATGACAAACATTATTTGAAAATTGCCATGATCGTTTCTGCAGGCGCTACGGTACTGGGAGCTGTGAGCACGATCTTTTTCAATAATTTTCCAACTCTCTATGAAGCCCATGGTTTTTTTCACAGTACCATGACCCCACCCCTGGTTGTTGCGATCTTTCTAGGAATATTCTGGAAACGGTATAATACACCAGCTGCATTGGCAACTTTTCTGGGAGGTGCCGTTTTGATGGCAATTGGAAACAAGTATCCAGAGATTTTTATTTCGCCCTTTGATCATGGAATAGAATTCAACCCAGAGAGACCCTATTCCTACATAAGGGCATTATATAATACATTAGTTTGCGCCGGGTCAGGTGTAATTGTTGGTCTATTAACAACTCCGCCCACGGAAATGAAAACTGAAGGCCTTACGGTTTGGTCACTGGATAAGACACGGGAATTTTTCAAGGGCAGTGCGCCAAACGATCGTCCCGGCCAGTCGATCAAAGTACAGTGGACCTTAAAAGAAGGGGATAAGGACACGGTGGGATTTTCCATAAATGATATGGAAGTTATGGCTGCTGATGTGGGTGACCTGGTTTACCTGGCGGATGAGCGAAAGTGGCTTGGAGGATTGAAATCCATTCATTCAGTCTATGGAGATCCCCACATGGAAGACGGCACGGTGTATATCACCCAGGCCCATGTAGAGATGGGTATGTTTGACCCTGAAAGAAAACTGCGTGCCGAGAAGGAATTGTAACTTTGAGTGAATTTGAAATCACCCTAAATTCGCCCGCTTTTTTAGTGTAAAAGCAGTTATTCCGGAGTAGCTCAGTTGGTAGAGCAGGTGGCTGTTAACCACTTTGTCGGGGGTTCGAGTCCCTCCTCCGGAGCGAGATGATAAACGGACATGGAAAATCCATGTCCGTTTTTTGTTTATATTTTTCCTATATTTAAAGGTCTATGCACTTCCCCAGGATCGTCTACGAAACGTGATGAAAAAATACAACAGAATGGATTAATTCAATATCTGGTTGGATTTCCATTCGTCATAGACATATTTACTTCCAAAGAACAGGGCAAACATAAAAACGCCAAGGAATAGCATCTCATTGACCTGTAAGAGTGTTCCTGCCCAGCCATAACCCCTGATAAATAATATTCCAAGGTAGGGTGGCCCTATACACAGAAAAATATGGTATCCTGTAAGACCCAGTGCTGCATCCTTATTGCGCGCTGTAATGAACAAAGCCAGGGGCAGCCAGAAGTAACCGCCGAAAGGAATTCCAAACCCCCGGGGAGTATCATACCCAGCCGGCTGTATATCGAGCCTTCTCTGGTTATTTATTATTGGAACACCATTCTCTTCAGCATGCTGAACAAATTTTGGGTAAATGTATTCGGATGTTATTGTGACCCTGAGAGGCCAAATGATTACAATATATACGGCGGAAAGAAGAGTCAGGCTAAGGATAGCCCGGATGTGGATAGGGACATTTCTTTTTCGCCAATCAATGTCCATTGGTACCACAGCCAGAGAACGAATGGATAAAAGAATATAAATGGACTGAATTCATGAAATGTATCCCAGTGCGGCTGGAAATATACGGTGGCAAGAGAAAATGCCATAATGCGTATTACGTTCAATACATAGATGAGAACTAAGCCACCAACTAAAATTTGTATTCTTTTTTGAAGCGGACCCTGGAACGCAACTATAAACCCGGAATAAAGGGCCATTAAGGTAAGACCATTGCAACCATTCAGGACTTCAACGCCGCGGTATCCTTCTATGACTAAGAGCCGGCCCCAGGAATTGATTTCCCATCCAAAAACAGATAAGGCACCTTTAGCAAGTACAGCTGCGGAGACTGCCAGAAATTCATCCAAGTGTCCGTTTGGAAATAAAAACAGGTCGTAAACGACCTGCCAGATGATATAAAATAAACCTGCTTTTACCATAAACCCCATCATGGGGTTCTGCTTTATTTTATTTATTGCGATCAAAATATTTTTTTGCCGCCAGTATTCCACCGCTTAATGCAAGCCATATTAACCCGCTAATGGGTCCCTGGTTAGGTGCACCAGGTAATTCTGGGGGATCATCTTGTGCCACGAGAAAAGAGACCAGGCTTAATGAAACGACTAAGAAAATGTAGAGTTTATTTTTCATTGTATTAGTCCTATTTGATGTAGGTGATTTTTTGATTCAATGATGTATTTCCAACAATCAATTTGACCAGGTAAACACCTGAAGAGACTTGTCCGGGATTCCAGGAGATCTGGTGGGTTCCAGGAATCATAACTTTGTTAATAAGAGAAGCTACCTGTCT
>ERZ651768.2294-NODE-2294-length-13356-cov-7.640485_pt1 | contig 13356 bp, 8 predicted proteins | sample MGYA00514754_ERZ651768 | MGnify/ENA metagenome assembly ERZ651768 | reverse complement strand
TAGGATAATGAGATGTTCGGACCGCGTTCACATTAAATTTCTTCATCAATTTGATGTCCGCAATCATGGACTCATCGGAAACAGTTCTGCCCATGATGGGATCATGTTCATGGCGATTCACACCCTTGATAATAATAGGTTTACCATTCACCAGCATTTGTCCATTTTTTAATTCCACACTTCGAAAACCAGTCCTGCAACTGACATATTCTGTTATGTTATTCTCCAGATCCTTTAACGAAAGGACCAGTGTATATAGCTGAGGTGTTTCTGCCGACCACTGGCTGACATCATTTACTTCTAAGGAAAAATCCAGTTTTTTTTCGGCATTGGGGCTTAGTTCCTGCTCAATGGAACGGATAACACCTAGCTCCTGTTGAGTTGGGTCAAAAAGAGATGCTTCAAGTAAAATCCGTTTCGGAGAAGATGTATAATTTGATAACTGCGCTGTTAAGGATAATTTCCCATTCTGATAATTATCAGTAAGCTTTGCGATTGCTTTATAATGACGAATATGAACGTCGGGAACATGCATGAGATATACATCCCGATAGATTCCGCTCAGCCGCCAGAAATCCTGGTCTTCAATAAAGGCCGCATCCGACCAGCGAAATACCTGGACCGCAATGCTGTTTTCGCCCGGTGACAGATAAGAGGTAATATTGAATTCTGCCGGTGTCATGCTGCCCTGGCTGTAGCCCGCCTTTTTCCCGTTTATCCACAGAAAAAAAGCCGATTTAACACCGTCAAAATGCACGATGATTTGTCCATCTTCCCAGTTGTCAGGCAATGTAAATGTTCTTCGGTACGAACCTACCGGGTTATTATCCCGGGGCGGGACTGGCGGTTTAGGGTCTGGGAATGGATGTTTTACATTGGTATAGATCGGTTTTCCATATCCCTCAAGCTGCCAGGAACTGGGAACGGATATATCCTCCCAGGTATTAACATTATAGTCCAAATTAAAAAATTCAAGGGGCCTCTCATCCGGCTTTGGGACCCAGTTGAATTTCCAGGTGCCATTCAAATTGAAAAAATGAGCTGATGATGATTTCTCCCCCTCCAGAGCTTCGGAAAGGTTGTCAAAGGGCATAAGGGTAGCATGACCTGGCTCTTTATTTTCCCCGATCATGGTGGGATCTTCCCAATATTCCAGCTGCTTTTGCCCCGCATATCCCATAACGATAATGAAGAAAAGAGTTACTGCTCTTTTTATCATTCTATATAAGTCAATCAACTGTAATGATCACAGAACCATAATTGCCGCCTTTTTCTATTTCCTCGTGGGCCTTTGCGCTTTGCCCCAATGGGAAGGTCGCTGCAACACGATGATCAAATTGTTCATCGGTCAAAATGGCGGTTATATCTTCCATGGCTTGTTGTTTTGCTTCCCCAGGCATGGCATAGACCAAAACCATTCTAACGGTCATATCCATGAACATCATTCTTATAAACGGTATGGCAGGATTCATATCTGTCATGGATGAATAGGTGGCAATAATACCATTTGTCTTTAAAACATCAAGGACCGCTGGAAGATTAACTCCAAAATCACCTTCTACGACCCGGTCCACTTTTTTTCCACCTGTAAAATCAAGTATTTCTTTGGCTGTATCATCAGATGGATGGCCAATCACAAGGTCGGCACCCGCCTTATTGCAATTCTCTATACTCTGGGGACTCGACCCTGTCGCAATAACCGTAGCACCAAAGTATTTTGCCCACTGAATGGCGTAGTAACCCACCCGGCCTGCCCCGCCGGTCACCAGTAAAGTCTGCCCATCCACACTGCCATCTGCACACACGCATCTGTGGGCGGTCATAGCTGGGATGCCCATCATGGCACCGATTTCGTAGGAGGCATTATCCGGCATCCAGACCGCCTGGTTTGATGGCACGCAAACATATTGTGCAGAGGTTCCTTCCTGCCGGCCGTATTGGGCATTGTAAAGCCACACCCGTTCACCCACTTCCCGGCCCTCAACACCTGTACCCAAGGCAACGATCTCGCCGGCTCCGTCACTATTAGGAATCACGGTTCCTTCATCCAAAAGTCGGGGATTTGCACCAAGCCTTTTTTTCGTATCCGAGGGATTCACCCCTGAAGCATGGATCCGAACCTTGACCTCACCCTGAGCTGGTTCCGGTGTCTGGTATTCACCAATCTCCAAAACATTTTCCGCGGACCCGAATTTGTTATACCATACTGCCTGCATATGCACTCCTATAAACTATTTGATAATCCTTCTGTGTGGCCATCCAAGCCTATGGCCTGACCGGAAATATATCTGCCGTAGTCAGATGTTAGAAAAAGCGCCAGATTGGCCACATCTTCCGGCTCAACAAATGTTTTCATTGATACCTGTTTTACATAAAGTTCCTTGATCTCTTCCACCGACTTACCCTGCTCCAATGCATCCGCCTTTATGACCTGATCAATTCGGTCTCCGCTCACACTGCCGGGACAAATGGCATTGACCCGGATACCCTCGCCGCCAAGTTCCATGGCCAGTGTCTTTGTTAAGCCAATCACAGCCCATTTCGCAGCTGTATACGGACTCCTTAAAGGAAACCCAAAAAAGGATGCGCTGGACGCAATATTGATTATGGATGGCTGCTGCGATTTTTGAAGCTGTGGAATCGCTGCTTTTAAGGAATAGAACATGCCGTTCAGGTTCACGGCAATGGTCCGGTCCCAGTCACCTGGATCCACATCCTGCAGGTTTGCCGTGGGTCCGGCGATCCCGGCGCAATTGACCAGCACATCGATTGAATTAACCTGCTGAGCTACATTTGTGAAAAATGATTTAACCTCGGAGTACACGGAAACATCTGTTTTTTGGACAAATATATCTGACTCTTCAGATTTGAATGAGGAAATAAATTCATCTGAAATATCACATATATAAACCCTGCATCCTTCATTTTTATAGGCCAGGGCAATTGTTTTCCCGATCCCAGAAGCTCCAGCAGTAACCACAACATTGAGTTCTTGAGAAAGGAAATTCATTTTATTCATGATTTTTCAGACTAGAAAACAAGGATATTCCCATCATAACATAGACAAAAATTAAAGGCAGGGCTGATATCAAAACTGCCAGTTTCAAAGATTCTAATCCGCCAATATAGATCAGGGACAGGGGCAGAATGACCAATGTAAATGCCCAGAAAAGCCTGTGCCATCTGGCTGGTTCCTGATGGGCTTCCAATTTTTCCGTGGCACAGGATGCCAGAGCATAAGAAGTGGAATCAAAGGTGGTCGCCATGAAAACCACGCTCATTAGCGTAAATAGAAATAGGGTAATATGTCCGCCCGGCAGGGAACCGATCACCCCGGATATGGCATGTGCCCCCTTGCCAAGATGAATCAGCGCGGTTGTCAGAAATTGACCGGATAATTCCAGGTGCAAAGCATAATTCCCAAGAATGTTATAGAATATTGCACACCCGATACTGCCAAAAAACAGGGTACCAAAAATAACCTGACGAATACTCCTGCCTCCTGATATTTTGGTAATAAAGATGCCGTTAAAGGGTCCTACCGCAACCCACCAGGACCAATAAAAGATACTCCAATCTTCCACAAATCTTGAATCAGTCACGGGATCCGTCCAGGTCATCATCCTTACAAAATTTTGAATCATCAATCCGAAACTGTTCAAGCTCATTTTAAGAATAAATATCGTGGGGCCTGCCAAAAATATAAACGTAAGAAAGATAAATGCGGCTGTGGTATTAAAATTGCTTAATCGCTTGATACCGCGGGTTAGGCCCAGATATACTGAAATTGAGAAGATAGAAGCACAAAAAAGAATCACAATAACTTTCAATGAGAACGAATCAGACAACCCAAATACTGATTCAACTCCTGCTGCTATCATAGGCGTGCCCAGTCCCATTGATGTGCCCGTAGATCCTAATAATCCTACCATGAACAGGACATCAATTATTTGGCCGGGCACTCCATCTGCATGCCTCCCCAATAATCCCCTGCAACTATTACTGATCCTGAGCAGGGGAATCCTTTTCACATAATACATGTAACTGAGTGCAATAGCCGGTAAACAGTAAAATGCCCACCCGGCAATTCCCCAATGAAACATGCCGTACGTAGCGGCATATTCTATTGCCAGTTCGGAACGGGGTATAATCCCAAAAGGCGGAGAGTCATAATAGTAAGCCCATTCAATCGTTCCCCAGTATAAAATGCCAGTAGCCACACCTGCACAAAAAAGCATGGAGGCCCAGCTGAACGTATTAAAATGATAATCATCGTCGCCCAGTTTAATTGCACCGTACTTACTAAAAGCAAGCCACAGCACAAATATGAGAACAATAAACGTTAATATCTGGTAAATGCTTCCAAAAGTATTTTCGAGGTAGACTTTTAATGCCAGCAGAACTTGATAACTATCCTGTGACCATAGGATAATGGGTGCAATGCAGATTGCCAGGGAAGCCAGGGAAGCATAGAATATTATTTTATCTGTTTTTACCAAATTCTTTTTTTCAGTTTGGTTAATTCTTTTACGCAGAGCCTGAAGATAAGAAAATCTTATAATTCAAGGCTCAATTTATATTGCACGGCTTCTGCTTCATAGATGAATGAAACAATAAATCTTGTTCATTTTCATAGACCTCGTCCATAACGATGAGCAAACTCATTTTTTGCAACTGTAAGGTATTTTAAAAACCATGGTAAGCGGGCGGGGCTTAATTTTGTAGAAAGGGAAAATCTATTTCAGCAATACCATTTTATGTGTCTTTACGAATTTCCCGGTTCGAATTCTGTATAAATACAGTCCAGCACTAACCGGAGCACCAGCATCATTGACGGCATTCCATTGTACTGATTTGTACCCGGCACTTTGCTCACTGCTGACAAGTGTGCTGACCTGCCTGCCCATCATATCGTAAATGGTAAGGTTAACCATGGCATCTTCCGGCAAATTGTAGCGGAGCGTTGTCACCGGGTTAAAGGGATTTGGGTAATTCTGGTAAAGTACAAATTGTAGTGGTAATACATCCTTCTCAATTGATAGTATTGCTTCACATCCCACATCCAAGGCACCCATATTGGCACCATTTTCTCCCGAACTTACACAGGGCGAGTTTTCAGCTAAAGTAAAGTCACCGCTGTCTGGGTTGCAAAACAATGGGTTGGTGTCGATGTTCCCTTCTTCCCAGGTAACTGTGCCGTTATTATTGGTGATGATCCCATCTTCGCCGTCCTGAATATCACAATAGGCAGCGGTGGTTGAACCGGAATTCCATTCTATTTCTCCAGAAAAATATATCTCCTGCGGTGAGTTATTCCAGAGGATACAATTCAACAGGGTCGAGTAAGACACAGTTGTATGATATATAGCACCCCCAAAACCATCTTCGCCAGTGGCTGAATTACCACTTATTGTCACGTTTGTAAGGTTTGAGTTGGATTGATTGTAATAAATACCGCCACCAGGACCAGACGTCGAATTATCACTAATGTTTACATTCCCCAAACTGATCCCGGAAGAATAACTATAAATCCCGCCGCCGCCAGAACTCCCTGCCGTGTTGCCACTTATCGTCACGTTCTCTAAACTGGGGTTGGACTCCCAGCTCAAAATCCCGCCGCCATAACTCTCTGCCGTGTTGCCACTTATCGTCACATTCTCCAAACTGGGGCTAGAATAAATCCAGCAAGAAATCCCGCCACCAGAATTAGCCGAATTACCCATGATAATTAAATTTTCTAACCTCGGACTGGACATTGAAGTCCATCCAGAGCCTGCTACATGAATACCGCCACCATTGCTATTAGCTGTGTTGCCAATGACCACAAGATTTTTCAATGTACTATTAACGCTGTCAATATAAATCCCACCACCATATTCAGATGTACCACCAGTAATCGTAAAACCATCCAGTACAGCTGTGGAATCTTCCCCGGAATTGACAGTGACTACACTTCCGTTTCCACCGCCATCAATGATGGTTTGATTAATAAACGTCTCTGCACTGCCGTAGACGATCGCATAGGATCCTATAACAATATTCTTGCCTGAATAATTGATATTTTCCTGATACGTCCCCGGTGACACCAATACTGTATCGCCATCTTCGGCAGCATCGATCGCATCCTGGATCACGGCATATTCGGAAGGGACCAAAAGAACGTCTCCGGGGCCTCCGCTTAAATCCGGCGCACCTAATGTTCCATCATCCCGCAGACAATGAGCATTAACGGTACCGCCCTCGGTATAGGCGATGAAAAGGCAATTTGGTCCCTTGCCGATCATCATGTCTGATTTGGGACTTCCGGAATTGGTCACCGTTGCCATCCCGTCCGCCCAGACGGAATTTCCTTCCGAATCCAATCGGTTTGCATAGATATCACCGTTCATATTGGCGCTTAGCTGAATATAGACCGAGATCATCTCTTCACCGAAGCCTGCCACAGAAAGGTCAAGATAATCGTAACTGCTGTTTAGCGCCGCCACGGTGGAGCCATTAGATCCCCAGAGCCGATTCCCATTGCTGTCCAACCTCTGAGCGAAAACACCGTGCTGAGATTGACCGCCGTTGGCTTCCCTCCAGACCGCTATGAGTTCCTGTGTCTCTTCTGCAATAGTCAATATTGGAGAGATTCGGAAGTTGTTGGAATTGGTTGACAGATCCACCCCGCCGGCCCAAGACAGTTCTCCATTCCCAGTAATGTGCTGCACCACGGCATTTTGCACATTACCGGTCATCTCCGTCCAGGCAGAAAAACTGCCACCGCCGGCTTCAGCCACAGACTGCTGCGACCAGTTTCCCATAGGAAATACCACGGGACCTGCCACTACCGTTGGTTCGCTCCACTGAGGACTACCGCCAAGGTCGTATGTCTGCAGGTATAATTCGGAGTTATAATAGGGAGGCGAACCTGTCTGCCGGATCCACTGGATCAGCACGTCGCCTTCCGCAGTAGTGGTGGGTTGGGGCGAAACCAGGGATGCGCCAGCATCTTCAATAAGTATTCCATCATTCCAAAGCAGTGCACCATCAGCTGAGATTCGCTGAAAGATGACAGCATTATTGCCGTGCGTCCACGTAACTACCACGCTGTTATCCGGCAGTACCGCCAATCGAGGCGACATGTTGATCACACCGGAAGAGGTGAGTGCCACTCCATCTTCTCCCCATAGCTTGGAACCGTCGGGGGCAATTTTCCAGGCATATACTTCCCAGATTCCGGTTCGCTCGTCCACGGTCGTAATAATGGCATTGTTATCGCTATCCACAGCAAGGTTAAGATGGTACACGGCAAACCAGCTTGCATTAGGTTGATCACTCACCAGCATGCCCGATTCACCAAGCTGCACTTCTCCTACTGCATTGAGTCGCTGGACATAGATATGATAATTCCCATCGGTGAGCCAAGCAATATATACCCCACCGTCAGACGTAGCTGCCACCTGCGCATGAATACCGCTACCCAGCGATTGAGGTGTGGCTGGATCAGACGACCATTGGCCAGAGGTAATCGCTGCAAAAAGAAATGAACTGATTATTTTGGTTGCGAGGTCGTTCAAAACAATAACATGGTCTCAATTAAATCTACTACATCCGTAAAGAAAAAACCCTGTTGGAGGGTCTTGGTCAACGCCGGGATAACTTATAACTCAATAACCTAATATATAGGATGCCGCGGTAATTATATCAAATGTATTAACAACACTGTTCTGGCTGTAGTCAAATAAATAGTTATATCCCGTCTCATTCATAATTCCATCTGCTAACAATGAATAAATGAGTTTACCTAATTTGAGAAATAAATAATACCGGTGACAGGTTGCAATTCATTATTTTCATATTGCAAAGAGTGATACAAATTTCAAAAATGAAAAATTTATTCCTGGCCGTTTTCATTTATTTATGGGGGATCCAGTTATTTTCGCAAGGTAGTGATGAAGTATTTAATGCCTATATAAACCGAGAAATATCTGAATCCAAAATAGCAGGTATGGGGATAGCCATTATTACAAATGACTCAATATTGGTAACGAAAGGCTACGGATATGCAGATATCCAAAATAAAGTACCATTTACACATAATACTGTTATCAATATTGCTTCTATTAGTAAAACGTTCATCAGTATTGCAATCATGCATGCGGTTGAGAATAACTTACTTGACCTCGATAATAATGTGAATGACATCCTGCCCTTTAAACTTATGAACCCCTATTCTCCTGATCGATTTATCACGCTGCGGCACTTAATGAGCCATACATCCGGGATACAGGATGATTATACTATTTATTACGGTTCATATTGCTACGGTGGCGACTCTCCTACATCACTCGGTGAATTTTTAGTTGATTATTTGTCTCTCCTCGGGGAAAATTATTCAAAGAATAATTTCACAAATACGAAACCAGGAGAAAAATTCAACTATTCTAATATTGGAGCGGGACTGGCGGGCTACATTGTAGAAATCGCCACTGGTAAACCACTGAATGTATTTACAAGAGAAATAATTTTTAAGCCATTGGACATGGAAAACACATGCTGGTTCCTATCAGAAATGGATATTGCAAAACACAGCAAATTGTATGAAACCAGGAAGTTTATCAAGGGCTGGAAAGAAATACCAATATATGGACTGACCACTTATCCTGACGGCGGCGTAAGAACTACTATCAATGATTTATCAAATTATCTTCTTTGTATCATGAACAATGGATCATTTAAAGGTAATTCCATTATACAAGAGAGCAGTGTTTTAGAAATGCTAACGCCCGATTTTTCTGGTTCATATGCTAAGTTTTGGCAGACAGGTAAAGGAATTGGTCATGGCGGAGGAGATCCCGGCGTGAGTACTAGAATGTATTTTGATCCGGGGAAAAAACTTGGAATAATTATATTCATTAATACCGGTTCCTATGACAACTTTGAAGAACTGGAAGATAAAGTATACGAATATGGCAGTTCGTTATTATCGCAGATTAATAATTCTAAAAAGTGATGCGGTAAAATAATATTCTTACAATGCGGTTTTAACCAAAAATAACATCCATCTCACTTAATTCAGATCCTTCATATTCTACCCCTATTTCAGCCTACGCCATGCCTGCCGGCAGGCTTGATGGTGTGAAAAAGGTAGATCTATTTTAATAATACCATCTTCTTCGTTTGCCGAAACTGTCCTGCATCTATCCTATACAAATAGATACCAGCATTAACAGGAAACCCTCTATCATTGGTGGCGTTCCAGCGCACTGACTTGTACCCTGAGGTTTGGTGACTGCTGACCAGCTTACTGACTTGTCTGCCCATCATATCAAATATAGTTATATTGACAAGGGCATTTTCCGGCAAATCGTAACGAATAGTTGTGACTGGATTGAAAGGGTTAGGGTAATTAGTAATGAATGAAAACCCTGATGGATGAATATTCTGATCAATCAATACCAAACTGGAATCATTTCCATCAAGATATCCAACCCCGCAAAGTATACTATCAGGAGTATTATGGTGACAGTGGTCAAAAGTGCTGCATACACCAGGTGATAGGAGACTATCAGAATATTGCCCTGTATCATAAAGATGCCAAGCGGCAACTGACATCCAACAGGCATTACAAATATCTGTGCTGATATTCTGGTCTGAGATTTCAGGCCAGTCAAGTGTATCGCCAGGTATAAAGCAAAATCTTCCCACCAGTTCTTTACAATGATCTGCTCCTATATTACCATTACTGTCTTCGCAATCTTCACCATACCATATGGAACCCTGAACAGTTCCAGGACATGGGTCATTGCCAATAATGTCCCAAAATGCGTAATTACCGGTGGCAGCAACCGCTGTGGGACTTAAACATGGCCATGATGCAGTGACCACAAATTTCTCAGCGTACATTCCATCGTACTCCCAGGGAAAATAAATTCGGTAACGTGAACCGGCTGTCTCTGCACTGCCAGTACTGGTATCAATAGTAATTGAATATAGATCTTCAGGATGACAGGGATTTGTACTTGCATCACTGCAAACATATAAACATGAATCCACAACATCTGGGCATGTTCTTGTATCCAGATTATATTGATCATCCAATTGAATTATATCTCCTGAAATAATATGAAAATTATCCCCGAACAGAAACGGTATGGAAAAAAACAAATGAATAATAAGCCGCTTGAACATATATATCTTTAAACTGTCTCCTGAAGGAATTTACCACCGTTCCCACAAACAATACTCCCCTTAGGCGGAGTCTGGTAATCCAAATTTCCTTAAGAGCCCCGGCAGCTATCCGCCCAATGCGGAATTTTCCTTTACACTGATCAGAAATTCCCAGTTTCTAAAAATAACTACGGGGAATTCAGGGACCTGAAGTATTTGGACGGCAGCAGTGGGATATATTCGTTTTTCAATTCCATTTATATTGACATCCAGCGGCATTTGAAAATTCGGAATTACATCCGCCCAGCGGTAAAACAGTTTATTGCCATCTTGAAAATACTCCAGTTTAGGCGGCCGGTGATCAAAAAAGTATTGATCGAAAAAGTACGAAAAATTCTCATCTGTCCGGGCTTCCACATGGCGTTGAAAATCAGCGGTATTCACATGGCTGCGGGCATTCTCAACCGCGAAGGACTTTAGAATGCTCCACCATAGGCTGTCATTATCGATCACATGGCGGAGAGTATGCATGATCCAGGCGCCTTTAATGTAGGAATCCCCAAAAGACCAGTAGTTTTCATTTTCCGGTCCTACAATCGGTAGTTTATTTTTGATAAAATTTCGCCTAGCCAGCAAAAAATCTATCATCACATTGTAACCCAACTGATCTTCTATGAATACCGCTTCGCTGTAAACAGCCATCCCCTCATGGATCCACATATGTGCGGGGTCGGCCGCGGTGACGCTGTTCCCCCACCATTCATGGGCGGTTTCGTGGAATAAAAGGCCATCAATAATACCGTAATATTTATTGGTCCAGGAACGGGATCCGCCCCAGTTATTCCAGGTATTACCGTAGGTTACAGCCGACTGGTGCTCCATACCAAGATAAGATACTTCCACCAGCTTGTAGCCGTCATCCCACCATTGGTAATCCCCAAAATACTTTTCAAAGAAACGGATCACCTTCTTGGCCTGGAGAAAATGATTTCGCGCAACTTCCTCATGATAATCCAAGACATAATGATTCAGCGTTTCAATTTTTCCATTGCGGTGAAGGGTATCCTGGACCACAACATAATGGCCTAATTGCACGGATACATTGTAATTGTTGATTGGGTTCATAACTTCCCAGGTATACTCCTTTTTCCCATTCTCTGCATCTGCAGCTGTGCCGGTCAGCCGGCCGTTGCTGACACAAAATAATTCCGGGGGTACGGTAAATGTCATCTTTGCGCCATGATCAGGTTCATCTGCAATATGGTCTTTCAAGGGCCACCATAAACCAGCGCCATCTCCTTCGCAGGCTACCGAGATAAAGGGACGGCCCTTTAGGTCTTTTTCCCACACAAAACCTCCATCCCAGGGCGGTTTTTTCGCTACCCGGGGCTGCCCTTCATATGCAACGCGAAATTTGAAATCGCTGCCGCGGTCAACCTGGGGAAATTGCACAATAACGGCATCTTCCCTGCGGGTCGCAGTGAGCTGTTTTCCCAGATAATAAACACCATTTAACTGCATATCTTTTGCCAGGTCAACCTGCAGGATGGTAAAATCAGCAACAGCCGTAGCTGTGATATCCACATGCCCCTTTATATATTTTTTATCTGTATCAATATCAATATTGATATCATAATGCTGTACATCATAACAGGTCCGTTCCGGCAGTAAAGCTCCCAGTAGCCGGTTACGCTCGCTTAGTTTCGGGAAGGATTTAGGATTTTCCGGAGGTTCGCCCATAGACTGCGGACCTCTCATTGGCAGACAGCCAAACATCATGGCCACGACAGGCAGGAGAAAATTAGTTTTATTCATTTTTCTATTCTAGCGGGAAGAATCTACCCATCATCCCACAAACAATAAACCCCACGAGTGCAGGGCTTGATTATTACTTCAACAGCACCATTTTCTTCGTCTTCCTGAACTTTCCCGCTTGTATCACACACAAATAGATACCAGCTGATACGGGAGATCCGGCATCATTGGTAGCATTCCATTTAACTGATTTGTATCCGGCAGTTTGCTGACTGCTGACAAGTTTACTGACTTGCCTACCCATCATATCATAGATAGTGATATTGACCAGTTCATCTTCTGGCAGGCCGTAGCGGAGTGTTGTGACAGGGTTGAATGGGTTGGGATGGTTTTGATGTAGATTAAATAATAATGGAGTTATGTTTTCATCAATAGATACTTGACTACAACTAGTAGTGTCTTGTTCTCCAATACTTGATTCAGATAAACATTCTGGATAAGGAGGACAGAGTTGATTATTATCTAAATAAGGAATACCATCCCCTTGATTACAAATCTCTATTGGGATTTCTCCACTAAGTTGATTATTTTGTAAATCCAATTGATATAAATTTATAAGATTACCAATTGTAGAAGGTATCTGTCCCATAAATTGATTACCATCTAATTGTAAATAAGTAAGATTTATAAGGTTTCCTATCCACACTGGAATTTCACCATCAAGTTGATTATTAGATAAAAATAATCCATCTAAAATCATCAAGTTTCCTAGACCCTCTGGGACCCCCCCTGTTAATTGATTATCACTTAATTCTAACCATTCTAAATTTGTCAAGTTTCCAATCTCATCTGGAATTCCTCCAGTAAGACCACTAGATTCAAAGAACTCCTCATTATCATATATAGACAATGATTGTAAGTTTACCAAATTACCTATCTCGAGTGGAATTTCTCCCGATATATCACAACCTTCTATATATATATATCTTAGATTAACCAATTCACCTATTTCAGATGGAATTTCTCCTACTATTGTATAAGTACGAATTAATTCAGTAGTCTGTTCAATTGAATAACATCCTGATGACATACAACCATCAGTATGACCAGACCAAAGTTCATTACAATCACCCCAACCTAAATCAACTTCACCTTCTTCACACTCTAATCCCCACCCAACACTCATAAATAAGGAGAATATTAATAAAAGTATGGTTTTTCTACAGAATTCCATAGTTTAATGTAAACTACAAAGAGGGGAAAGTCAAATCGGGTTGGTCACATTAATTAGTGGAAAATAAAAAACTCCAAATATCCAATATTTAGAGTTCTTTTTTTACTTGGTGTTCAGTCTTGAGGTTATATCTAAAAGTGTCTTAAAGGGGGTATTTCTCGTCGAGAAAAGGGAGTGTAGGAGGAATCTGTTTTTATTCCACTGTGACAGACTGT
>ERZ651768.2293-NODE-2293-length-13360-cov-1.965520_pt1 | contig 13360 bp, 14 predicted proteins | sample MGYA00514754_ERZ651768 | MGnify/ENA metagenome assembly ERZ651768 | reverse complement strand
ATGTCGCATAGGCGCTCGGCTTCCTCGGTGTCGTCATATTGGCCCTTGCGGTGGATATCGAAGGGCTCGGTGATCAGCGACCGCACGGTCTGGCGCGGACTCAGAGAGCCGGCCGGATCCTGGAACATCATCGCCATGTTCTGGCGCAGGTAGGGGCGCCTGTTTAGGTGAACCCTCCACCCACAGAGGACTATCAATGATATAGTTCGCGCCCAAGCCGGCAACCGCGCCAGGCACCACGGCGCCGGACCGGATCGCCTGCTCGTCGCCGTAGATATCCTCGGTCTTGGAAACAAAGCCGGCAGTGACCCGGTGTTCCCTAAAGGCGTTGCGCCAGTAATCGATGTCCTGGCCGCCGATAACCTCGTCGAGAATCGCTGTTAAGGCCTCCGAATTCCCCTGCCGCGTCTCCAAAGTAGCGAACCGAGGGTCTTCCATCAGATCGTGGCGGCCTAGGGCGGCGGGCAAACGTGTCCATTCCTTGCCTTCGTTGGCAGCAGTCAGCATCAACCACCGCCCATCTTTGCTTTTGTAGTAGTTAGACAGCGCATTCACGGCCAATTCTCGGCGGGGGCGCAAAGGCACCGCTGCACCGCACAAGGCAGCCTGGGCCATATAAGCGTTGGCCCAATAGCCGTTGGCCAGAAGGGATGAGTGTACCATGCTACCCTTGCCGGTGCGTTCCCGTCTTAACAAGGCCAGCAGGATGGCCGAAAACAATGCGAGGCCGGTGGGATGATCCCCCTGCCCAGGCATGGAACGGGCGGGATTGCCGTCCGGGTCCGGCCGGACTAGGTCCATAAGGCCGCTACGGGCCCAATAGGCCGTGGTGTCGAAACCGGTCTGTCCGGCCTCGGGTCCCGCCTCGCCATAAGCAGACATAGAGCCATAGATCAACCGCGGGTTTACTGCCGCTAGATCCTCGTAGCGCAGGCCCAACTTTTCCCTCACTTCAGGCATATAGTTGGTAACCAGGACATCCGTATCCTTGACCAGGCAATGCAAAACCTCGCGCCCCGCTTCCCTGGTCAAATCCAGACACAAACCCCGTTTGCTGCGATTGTCCACCAGCATATGGTAAGGTTCTTCAGCCTCAGGCATTCCTGCCAATTCGGTTAGTTTCCGGTAACCGTCACCCGCGGGCGGTTCTACCTTAATCACCTTGGCGCCAAAATCCGCCATGACTGTGGTCGCTACCGGGCCTGCGATAAAGCTGGCAACATCGAGCACCTTGATCCCTTCGAGGATCAGGGTTTCGTTGTTCATGTGGTCGTCCCTCGCAAATTATTTTTTTGATCAATTATTTTTACTTGCCGCCCTGATAGCATCAATTGCCCAGACCTGGAAATGGTCCCACTTCCGCCTTGACCGGCCCTGGCTTCGTTGGCAGCATGTTTACTTGGTTTGGGGATGGCGCGGATGAAGGTCGTGATCCTGTCTGAACAGCCGCGCGGGCGGCGGGCGAAAAGATATGACGAACAGGAAAGCAATCCGGGCGCGGCCCTAAATTTGGACTGGCTGCCATTTCTAGGCGTCATTTGCCGAATTGCATCGGCCATTGCGGTGGGCAAGCAGTTCGTCATTGTACCATCCAAGGCGCTGTCATTGCAGAGGATATATTTCTACCAAGTGCTCGCCACCTACCAGCGTATCCGACGTCGTAGCCGAGGCCACCTCAATCGGCAACCCGAAACGGAACTCGTTCGAAGGCACACAGGGGGAAGACAAGTGGTTCGTGCGGCAGGCCACGTAGGTGAAGCGCGTTAAGACACCGTACGGAGTTTAACTACAGACCCGGAAACCATCGGCCCGGAGAATTTTGACCGATGAATGAAACGAGAAACTTGGAGGCAATATGAAAAAGCTACTCACCACACTTGGCGCCGGTGCAGTTCTGCTGGCCGCCGGCACCGTCCTCGCGGCGGACAAGATGCCAGCCGTCGTATTCGACATGGGCGGTAAGTTCGACAAGTCCTTCAATCAGGGCGTCTATGATGGCGTAGAAAAATTCCGCAAGGAAACCGGCAAAAAATATCGGGAATTCGAAGTTAAGAACCCTACACAAAGGGAACAGGCCGTCAAGAAGATGGCTCAGCGCGGCTCTGACCCGGTGCTAGGGGTGGGTTTTGCCCAGGCCTCTGCCATTGAAAAGGGCGCCAAGGCATTTCCGAAAACCCGCTTTGCTATCATCGATATGGTGGTGATGCAGCCTAACGTAGCCTCCATCGTCTTCAAAGAGCATGAAGGCAGCTTTCTGGTGGGTCTTCTGGCGGCGATGGCCTCTAAGACGGGAAAGGTTGGCTTCGTCGGCGGCATGGACATTCCCCTGATCCGCCGCTTCGAATGCGGCTACTATCACGGCGTTAAACATGCCAATTCCTCAGCAACTGTCTACTCCAACATGACCGGCACGACACCGTCCGCCTGGAACGACCCCACCAAAGGCGCTGAATTAGCTAAGAGCCAGTTCGACAGAGGCGCTGATGTGGTCTTCGCAGCCGCCGGCGGCACCGGTATCGGCGTCTATCAGGCCGCTAAGGACAACGGCAAATATGCTATCGGTGTCGACAGCAACCAAAACTATCTGCATCCAGGTACGATGTTAACTTCTATGCTGAAGCGCGTGGACGTGGCGGCATATAATGTCTTCAAGTCCGCCAACGACGGTAGCTGGAAGTCGGGCATCCAGGTTCTGGGCCTGAAGGAAGGCGGAATTGACTGGGCCTTGGACGAACACAACAAGAATTTGATCTCTCCCGCAATGAAGGCAGCGGTGGAGAAGGCCAAGGCCAGCATTATCGCGGGCGAAATTACCGTGCACGACTATATGTCTGACAACAAATGCCCAAAATAAGGCTCGGGTAATTGCCTGACGTGGTTCGGGGGCGGTCGAGATGATTGCCCCCGGCGCGCCAGCAATAGAGCTGCGCGGCATCAACAAACATTTTGGCCCGGTGCATGCCAACCGGAACGTGAACCTGACCGTGCCCGCCGGCACCATTCACGGTATTGTCGGCGAGAATGGGGCAGGCAAATCCACACTGATGAGCATTCTGTACGGTTTTTATCGAGCTGACAGCGGCGAGATTAAGATCGGCGGCGAGCTGACACCCATTCATGCACCAGAGGACGCCCTAGCCGCCGGCATAGGCATGGTGCATCAGCATTTCATGCTGGTGGATAACTTCACGGTTCTAGAAAACATATTACTGGGGGCCGAGGGCGGCGCCCTGCTAGCCGCCGGCATGGCCGCGGCTCGGGCCGAAGTCACCCGGTTAGAAGCCGAGTACGGCTTGGATGTGGACCCGGATGCGGAGGTCGGCGAACTGGCTGTAGGTCTACGCCAGCGCGTGGAATTGTTGAAGGCGTTGTATCGCGGCGCCAATATTCTGATTTTAGACGAACCGACTGGCGTGCTTACACCGCAAGAAACGGAACGTCTGTTCGAGATTCTCGGCTCCATGCGGGAACAGGGCGTCACAGTCATCCTGATCACCCACAAATTGCAGGAGATCATGGCCATCACCAACAATGTCTCGGTCATGCGGGCGGGCGCAATGGTGGCACACCGGGAAACCGTGCAAACCACGCGGGAGGAACTAGCGGAACTAATGGTGGGCCGACAGGTTTTGTTACGGGTAGAGAAACCCCCCGCGCAACCGGGAGACGTAGTGTTGAGGACCGAGAACCTGACAAAAATCGACGATGCCGGCGTAACACGTCTGGATCACGTGAGTTTTGCATTGCGCGCCGGTGAAATCGTCGGTGTCGCCGGCGTCACCGGCAACGGACAAAGCGAGTTGTTAGAAGTATTGTCTGGAATTCAGGCGCCCGACTACGGTAACTGGACCATCCATAATCGGGTCGTAGATCAAGATCATCCATCCAACCCGGCGGAAATTCGGGAGCTTAATTTGGCCCATGTTCCCGAGGATCGACAACGCATGGGAATAATTTCAAGATTCGCAGCCCGGGAGACAGCCATCCTGGGCTATCACCACGACCCAACCTACACGGGGCCGGTACTGTTGAAGACTGACGCGATTGTCGCGGATACCGAAGGCAAGATGGACCGTTTCGATATTCGGCCGCCGAACCCTAATTTGACCTCTGACAGTTTTTCGGGCGGCAATCAGCAAAAACTGGTTCTGGCTCGGGAAATTGAGCGGCGCCCAGATATCTTGCTAATCGGCCAGCCTACGCGCGGCGTGGACATTGGCGCCATCGAATTTATACATCAGCAACTGGTACAAATGCGGGATGCGGGATGCGCCGTGTTGCTGGTTTCGGTGGAATTGGACGAAATCCTGTCTTTGAGCGACCGCATTCTAGTGATGTTCGAGGGCCGAATCGTGGGCGAGGTCGATGGCGCCAAGGCCGACACCCGCACCATTGGCCTAATGATGGCCAATGCCTTCGAGAAAGAGGAGCAGACCGGGACGGCACATGTCTAGTTCACCGGCCAAACTGCCTGCCTGGGTCGATATCGCCCTGCTGCCTGTGATTAACGTGGCCCTGGCCTTCATTGTCTCGGGTCTGCTGATCGCCATCCTGGGGCAGGACCCATTCGAGGCCACCTGGATTATGATCAGGGGCGCCTTCGGCTATGAAGAGAGCCTGGGGTATACCTTTTATTACACCACCAATTTCGTCTTCACGGGGCTCGCTGTGGCAGTGGCTTTTCACGCTGGCCTGTTCAACATCGGCGGTGAGGGTCAGGCCTATATCGGCGGCCTGGGTGTTGGCCTGGTATGTCTGTACCTGGGTCAGCATCTGCCCTTTATCCTGATGCTGCCGGCCTGCTTGATCGCCGCCGCCCTGTTTGGTGGTGCCTGGGCATTTATTCCGGCCTATCTGCAGGCCAAGCGCGGCAGCCATATTGTGATCACGACGATCATGTTCAATTTCATCGCCGCTTCGTTGATGGTCTATTTGCTGGTCAACGTGATCATTCAACCTGGCCAGATGTCGCCGGAGACGCGGGAGTTCACGGCCAACACATGGCTGCCATTCATGCACGAAGCATTCGCCTGGTTCGGGGTCGAGATCGCCCAGTCGCCCTTGAACCTGTCCATTGTCTGGGCCCTGATCTGCTGCGTCCTGGTATGGTGTCTGATCTGGCACACCCGCTGGGGTTATGAAATTCGGGCCGTCGGCGCCAATATGTCTGCTGCCGTTTACGCCGGCATGCCGCCCGCCCGCGTCATCATCGTCACTATGTGCCTATCGGGCAGCTTATCCGGTTTTGTCGCCATCAACGAAATCATGGGGGTGCACCACAAATTGTTGCTGGATTTCGCCGCCGGTTATGGGTTCACTGGCATCGCCGTGTCCCTGATGGGCCGCAATCACCCCGTCGGCATCGTCCTTGCAGGGCTGCTATTCGGCGCTCTATATCAGGGGGGCGCGGAATTGGCGTTCGAGAATTCAGCCTTCACACCAGACCTGATCGTAGTAATCCAGGGCCTTGTGGTGCTGTTTTCCGGCGCCCTGAGCTATATGCTGCGCGGCCCAGCGGAGCGCCTCTATATGGGCCTTGCGGCGCCAAGACTGGCGGAGGCCTAAGAATGGAAGAAGGTCTGCTGCTGGTTATATTGACACTGGACGCTACCATTCGTGTTTCGGTGCCACTGATCCTGTGTGCCCTGGCTGGTCTAGTTGTGGAGCGGTCCGGGGTCATTGATATCGGTCTGGAAGGCAAGATGCTGGCCGCCGCCTTCGCCGCTGCAACTGTGGCAGCCTTGACCAGCTCCGCCTGGATCGGCCTGATGGCCGGAATTGGCGGTTCAATTTTACTAGCCTTGCTGCATGGCTTTGCCTGTATTACCCATCGCGGCAACCAGATCGTCAGCGGTGTAGCCATCAATATCCTAGCGTCGGGCTTGACAGTCTTGCTGGGCATATCCTGGTTCCAGCTGGGTGGCCAAACCCCGCCCCTAACGGGAAATTCCCGGTTTTCTGCTTTGACTTTTCCTGGTGCCGAAACGGTGGCGAATTCGCCCTTGCTTGGACAGCTTTATTCCGAGCTCTTTAGCGGACATAACATCCTGGTCTATGTAACATTTATGATGGTACCGCTGGTTTGGTGGCTAGTCTACCGAACACGGTTCGGTCTGCGTCTGCGGGCGACTGGAGAAAACCCGGCGGCAGTGGATGCAGCAGGTATCAATGTAATTCGTATGCGATATTTGGCCTTGATCATCTGCGGCATCCTGTGCGGTATCGCGGGCGCTTACCTGTCCACAGGACATGGCGCCGGCTTTCTACGGGAGATGACGGCAGGCAAGGGTTTCATCGCGCTCGCCGCCATGATCTTCGGCAAATGGCGCCCCGTGCCTGTGTTGTTTGCCTGTTTGCTGTTCGGGTTTCTAGATGCCTTGGCAATCCGCATGCAGGGGGTGGAGTTGCTTCTGATTGGTGAGATGTCGGTACAATTCATCCAGGCCATGCCGTATATCCTGACCGTGGTCTTACTAGCTGGCTTCATCGGCCGAGCCATCGCACCCAAGGCCTCAGGTATCCCGTATGTGAAGGAGCACTAGGCATGGTCGATGATCTTCTCCAGGTCGCCCGGGCAGCCCGGGAGAATGCGCACGCACCGTATTCGAATTTCAAAGTCGGCGCCGCGGTGCGGGCGGAAAGCGGACAGGTTTACGGTGGCTGCAATGTGGAGAATGCAGCCTATCCGGAGGGGATTTGCGCCGAGGCCAGTGCCATTGCTGCTATGGTGTTGGCCGGCGAGAGCAAAATCGCGGAGGTTCTGGTAGTTGGCGTCAGTGATGAACCCGTCACACCTTGTGGCGGTTGCCGGCAAAAAATCCGCGAATTCGCGACCCCTGATGTGTGGGTGCATATCGCCTCGCCCGAAGGCGTGAAGATGACCATGACCCTGGATGCCCTGTTACCGCAATCATTCGGGCCTGACAATCTGTCATGACGCCACTAGAAATAATACGGCAGCGGCGTCCCGGATTTCAGCCACAAGTGGCGGTGGTTCTGGGTTCCGGCCTGGGCGGTCTGCCCGATCAGATGGTCGATGCCATGGCAATACCTTACGGGGACCTTGAAGGTTTCCCACGACCCGGCGTCAGCGGCCACCAAGGTCAACTAGTGTTAGCCAAGGCGGGTCAGACCCCGGTCGCTTTGTTGGAAGGGCGGGCGCATTTGTATGAGACTGGCAGGGCGGATGCAATGAAGGTGGCCGTGCGCACTCTCGCGGCGCTGGGCTGTGAGGCCTTGGTGTTGACCAATGCTGCCGGAGGGCTAGATGGCGATATGGAGCCAGGCAGCATCATGCTGCTGACGGACCATTTGAACTTCACCGGCCAATCGCCCCTGTTCGGTGAGCCAAGCGATGACCGGTTTGTTGATCTGGTGGACGCATATGACCCCGCCCTGCGGCAACAGTTACTGGATCACGGCAAAGCCATGGGTGTGCCTCTACACCAAGGGGTGTACGCCTGGTTCGCCGGCCCGCAGTTCGAGACTGTAGCGGAAGTACGGGCGGCAGGCATCCTGGGCGCCAATGCGGTGGGAATGTCAACAGTGCCGGAGGTGATCCTGGCCCGCCATGCCAACATGCGGGTAGCGGGCCTGTCCATAATCACCAACAAAGCGGCGGGGATGAGCGACTTCACACTAAGTCACGAACAGACCAAGAAACATGCGGCCCTGGCCATGGACAAGGTACAACAATTGCTACTTGCTTTTCTGAAAGATTACGGATCGTGAGCCTGCTGCCCCAAGAAATAATCCGCCACAAACGGGACGGGCGCACCCTATCCGACGAAGAGATCTACCTAATGGTGGATGGATTGACCAGCGGCGAAATTGGCGATGGGCAGATCGCCGCGTTTGCCATGGCGATTTTCTTCCAGGGCATGAACATGGAGGAACGGATCACCTTGACTCAAGCCATGACCCGGTCGGGCCAAGTCATGAACTGGTCGGGCCAGGACCTGCCAGGACCCGTGGTCGACAAGCATTCAACGGGGGGGGTAGGCGACAAAGTTTCGCTGATGCTGGCCCCTATCGTAGCGGCCTGCGGCGGTTTCGTGCCGATGATATCGGGCCGGGGGCTCGGCCATACAGGTGGCACCCTGGATAAACTTGATTCGATCCCCGGTTACAACAGCACACCCGACAAGCGACAGTTCCAGAGGGTGGTTAAGGACGTGGGCTGCGCTATCATCGGCCAGACTGACGACCTAGCACCAGCGGATGGCCGCCTTTATGGCATTCGCGATATTACGGCGACGGTAGAATCCATACCCTTGATCACTGCCTCAATACTTTCCAAGAAGCTTGCCGCCGGGCTGGATGGCCTAGTCATGGACGTGAAGACCGGCAGCGGCGCCTTCGCGGCGGATATTGGCATGGCCCGAGAACTGGCAGAGAGTATCGTCGCCGTGGCCAATGGCGCTAACCTGCCCACCTGCGCTTTGATCACAGATATGAACCAAGTTTTGGGGCGGACGGTTGGAAATTCTCTTGAAGTGGCAGAGGCTCTCACATTTCTGCGCAACGAAAATCCGGAGTCCCGGTTGCGCGAAGTGGTCCTGACCCTTGCACAGGAAATGCTGGATCTAACCGGACTGTCCGGTAATCCCGAAGCTGCACTGAACTCGGGGCGGGCTATGGAAATTTTTGCCCGTATGGTCAGCCAATTGGGCGGCCCAACCGACCTAGCGGAAAACGCCGTTCTGTATCTACCTCGGGCGCCCGTCTCCAAGCCGTGCGCCGCCATCGACGCCGGCACGGTGTCTGCCATGGATACACGGGCCATCGGCATCGCCGTACTAGTCATGGGCGGTGGCCGGCGAAATGCCGCCAGCCAAATCAATCCATCCGTAGGCCTGACTGAGATGTGTGCCGTGGGGGAACGGGTCGAAGTGGGTCAGCCCCTGGTCATGGTACACGCCGCCAACGAAGCCGATGCGGACGCCGCTATCGAACGGATCCGCGCCGCTATCACTATCGGCGACAAGGAACCAGAGCACGGGATCATTCTTGAACGGATTGCTTAGTCAAGTGCCACGCCTTCAGCATGTTAATCAGCAACCTCGTCGATTTCAGCATGCTACACGGCCATTACCGGGATGTGGCAGGGTATACGGTAGAACCGGTGGCCTTCCTATTTGTCGATCTTAAATCGAAAATCGCAGTGGGTGGCGCCGCTCATGATGGTTTGTGTGCGGGTCAGAGTGACTTCAGGGTTATAGCCTTCGCATAACGAGCCGTCGCGGCCGCAGGATAGGATAGCGCCGATGTGGGATAGACCCATTTCGGCGTATGTTTCAGCATATTTGCAACGGGTAACGTTGAATTCCAGGCGGTTTTCGCTGGTATGCACGGGCTCCTTGGTTAAGGCGTCCCCCTTGGACCAGCGCCCCATCAAGGAGTCAAATGTTTCCAGATTATTCGGCAAATCCGTGCTGGCGGCAAGTTCCGTCCCTTGGCGGACCGCATCCTTGTTGATAGCGGTAGTCAGTATTTGACGGGCCTTTTCCTCACCCAATTCAATGACCATTTCTTCGTATATCGGCTTAATGATATTGGCCTCGATACGGCGGATTTCCAGGATCGGCAGTTCGTCATCCATAACGTGATTTACCTTCAACTATTCAATAGCGCTACCAATAGCTTAGCAGATCGACCAAGGCGACATAATTAATCATTTCGCAGACTATCACTAGGCACACTATTCAACATTGGTACGCTATGTGATGCCGCGTCCAGGACAAAAGCCAACCGCTGGCGACGGCCTTTCATGAGGGCATCGTAAACAATAGGAAGCGGAACAAACGAAGTAGATGAGCGGCGCTAACAAGCATTAGTTATAAGTTCGATCCTTATTGGATGGCCTGGATCACCAAATTTCTGAGATCCATTCTGCAGCACCTAAGCCGTTGCTGGCAGCGGCCTAGGCCCAGAAACACCACCCTGGCGCAACACCAAAAACCCCACTAGGGCGAGATTAAACAGGTTGAAACCAATTGCTGTCAGAAATGCCAACGAATAGGTTGCGGTGAGGTCAAAAACCAGGCCGCCGATGTACGCGCCCACGGCCATGCCCAAAGTTCCAAAAAACAGTATCACACCAATACGCCAACCCGCTTGGCTGACATGAAAATGTTCGCGAACGATGATTGCATACATGGGCACTATCCCACCATAACCCAACCCGTAATAAACAGACACCGCATATAACCCTTCCAGACTGTCCACGTACATATACAGAGCCAGGCCAAGAAGCTGCAGAGCACAGCCAAGCAGAAGCGTTTTCAATCCCCCGATGCGGTCCGCCAGCCAGCCATAAGCCAAGCGTGAAACAAAGGCGCTGAACAGTAGGATCGACAGCATCTCAGTTCCGCGAGCAGCGGTATAGCCTAGGTCGGAGCAATAGGCCACGATATGCACCATGGGCATGGACATAGCTACACAGCAACCTACGATAGCCAGACACAATAGAGAAAAAGCTGCGTTGGCCCGCAGGCCCAGGACCGCTTCCCAGGCCCCATCCGCCTGTACTGCCCGTGTATCCTTTGTCGCTGCCCCACTGCCTTGCCGCATACGTGGGCTTGGCCGGCGCATCACGAAAGCCAAGGGAACAAGGGTAGCAAAACAAAATAGGCCGTAGCCAAACATGGTGTCGCGCCAACCGTGGCTCTCGATGAAATAGCCGAAAACTGGTGGCCAGATTGCTCCTGCCAGGCTTTGCCCGCCAGTGACCACAGCCACGGCGATGCCCATGCGCCGGTCGAACCAATAGGTCACGTTAGTCAGCAAAGGCGAAAATATCGGACCATTTCCCAGAATGCCCAGCAACAAAAGATGTGCGCCCAAAAAAACGATCATTGATTGCGATTGCGAAATAGCCAACATGGACAGACCAACGAACAAAGCGCCACAAAAGGCTGGGCCTGCCATGCCACGACGGTCCAACCAGAAACCCATGAGGATGCCGCCCACGCCTGCCCCGAACAGGGCAGCAGAATACCCCGCCGACGGAATTTGCCGCGGCCAACCGAATTCTGCAGCGATTGGCTTTAACCCCACGACCACCAGGTAGGTGGAGCCGAATGCGACCGTTATCATCAGAGTTGAGACTACGGCAACCAACCAGCCATAGGCCGTCTCAACGGAAGCTTCTTCTGGCACACTCATCGGCAAACCACTGCAGAGTTGAAGAAAAAAATAGGGCGCGGATCCAAATCCTGCGCCACGTACAATGGTACCCCTGTTCACCGCTTAGGGGAATAGATCAAAGCGCGTTGCCTCTTATCCTACTTTGACCTATGGCTAGGTGATGGACGATCCCCAATGCCAAATTTGCGCCGGCTGCAACTGTCCACCCTTGATCGAACATGGGAGCTGGACCTATTACCAATGCATCAATTGCAAATTGGTCTTTCTTGCCCCCATGCTGACCAGAACCCAGCTTGCCGACTTGTATGCCAACCCCGATAGCGGCGGCACCAGAGCCTACTTCAGAAAGGAAACCTCAAAACTGCGTCGCGCCAGGGGACGGGCGCGTTATCTGGCTCGAACCATCGAGGGCCAGCCGGCGGGTCGAACATTTCTAGATGTCGGTTGCTCAGGCGGCTTTATGACCCAGGCCGCGCTGGAGGTGGGCTTCGTCCCCACAGGTATTGATCCCGACGTTGACGCTGTAGCCCATGCCCGGAAATATTACCCGGGGCCTACCTATGCCGTGGGCGGCTTGACCGAATTTGCCGCCCAATGCGAGCAAGAATATGACGCCGTCTATTGCTCAGAAGTTTTGGAGCACGTGCCCGATGCCAATGAATTCATGGCCGCTTTGGCAAAACTTATGGCACCCAGTGCGGTGCTATATCTGACAACGCCGGACATCAGCCACTGGCGCCGGCCCAAGGATCTGACCCAATGGGATGTCTTCACGCCGCCACACCATTGCCTGTTCTTTTCCCCTAGAAATTTGCGGAAATTGTTCGCCTGCCATGGCTTGACCATCCGCCGCCGGCAATGGGCCTTTAAGCCAGGCTTAAAAGTATTGGCGGAAAAATTTGGAGGGTCGAAGTAAGCGTGGATAAAATTTATGGCATATATCCCATGCCGTATGCGTTATTCGATGCCAGCGGCCGACCGGATTGAGGCGCCATGAGCGCCCGAATACAGGGCACCCTAGCCAACAGTATGCAAGGCATCACAGCGGGTGGCCCGTAAATCATGGGCTGTTGGACAAAAAACTTGAAACTATTTTTGAGGAGAGTGCCATGCGCATTCACAATCTGTACGAAGACGAGTTTGGCCAATCACATTTCCGAGATATTGAAGTGGAATGGGTTAGTGAGGGGAGAGGCGGCAAACTGTCCGAGCGCCTGCCAGCCACGGGCATAATATTCCGACAAGTGCAACCTGATTACCAGCTGAACTGGCATCCCGCACCCCGGCGGCAATATATCATCAATCTCGACGCTGGCGTGGAGATCACCGCCTCGGACGGAGAAGCCCGTATAATCGCCGCCGGCGAGGTGATCCTAGTAGAGGACACTTCTGGCGACGGCCATATGTCCAAGGCTGTTGATGAACAAATCCGTCACTGCATATTTGTGCCGGTGGAATAAACGAGGATCGACCCTGGTTCGGTTGATTGGAGACTTGGAAAATTTTTGTGTTTGGCACTCTGCAGACGACTTAAGAAACCGTATGAGCCTAACTGACACGTACGGAGCAAATTGGATCTGCGCGAGCAGAAAAATCCTTTGCGACATTGGCTCAAGCGAACACCACCAATCCGCAATTTAATAATGCGGTGGCTTTTCGTCGATTTGGCTGGGATTCAAATCACTCTCGATACGAACTAAGCGGGCGCGCTGTTCGGATAGGTCTCGTTGCAGAATTTCAATTTCCGCCCATTGTTTGTTGACCATGTTGTTCAAGTCATCAATAGTTGCGTCCTGGTGCACCATGCGGCTTTCCAGGACCATCAGGCGATCGGCAAAATCAGATATCTCATTCATTAAGATGTTTTTGCACCGATTGAAGCCTGGACGCAAGAGCACATTTTAGCGATAAAGCTTACGCATTCTGGAGATAGAAGAGCATGGATATGCCGGGCAATTATCTAACGCACGTGCAGCAGGACCAGTTTTGGAGCGATGGGTATTTGGTGGTGGAAGGGGCTGTTGACAATGATACATTGGCGCGCCTGCGGGCTCAGATGGACGCTTGGGCCGAGGAGAGTCGGAAACATACCGAACCCTATGGTGAACCTACTGTAGACGGCCGCCCTCGTTTCGATCTGGAGGAGAACCATAGCGCTGAACGGCCAGCCCTAAGAAGAATCAACAACCCGGCAGAGATTTCCGATCATTTT
>ERZ651768.2292-NODE-2292-length-13363-cov-2.677330_pt1 | contig 13363 bp, 13 predicted proteins | sample MGYA00514754_ERZ651768 | MGnify/ENA metagenome assembly ERZ651768 | reverse complement strand
GCGTTGGTGAAAAGAAAGGTGGCGGCTATCCGCCGCCCGATAAAGTCGGCGCGATGACGGTCTATGAACAGTTTGATCTTCACACCAATTTTTGGGAACCCCATTGGCAATTGACGACCGGCTTGCCTCCCGGCCTTAAGCTCGGTGATCTCGGTGATCTCGGTGATGAAGATTACCCGACACCGCGGGAATGGGCGAGGAAAGCGATTGAAATCATGGTGGTGCAAAACCGGGTTGCGCAATACGAGCTTGATTACTTCGACAGTCTGGAAGATCTCCCGCTCGACATGATAGGACCCGAATTTATGATTAAGCTGCGTCACGACGCATGCGCGGCGCGCGGCATTGACCTGTCTCATCTTGAAAACCAGCAAATGTTTGGTTTTCCTTGTGAGCATCGTCTGTTTCCCAACATGCTTGGTCCCGTTGCAGGCAACTCATACGGTTTGTTCAGAGCCCGTCCGAATGGTGATGATCCGGACAGCATGATTTGGGATATCTATTTCATGTTTAACTACGGTGAAGGCGAGGCGCCACCCATCCATTATGAATTTATTCCAGACTGGAAAAATTATCCGGATGACCGTATGCCGCCCTCCTTCATGCAGGATTTCAGAACCACCCCGCTGTTCCAGCAGGGCATGCATTCGAAGGGATTTCCGGGACACCGTTATTGCTCGCAAGAGCAAAACGTCATCCATACGCAAAAGCTGCTCGATCAGATCATCGGGATGGAATAGTTAGAGGCTATTTTAAGAACAGGCTTTCCAGCAAAGCGTCAAACCGGTCCTGCATCTGGTCCATGTAATCCGGCAGGGCCAGGACAGTTGCCGGGAACAGGACGATCAATGCAAGCCGTACGAGGTCAGCGCCGAAAAATGGCATGATTCCTTTAAATATGGTGCTGAGCTCGACATCCGGCAGCATGGACTTCAGGACAAACACATTCATGCCGATTGGCGGTGTGATCTGCCCAATCTCGGCGACAACAACGATAACGATGCCAAACCAGATCAAAACGTTTTCCGGCGTTGTGCCGAAAGCCACATCTAATCCAAGACCAGCGACGAGAGGGAAAAACACGGGCACTGTCAATAGCACCAATGCAAAGGCGCTAAACACACAACCAAAGGCAATGTAGAACAACAGAATGATTGCCATGACGCCCATGGCGGACAGGTCGAGGCTTTGAATCCAGGATAAAGCCTGGCCGGGCAGATCGGCAGCATTGATGAAGGCCGAAAACAGTTGCGCGCCGAATATCACGAAAAACAACATCGCCGACGTGCGCACCGATTGCAGCAACGCTTCCTGAAAATTCTGGAAACTCAACAATCGCCGGCCGAGAGCGAACAGCAACGCGCCGACCGCTCCTATGGCGCCCGCCTCAACCGGCGTGACAAAGCCAATATAAATGCCGCCGAGGACGAACAGAAATAACGCGACGACACCCCACACTTTTTTGAGGGACCGAACACGATCGGCCATCGCGATGCGTTCACCGCGGGGGCCCAACTCAGGTTTTATTCGCGTCATCACGTCAATGACGACAAAATAAGTAATGATCGAAATGAGCCCTGGCACAATACCGGCGATGAACAGCTTGCCGATGTCTGAATTGGTGAGGATGCCGTAGAATACCAGCAATATGCTCGGCGGAATAAGGATGCCCAAGGTGCCGCCGGCGGCAATCGCTCCGGTGGAGAGGCGATCATCATATTTATAGCGCCGCATACTCGGCATCGCGACCGAGGCCATCGTGGTTGTTGTTACAATGGAACTGCCACAGACAGCCGCAAATCCACCGCAGGCCGCGACGGTTGCTTTGGCGAGTCCGCCCGGCCGGTGTCCCATCCAGGCATTCGCCGTATCATAAAGGTCTTCCGAAAGCTTGGAGCGGTAAATCAAATTTCCCATTAATAAAAACAAAGGTAAAAGTGCGAAACCGTAAGACATCGACGCATCAAAGATCAGCGTGCCAGCAAGCGAGGCGGATGCTTCAAGCCCACGAAAGATTGCAAAACCGAAGAAGCCCGTAAGAAACATGGCAACGCCCAGGTGGATGCCGGCGAAAGCCATCGCAAGCAGTACCGCAAATCCTATCAACCCCGCTTCCATAACTAAATCTCAGGGCCATTAGACTTAAAATAGTCCGGCCCCTTGCCGGTGAGGTCATCGAACACCTGTTTAACAAAAACAAAGATCGTTAAAAAACACATCGCCGCCATCAAATAGGCGATGGGGGCCTGCTCGATTTCAAAATCCTCGGTAACCATCAGATCTTCGGCGAGGCCAATTCCGTGAAACAGCAGTAAATAGGAAAACAGGATGAAAGTGAGCGCCGCGATAGCGTTAACCATGATCTGTTGGATGCGTTTTCCCGTTGGGCTCAACACACTGCCAGCGAGATCAACGACGAGATGCTCGCGGGACGCCGTTACCAACGGCATACCCAAATAAATCATAATGCCCATCGCAAGGGTGATCATCTCGTGGGCGCCTAAAAGCGGGGCGGCAAAAAAATATCGGCCAATGACGTCAATGCAGGTAACGAGGACCATGACGCATAAAAGAATGTTAGCGGTGGCTCCTAGCGCTTTGCCGATGGAAGGGATAAGTCGCAAAGCGCTTACTTTCGACCTTCAATCTTGGCCAATTCGTTCCGGTAAAAGGCGACGGCTGCTTTGCCGTCGATGCCAAGCTTGGCTGCGTCTTTAATCCATTTGGGCTCAATTGAAGACCAACGTTTTTTCAATTCCGACATCGCTTTCAACGGAAGCGGGGTCACCTGAATGCCTGCTTTCTTTGCGTCTTTAACGGACACTTTTTCATTTGCGTCCCAACCGGCGGAATAGTCGCCAAATTTTTCGCCGGAGACTTTCATGATCGCCTCTCTTTGAGCTTCAACAAACCCGTCAAACTTCTTTTTATTGATCACGAGAAAAATAGACGTGTTGCCGACGCCGCCCGGGATTGGCGTTGCATATTTGACAAATTTGGAAAGTCTGAACTCTTTTATGCCGCCATAATTACTGAAGGTGCCATTGACGACGCCTCGTGAGAATTGTTCATAGGCAAAAGGCAAAGGCACACCAACCACCGCAGCGCCCATGAGTTTAGCGGGCTGAACCAGTGAGCCAGCGGCCAGGATTTTCAACGAACGAAATTCCTTAATCGATTTTATCGCTTTCTTGGAATTAAAGATCAAAGTCGGCGGCGGGCTCACGAGACCTACAAGTTGAACGTCTTTGTATTCGGACGCTTTGCCGAATTTCTGAACCGTACGCCAGGCGGCAATCGAGGCGGCGCGGGATGAGCGGGCCGAGAAAGGGAGCTCGGACACGCGCGCCGTAACGGTCTTGCGGCGGGTAAAATGATGGATGCCCATTCCGGTATCGGCAACGCCGGTCGCCACCATGCGAAGCTGGCGATTGATCGGCGCCAGAGAAGACGCACTGAATTTAATCTTGATCGTGCCATGGGTCGCTTTTTCGATAGCCTGGGACCAAGGTTTCACGACTTTTGTAAACATTGACGTGGTGCGCGGCAGGTAAAGATTAAACAGCAATTCATTGGCTGCGCGCGCCGGGCCGAGTTGTTTTTTAGACGGGTCCTTATTAGGACAATCAACACCTTGGAAGAATCCAAGTATTTCTTTGCCGTCGAGATTGCCGGATTTGTCGCAATCCATCGTGTCGAAATTTCCGACGAGCGGACCTGCCGCCTCATTGCGTTCAATGCGGTTGTTCTTATTGGCGTCCCGCATTTTTGCCAAAGGCGGTAGTTCCGGGTCCGCGGCTTGGGCGAGGGTGCAGCTATCCAAAGTAAACACTAGCCCAACAAATAGCATAAATAATGAGCGCATTATTGTAATTCCCCTTAATTCACATAGGCAACGAGCGTACCTGAATCGCGGTCAAATCCGAGCGTGATATCGGTTGGCTCGGTCGGTAACAGCCCGGCTTCTACCGTCACTTCCAGTTCTTCGATCATACCGATTTTATTAAATCGACCCTCTGGTAGTTCCGAACGCGAGACGGGGACCGCATGAAGGCCGATTTGGCAGCAGGAATCCGGCGGATGGTCGACGATGGCAATCACCGCGTCCTCCAATTGATCCCGGATTTGCGAGATCGCTACCATCGCATTTTCTTTAACTTTGAGATGCTCACCGAATTCGAGGTCAGCCATTGTTAGCCTCCGTCACGCTTTTTGGCGGCGATTTCATCATTACTCATACCCGTCGGATTGTCGCCAAAAGTAGGTCCCGCCGGCACATCCGGAATTTCGGCACCATTCTTATGAACATACATCTCATCGCCATTGACGATCAAATGCGCGCGAAGCGGCGTTTCGTTGCGGACAACGTCGGAGGCGTAACATCCGTCTTCGGCATGCTTTAATAAAGCGACCAATTTATCCTCCGGTTCATCCGATTCCATATGAATCTTAAAAATGATGCCGAGCGATGCTTGCGCCAGATCAGCGATGCTAAATTTGCGGCGATTGTCCCAGAGCACGGTGGCTTCAACTTCAAGCGACGTATAGTGCGTTTCCAGAAACCCCGCACTTTGCGTGATGTGGCTGGTGAGACAGGCTGCGGCGCCCGCCGTGAAATACGCCATGGGTGACGGTGCAAGTCCGTCACCGCCGCGCTCCACCGGCTCGTCAATTTGAAAGGTGTGGCCTTCAGCCTTTGCCTCGAACAGGCGTTCCTTGATGACACGGACTTTGGCCTTCGGCGCACCGAAGGCCGGACGGTCTGGGTTTTGACCCATGCGTTCGGTGACGCTTTCAAAAATATTTTTGACCTTGCCCCAGTTTATCTGAACATCTTCAGCCATTGTTATTCTCCCGCAGGCGCCAATTAGGCACTGCGTTTTTCAAAGCGGCGATCAAACGCTGCGATAAAGTCTGTTATCCTATCAGCCCGTAGCGCCGTATGGTCTTTAAATATTTGATCCGCTAGGTCTTCGTCTCGATTTTGGATGGCTGCAACAACGTTCTGGTGTTCGGCATAAGGGATGCTGAGATCGTGCGGCTCATCGTGGAATATTCGCCGATACGGCGCGAGACGCTTGTTGAGGCCGCCGATTTGGTCCTCAAGAATTTCGTTGTGGGCGCCGCGATGGATCATGTCGTGGAACTGCTTATTCAATGTTGGAAAGGCGTCGCGATCGCCTTTTTCAATGAGGCGGCCAATTTCTCGATGCAGTTTCTCAAATTCCGCTCGTTCTTCTTCCGTCATGCGTCGAGCGGCAAGCCGGGCGCACAGGCCTTCAAGCTCGGCCAGCACCTCATACATTTGAATGACTTGATGAACGCTGATCTCGGCAACGACAGCGCTGCGATGCGGTTGCATTTCGACAAGTCCCGCTGTCGCCAATTCAACAAGCGCTTCCCGCACAGGTGTTCTTGATGCATCAAACCGTTTCGTCAATTGAGGTTCATCAAGACGATCGCCCGGCTGCCGCTCGCCGGAAATGATTTCATGTTCCAGCGTTTCACGGATATTATTTGCGCGCGTTACCATATATAAGAACCCTGTATTTTTATTTTTCAGTAGACAGTATTATTTAAATCGTCATACAATTCAATAAATATCGTATATTAGAATGCAATACGGGAGGTCTAATGACGTCTTTCCTTTTTCCATTAACAGGCATGAGAATAAAGTTGGCGCGTTTTCTCTTTATCCTTCCTTTGTCTTTTGTGTTTTTATTTAACCTGGCAGTCGATGTTTCTGCAGAAGGAAAACGAGGAGGGACGCTACGGGTCGCCATGAACCGAGCCTTTGATGGATTTGATACTGCAACAAATCCAACGGTATTTCCCACCAAATTGAACGTGCAACGTGCTATTTTTGAGGATTTGTTTGGTGTTGATAAGACTGGAAAGTTAGTCCCAAAATTAGGAACGTCTTTAAAAATATCTTCCGATCAAAAACTTTTTACAGTGACGTTACGAAAGGACACAAAATTCTCTAATGGAGAGCCTTTAACGGCACGCGCTTATTCTGATCATTTTAAACGTGCAATGAAAAGCCCTCGGGCAAATTTCATCAAAGGTCAGATTGGGCCGGTCGAGGATGTGGTGGCAGTCAATGATCACACTATTGAATTTCGTATGTCACGTCCTCACCCGGCTTTTCGCGCCGCTCTTACTGGCCCATTCCAGTTTTTTTGGGTGAATGCGCCGGATCATGCAAAAAGTTTGGGATTATTTGTTAGTAAACTTCCCGTTGGAACCGGTCCCTACATGTTAGATGACTGGGACCAAGGTGTATCCCTGACCCTTGTCCGCAATCCTTATTACCGACACCCAGAAAAACAATTTCTGGACAAGATTGTAATGCCGTTGGTTGCACGAGAGGAGGCTCGTCTAAACGGACTCAAGGCGGGTAATCTGGATTTATATATTACCAATTCGGGTAAGCTTGCGAAACTCGCACAGAGTGATCCGGGTATAGAAGTTTTTGCTCAGGTTGATCAAGGTTCTGGAATTGTTGCTCTTGATACTTCGAAACCACCATTCAATGATGTACGGGTTCGCAAAGCGCTGGCACATGCCGTAAATCGTGAGGTGGAAGTTAAGGCGGCGCTAGGAGGCGTTGGCGGAATACTAGCCACCGATTGGTTTGGCCCTAAATCAAAATGGTTCTGTGGCGGTAACACCGGGTACCCTGAATTTAACCCAAAGAAAGCCGAGGCGTTACTTAAAGAATATGGGAAACCCGTAAAGTTTAAACTCGCAGTACTTTCTTTCCCGGTATTTTTGGTGGGTGCCCAAGTCTACCAATCGTTTTGGAAACGGGTTGGTATACAAGTAGAGTTAGATGTGCGCACACCTGGCCCATCATGGGTTTTACCTCTCCTTCGTGGAGGCTTTCAGGCATTTTTCTTGGGTATAGGTGGTGCCGTAGATCCAGGCTTTCAAGCTCAAAATCTTCATTCCAATAGTGGCGGCAATTTTTTTAAATTCAGTCATCCTGAGGTAGATAAGGCCTTAGAGGCGACCTACAAACCGTTCAAGGATAAGGTAAAGAGGAAGATGGCCTTTTGTAATTTTGTGACAACCGTAATCAAACATCAACCGTTTCTTCTCCGCTACCATAATACGTTTTATTCTGTATCTCGGACATACGTTAAGGGGCCGAAAAAACCTGTTTTCAAGATGAGTCACTTGCATGAAATGTGGTTAGATAAATGACCAAGTTTTAAAGGTAAAAGAAATTGAAACCGTTAATAGATTTGCCGTTTTTATCGCACGGTCATGCAACTCTTAAGGACGTTGAAGAGTCTATTCGATTTTACCGCAATTTTTTGGGCCTTGATGTTGTCAAAACCAGCCCTCGCACCTTGGTTGCCAGGCTTGGCAGCAATACGGCGATTGTCGGAGTTACCCTCGGCGAGAAAGGCCTCGCCAAGGCCAACTGTCCATGGCTCGAGAATGCACATTTTGGTTTTGATCTGCCAACTGCGGATGAGGTCAAAGAAGCGAGGGAACTGTCGTTAAAACATCAGGATAATTTTAATATCCAGAATGTTGGAGACATGTTTGACGGTGACGAAGGTCTTTCTTTCATGCTGGTCGATCAGGACGGAAATTATTGGGAGATCCTAGAGAATCCAGAGGGTGGTTACTCCCATTATTTTGCAAAAGAATGCGATACAAAACACGCGCTTGCCTCTTTTTCAGACGGGGTTGAGGACAGTCGGATATCTGTTCTTAAGCCACGTCTTATGTCGCACATGACATGTGAAGTGATAGATATGGATAAATCTCAAGCCTTTTATGAGGAAATGTTTGGACTTGAGTGCGTTCGGCTGAGCCAAAAACGTATGCTAGGTCGTTTAAATAGTATCGCCGTCATCGATTTTATAGAGACAGGGACCGAGATCAGGGAACACAAAATGCATAACCACATTGGCTTTGATGTGGCGGGTCCAGAAATCGTTGATGCGGCACGTGAAACCATTGTTAGTAATCAAAAACGATTTGGGTTTGAAGTCATCCATAAGACCAGCGGCAGTCACGGTAGTTACGGATTTACGTTTTCTGATCTCGACAATAATGCCTGGCAGATCGAAGATTATCCCCGTGGCGGCTATTATTGGATGTTTGAGCAAGGCGGTGATCTCGAAAATAAATTCCAACCAAACGTCGGCGGGGTCGACGATTGGCACGAGTTAGTTGACACCGAGACGTACGAATACGTTGGTATGACGAAAAGTTAATGATTAGAAATTTTAAATATCTGACGATAATTACTTGCGTTATCGCATTGCTCGTAGTGTCTAACAGTCGTGCTGAGAACTTAACTCCTTACGAGATCATGAGGCACATGCAAATCAAGTTAGAAAAAGGTGTCTCTCAGAAAGTTCTATTCGGATTTCGGGATATTGTCCGAAGGTTGGACTTGGATGGTAACGGAGAGTTAAACCTCCATGAATATGCAAAAAACCCTCATTTCCAGGGAAATCCTAGAGGCACTCGCGGTTTCTTTGGTGCTGCCGACATAAACCGGGATGGTCAAATGTCGTTAAATGAGTACGCCTGGCAGCGTATTATCACCGATGAGGCTCGTAAAATATTTTTTGCATTGGATAGGGATCGCAGTCGCCATGTATCGCGGAATGAGTTTCTTCAAAACAAAATTATATCTTCTAAAGCCATCATAGAGAAAATATTTATTGCGTTTGATACAAATGGGAGCGGTGATCTTAGTCTACCGGAGTATCTTCGCAAATGGAGCCTTTGGGCGCGCAATGGACGCAAATTTGGTTCATTGTACTAATGATAATATATTTAAGAAGTATCGTTCTAATGGGGGGAAGAAGAATGAATAATCGTTATAAACTAATAGTTTTAGCTACAGTCTGTGCATTGATTGCTACCAATCCGGCGAATGCTCAAAGAGAGGGAGGGACGTTAATCGTGGGTATGGATCGACCCATGACAGGTTTTGATTCTTCCATGAACCCTAGGCCAGAATATAATCGACGCAATGCGATGTTACCGATCTATGAAGATCTGTTTGCACGAGATAAAGCCGGAAAAATAGTTCCGGTGCTTGGGTCATCCTTTGAAAACTCACAAGACCAGAAAACCTGGATGGTGAACCTGAAAAAAGACATTAAATTTGCAAACGGCGAGGCATTTAATGCCTCAGCCTATGTAGAACATTTCAAGCGGTATCAGTCCAGTAAAGCGTGGGGGTTCCTGCGTGGTATGGTTGGCCCAATCAAACAAGTGGTGGCCATCGACAGCCACACTATCGAATTTCGCATGTTGCGTCCTTTTCCGGCATTTGAAGCCATTCTTTCCAATCCAGTTTATCCTATGTGGGCTAATGCACCGAAGCACTCGGTAACCGTCGGTAAAGAATTAAACCGCCAGCCGGTTGGCACGGGGCCTTACATGCTGTCAAAATGGACGCCAGGCGTCTCACTGACTTATGTAAAAAACCCTCATTACCGGAATCCAAAAATTCAGCATCTAGACAAGATTATTTTTAAAGTGATCAAGGGTGAGTTGCCTCGTTTGAACTCAGTTAAGAGTGGAGCCATTGACGTTATGCTCACCCGTGATGGGAAGACCGCCAATCAAGCTAAGCAAGACCCCAATCTTCAGGTGATCACCGAACTAGTTGGCGGGACGACAACCATCGAATTTAACACCAGCCGACCGCCCTTAAATGATGTTCGAGTGCGCAAGGCTTTAGCCCATGCGGTCAATCGGCGAGCTGATCTAAAAGCCTCAAACGACGGCTTCGGTATACCGTCCACAGATTGGTTTGGTCCGAGCTCCAAATGGTATTGTGGCGGCAAAACCGGTTACCCTGAGTTCAACCCAAAGAAAGCTAAGAGACTTCTCATGGCGTACGGTAAGCCAGTGAAGTTTAAAATGGTCACCATGCCAATCAAAAATTTTATTGTCGGGGCTAAGCTTCACCAAACCTTCTGGAAACGGATGGGAGTAGAGGTTGATCTCAAAGTTGTTCCTCCAGGGCCAGCCTATTTCAGGGCGGTTCGATCCGGTCAGTTTGACGCTTGGTTGGTGGGTATCTCAGAAGCCGTCGACCCAGGTCTCCAGGGGCAAGCTTTTTATTCAAAAAACCGTAGCAACAGCACTAAGTCAAACTTTCCGGAAGTTGATGCTGCTCTTCAGAAAGCATGGCGAAGCGTCAAGGATGAAGCGGCAAGGAAAGCGGCCTATTGCAATTATGTTAGGGCTGTTGTCAATCAGCAGCCAGTACTATTTCGCGCGCACAATAATTTTGCCATCATCGCCGGCAAAAATGTCAAAGGACTGAAAAAGTCAAACTTAACGCTCAGCCGTCTCCACGAGGCTTGGGTAACGCGTTAAGCTAGAAAGAGCGTTAGTTGTTCCTATATATTCGCCGCAAACTGATCCACCTAATACCGATTATTTTTGCGGTCACATTATTGAGTTTTCTCTCAGTAAATCTTTTGCCTGGTGATGTAGCTGAAACTATTGCAGGTGTAGGAACTGACGCCGCAGTTATGGATGAGGCGATCGTACAAAATATTAGGGAGGATCTAGGTCTCGATCGTCCAGTTATCGTTCGTTATTTATCTTGGGTAGGTAATGCTCTTCGTGGTGAATTGGGCAAATCCTACCAGACTGGCCAATTGGTTTCTGAAGCAATAGCCCTACGGCTACCGGTGACGATACAGCTATTAGTAATGGCTCAGTTTATGGCAATCTTGTTCGCAATTCCGGCCGGTATTTTTGCGGCTTATCGGGCGGGAAAGATGCCTGATCGTGTTTTAACGACGCTGGCATTTGCCTTTTTGGCAGCACCGAGTTTTATTATCGCCATATCCCTGGCTTTTATCTTTGCTGTACTTCTCAATTGGTTTCCGGCAACCGGATATGTCCCATTTACAGAAAATTTTTTTGGAAACATTCGATCATTTATATTGCCTGCTTTAGCTTTAGCACTTATCGAGTGGCCCATACTCTACAGAGTTTTACGGAATGACTTAATTGCAACCTTGCAAGAAGACTTTATCAGCCTCGCAAAGGCTAAGGGCCTGGGGCCTCTCCATATACTTTTCGGCCATGCCTTAAGACCTTCATTATTCACCCTCATCACCATTGTCGGAATACAGCTGGGAAATTTGATAAGCGGAGCTGTAATAGTTGAGAGTATATTCGCACTTCCAGGCCTGGGTTCGTTGTTGGTGGCTTCAATCCATGCCCGTGAAATACTGATGGTGCAGGGAATAATTGCACTTATGGCTATTGCCTATGTAGCGATCAATCTAATTGTTGACCTATTATATGGTGTCCTTGATCCGAGGATTTTGCGATGACTGTGGCACCCTCCAGACCTTCTCTATTTGTTGAAGTGCCAGGTTCTGACGCCGCTGTTTTGATTGGAAAAGATGTATCATCTTCTGGACTTGGTTTAGGGTTTTGGTTGCCAGCTATTTGGATGCTGTTACTTCTGTTTTCTGTTGTCTTTGCTGATATCTTGCCGATCCGGGATCCTACCGAAAGTAATTTTGCTAATCTCAAATCCCGCCCAAACTTAACGAACTGGTTAGGGACTGACGTGTTGGCACGGGATATTTTTTCACGTGTAATTTATGGCGCAAGGGTCTCGCTAACAGTTGGTTTTTTAGCACCAGTAATGGGTATGTTTATCGGTCTGGGATTAGGTATGTTAGCAGGTTATTTCAAGGGTATCGCAGAATCGAGCATTGTGGGTATGATAGATATTATACTGGCCTTTCCCAACATTGTTCTTGCAATGGTAATTCTATTCTTTGCGGGCGCCGATATCATAAATTTGATTATAGTTTTAACTGTGACATCGATCCCAGCTAACACTCGTATCGCTCGGGCATCGACGTTGTCTTATTCAAAACGAGAATTCGTCATGGCAGCCCGTGCTCAGGGAGCTTCAGACCTTAGAATTCTATTCTACGAAATTTTACCAAATATATTGTTGCCAAATTTAGCTTACATTCTCTCCTTCATGTCTATTATCATTATGATAGAGGGTTCTTTGTCATTTTTAGGTGTTGGAATTCCGCCTCCGACGCCTACCTGGGGTGGGATGATTGCCGAAGGGTTTGCCGATATAAATACTGACCCACACATGTCTTTCATGCCGGCATTAGTTTTATTTCTTACTGTTTTGTCACTCAATTTAGTTGGTGATCGCTTGCGGCGAAAATTTGCAATTCGTGAGAGTTCTCTATGATTTGAAAGGATAATTTATGGATCAATCGGAAATATTACTCATTAAAGATGCCTGTGAATCTTTATCTCTCCAATTTGGGCGTCTACAGGACGAAAGGAGGCACGATAAATTAGCTGATTTAATGACAGTTGATGCCACTTACGTTCGATTGGGCGAAGAATTAAAGGTTGATGAATTTATTGCATGGGTTAAAACGACGCCGCCTAACAAAACGAGACATTTTGTTACTTCAACCGTATTCTCAGTCATCGAGGAGACACACGCGAAAGGCATCACCTATTATACCCTTTATCTCTACGGTGGTGACGAAGACACGCCATACCCACTGGAGGGCCCGTTCGTAGTTGGTGAATATCATGAAGAATTTGCACTTACAGAAAATGGGTGGAGAATAGGGCGTCGTGAGGCCCGTATAATTTTTCGAAAACGTAATTGAGGAGGAAACCATGGGTGTCATAGGGATTGAGGCCGTCACGTCTGGAGTAAGAAGTTTAGCTAAATCAAAAGAATTTTTGACCGACTGGGGTTTGAAAATACTCAGAACCGGTGCGTATGGCGCGGATTATGCTTGCGTTGACGGTTCGGAGATTAAAATTCGGGCATACAATAACCGAAAATTACCACCCCCTATCCAAGCGGGATCGACCGTTCGTGAAGTTACATGGGGTGTAGAGAAAAAGAGGGATCTAAAAGTTTTAGCCCATGAACTTTCGCGGGACCGTAAGGTAAAATTATTCAAGGACGGTTCCTTCTCTACTGTGGACGACATTGGGTTGGGTATTAAATTTTGTGTTTCTAAACTCAAAACCTTAAAACCAAAGCCGTTACAAATTAACGTACCCGGAAGTAACGTTCGAATTGATAAGGCCGCTACTTTTTACGATCGGGCTACTCCTCAGACTATAAGTCATATTGTATTGGGCGTTCCTGACTTTAATATTGTTGAATCTTTTTACGGCGAGCGCTTAGGTTTTATTGCAACAGACCGGTATACACGGCGTGGCGTGTTTCTACGCGCCGCGAAATATGGCAACCACCATAATTTATTTGTTATGAATATTGACGCTCGGAAGCCCAAATTCAACCATCTCGCTTTTAAGGTGCGTGATATACACGAGGTAATTG